>Ga0315275_10004146_pt1 | contig 13515 bp, 10 predicted proteins | sample YL17G03_0_MG_FD_205557 | JGI IMG/M metagenome (GOLD analysis project Ga0315275, IMG submission 205557) | Sediment microbial communities from Yellowstone Lake, YNP, Wyoming, USA - YL17G03_0 | ecosystem: Environmental > Aquatic > Freshwater > Lake > Sediment | place: USA: Wyoming | collected... | reverse complement strand
CATCGGCAAGTATGCCGTCCCGCTGTCCAAGCCCGAGATCCGGGGAATGAGAAAAAGCGTGCCCTTCTGGAAAACCTTGGGGGAGGCCGGCATCTTCAGCACCGTGTTGAGAGTGCCGATCACCTTTCCCCCCGAAAAGTTCTCCGGCCATCTCCTTTCAGGGATGTGCGCGCCCGACCTCAAGGGCAGTCAGGGGACGTTCGCCTTTTACACGACGGATGAAGTCAAACATAAGAAGCGAGAGGGCGGCGTCGTCATCCCGGTTGAAGTCCGTGACGGCCGCGTCCGGACGCATATTTCGGGCCCGGAAAATTCGCTGCTCAAAAAGGCGGAAGAGATCAAGATCCCGATCGAGATCGAGATCGACAAGAAGAAGAGGGAAGTCAGAGTCGAGGTCTCCGGCGAGCGATTCAGTCTGAAGGTCGGAGAATTTTCGCCCTGGATAAAGATTGCCTTCAAGCCCGGCCTGGGGATGAAGGTCAAGGCCATTGCCCGGTTCCTCGTCTCCCAGATCGAGCCCCACTTCGAGATGTACCTGACCCCACTGAACATCGACCCCGAGAAGCCGGCTCTCCCCATTTCGCATCCCTTTATTTATTCGATCTACCTGAGCAAGCTCCTGGGCAGCTTCATCACACTGGGCGAAGCGAATGACACCTGGGCCCTGAACGAGGGCGCCCTGAAGGAAGCGGCCTTTCTGGAACTCACCTATTCCAACCACATGGAATGGGAAGCGATGCTCTTCAACGCCCTGTCCAAAACAAAAAAGGGAGCGGTCATCTGCGTCTTCGAGACTACCGACAGCATCCAGCACATGTTCTGGAGGTACCTCGATAAAGCGCATCCGGCCCTCCACGCGGGCTCGTCGGAGCTGAGCCCCCAGGTCATAGAGGACCTCTATCGGCGGATGGACGACCTCATCGGCCGGGTCACCGCCAAGCTCGATCCGCGGAGCGCGTTGATTGTTATGTCCGACCATGGCTTCAAGTCCTTCCGCCGGGGCGTCAACCTCAATTCCTGGCTCTATCTCAACGGCTACCTGAAGCTCAAAGACGGAAAGACGACGAGCGACGAATGGTTCAGGGATGTCGAATGGGAGAGGACCAAAGCCTATGCCCTGGGCCTCGGCGGACTGTATATTAATCAAAAAGGACGGGAAGCGAATGGAATTGTTGCGGCCGGGGAGGAAACCCGCGCTCTCAAAGTGGAGCTCATACGCAAGCTCAACGGACTTCGGGACGAGGCCGCCGGCGACATCGCCATTACCGAGGCCTATGACCGAGACAAGATATATTCCGGCCCGTACGCAGGGAACGCACCCGACCTTATCATCGGCTATAACCAGGGCTTTCGGGCCTCCTGGGACTCGGTGACGGGAAAGGTGGATTCTACCGTCTTCGAGGATAACATCAAAGCCTGGAGCGGCGATCACTGCATCGACCCCAGACACGTCCCGGGCGTCTTTTTCTTCAGCCGTAAGATCGAGGTTAACACTCCCTCGATCATGGATGTGGCACCGACCGTGCTGACGCTCTTCGGCCTCCCGATCCCCGGGCATATGGACGGCCGGCCACTCGTGAGCTCTGGACAAACGGCGGGGGCCCTCCCAAAGTACAAAGGAAAGAAAAAATGAGCTCCATGGATAGACGTCAATTCCTGAAGGGCGGCCTGGCCGCGGGATCGCTGCTGGCCGCAGGTAGCAGCCTGCCTTCTTTCCTCCGGGGCTCGGGAGCCCGGGCGACCCGGACCAAAGTCCTTGTCCTCGGGTTTGACGGCCTGGACCCTCGGCTTCTTAACAGATGGCTGAGGGAAGGGAAAATGCCCGCTTTTGCCCGGCTTATTTCAGCCGGCGATTTCCGCCCGCTGCAGACGAGCATCCCGCCCCAGAGCCCGGTGGCTTGGTCGAACTTCAACACAGGAACCGACCCGGGGGGACACGGCATCTTTGACTTTATGCACCGCGACCCCCAGACATATATCCCGACTTTCTCCGCCTCGCTCTCGACCAAGGGCAAGAAGGCTCTCAAAATCGGCAACCTGGTTCTCCCCCTGAGCGGCGGCGAAGTGAAGAATTTGATGCAGGGACGGACATTCTGGCAAATCTTGGAGGAGAACGAGATCCCGGCCACTATTTTCAAGATCCCCTCGAACTACCCGCCCGTTCCCACCAAGCAGCGGACGATCTCCGGCATGGGCACACCCGACCTCAAGGGGAGCTACGGAATCTCTTGTTTCTACACGACCGATCCCGGCATCCCCAAGGGTGAGCTCTCCGGAGGGAGGGTCTATGAGGTTTCCGTCATCGGGAACCGCGTCGAAGCCAAGCTTCCTGGGCCGACCAACACGTTCAAGAAGGACCGGCCGGAAGCCCTCATCGACTTCCAGGTCTTCATCGACCCCAATCAGGCTGTGGCCAAAATCGTCCTCCCGGACCAGGAATTCATCCTTAAAGAAAAAGAGTGGAGCGGCTGGAAGAGGGTCCAATTCGGCCTCATGCCGACCCAGAGCGTACGCGGCATCTGCATGTTCTACCTCAAGGAGATCCGGCCCCATTTCAAGCTCTATGTGAGCCCCATCAACATTGACCCCGGTCGTCCGGCCCTGCCTATTTCCACACCGGAAAGCTACGCTCAGGAACTGGAGAGGATTTTTGGCTCCTATTTCACCAAAGGCCTTCCGGCCGATACCTCGGCCCTGGACAACGGTGTCCTCGACGAGGGGGAATTCCTGGAGCAGGACGATATGATCCTCCGGGAAGGCGAACGGATGTTCGATTTTGAGTTCAAGCGCTTCGACTCCGGTCTTCTCTTCTACTACGTTTCGAGCACGGACCAGCGCCAGCATATGTTCTGGCGCCTGATGGACGAGAATCATCCCGGGTACGACCCCCAGTTGGCATCCCGCTACGGCCGGACCATCGAAAACATCTACGGCGAAGCCGACCGGTTTCTCGACCGCGTCCTCCAGAAAATCGACAAGGACACCGTCCTCCTAGTCATGTCCGACCACGGGTTTAACCCATTCCGCCGGGCCTTCAACCTCAACACCTGGCTCTTCGAGAACGGCTACCACAGGCTGCGCAATCCCTGGAAACAGGAGGAAGGGAGCTTCTTCGAGAACACCGATTGGTCAAGGACCAGGGCCTACGGCGTCGGCCTCAACGGGCTCTATATCAACCAAAGAGGCCGGGAGAGAGACGGCATCGTCAACGCCGGCGCCGACTGCGACAACCTCATCCGGGAGCTCGCCGCCAAGCTCGAACAGGTGGTTGACCCCAAGACCGGCGAGCGGGCCCTCCTCCGCGCCTTTGTGGCCAAGGATGTTTATCGCGGTCCGCACCTCGAGCACGCGCCCGATATCATCTGCGGTTTCAATATGGGCTACCGCATCTCCTGGGATTCGCCGCTCGGCAAGTTTCCGAAGAACGTTTTCGAAGACAACAAGGAAAAGTGGAGCGGAGACCACATGGGCGCTCCGGAGATCATCCCCGGCATCTTGGCCGCCAACCGTAGGGTCCGGGCCGAGTCCCCGGCTCTTTATGACCTGACCGCCACGATCCTGGATACATTCGGCATAGCTAAGAATAAAGAAATGATCGGAGAAACCATCTTTTAGGAGGAGGCATAATGGGTCAAGCGAAGGTCAAGCTGGACAAAGAACTTCTGGAAAAAGTCAAGAAATTCGCCCAACTGGCGGGCTATTCATCTCCGCAGGAGTTTATCACTCACTGCCTGGAGAAGGAGATCGCCAAGCTCGAGGAGTCCGACTCAGAAGAGGAGGTCAAGAAGAAACTGAAGGGACTGGGATATATCTCCTGATGGGACTCCTCAACACTATCTTGGGGGAGCTCTTCGACGTTCTCCTCCTCCCTTTCCGCTCTCTTAACCCTTGGGCCGGAATGGCGTTTATCTCGTTTCTGACCGGTCTGCTGATGCTTTTCACTTATCGCTCGACCTCGAACCAGTCCGGGATCCGCCGAGTCAAGGACAAAATCAAGGCCCACCTTCTCGAACTTCGCCTGTTCAAGGACAACATGGGTGTGACCATGCGGGCTCAGGGCCAGATCCTGCGGGCCAACCTCCATTATCTCGCCCTCAACATGAAGCCCCTGCTGGTCATGATCGTTCCCCTCATCCTGATCCTGGCCCAGCTCAACCTCTGGTTCGGATCAGAGCCCCTGGCCGTGGGCCGGCCGGCCATCCTCAAGGTCAGGCTTCAGCCCGACGTCGATGTCCTGGCTACGGAATTCGCGTTGGAATCCCCTCCGGAGGTCACGGTCGAAACGCCGCCCCTCCGGATCGAAGAATCGCGGGAAGTGGATTGGCGACTGAGGCCCGCGGCGGCCGGCACATTCGATCTGACCATCAGGGCCGGAGACAGGAGTTACCTCAAGACCGTCGTCGTCGACGGGAGAGGGCTGAAGAAGGTTTCGCCTCTCAAGGTCAAGCGGAGCCTTCTGGATGAGGTGCTTTATCCTGGTGAAAAAGCGCTTCCCGGAGAGAGCCGGATCAAGGCGATTGAGGTCGTCCACCCGGCCCAGAAACTCTCCCTTTTCGGACTCAAGCTCCATTGGCTCGTCGCCTATCTCGCGCTTTCGATCATCTTCGGTTTCGCCCTGAAGAAACCGTTCCGGGTTGAAATCTAAATCCTGGAGGAAGGAATCATCATGAAGATCGAACACTTCAAAATGGAACGCATGCAATCCACCTGGGAGAACGAGGTCGAGTACAACCTCTCAGAGAGCGGCGTCCATCCGCTCACCCTCCGCGACTTTCTCAGCGGGGACGAGGTCCGGGCACTCCAGGACATCGCCCTCGGCTACAGCCAGAGCAACGGCACTCCCGAGCTTCGCGAACAAATCGCCGGGCTCTATCCGGGAGCCAGCCCCGATTATGTCCTGGTTACCAACGGGTCCTCGGAGGCCAACTACCTGCTCATGTGGAGCCACATCGAACCCGGCGACGAGGCCGTGTTCATGATGCCCAACTACATGCAGATGTGGGGGCTGGTGCGGGGTTTCGGCGCCGCGCTCAAGCCGTTATGGCTCAAGGAAAGCCTCGGCTGGGCGCCCGACCTCGATGACATGCGAAAGCTGGTTACCCCGAAAACGAAACTGATCATCGTCACCAACCCCAACAACCCGACCGGAGCCGTGCTCAGCGGAGAAGCCATGTCGGGCATCGTCGAGGTGGCGGCCCGGGTCGGCGCCTGGATCGTCGCCGATGAAATCTACCAGGGAGCGGAGAGGATCGGTGAAACGACGCCCAGTTTCTGGGGGCGATACGATCGGACTCTCATCGTCAACGGCCTGTCCAAGGCCTATGGGCTCCCCGGGGTCCGAATTGGATGGATTGTCGCGCCCAAAGAAGTCATCGCGAAAACCTGGCCCTACCACGACTATACGACCATCTCTCCGAGCGTCCTGAGCGACCGGATTGCCCGGATCGCCCTGGCTCGGGCCAACCGGGAGAAGATCCTGAAGAGGACGCAAAGCATCATCCAGAAAAACTTCGGCTTGCTCGAATCCTGGCTGAAAAAGCGGGCTGAGATCTTTTCCTATGTTCCGCCGCGGGCCGGGGCCATTGCTTTTGTGCGCTATGCTCTCAAGACCAACTCGACCGAGCTCGTCACCCGACTCATCAAAGAAAAAAGCGCACTGATCGTTCCCGGCGACCACTTCGAAATGGACCACTATCTCCGCATCGGCTTCGGCTCCGAACCGGAGTACCTGGAGCGCGGGTTGGCGCGGGTGGGAGAATTATTCGCCCAGCTCAAGAAAGCAGCCCGCTAGGCGGTCCGCTTTCCATTCCAGCCCGTCATCCAGCCAGCTCGACCCGGTATTTTTCGACCAGCCGGACCGGATGATAGGAGAGCTTGGCCTTTCTGAGTCCCTCCTCCCCCAGGTCCTGTTCCCGGTTGATGAAGGCAACTCCGCTCCAGTACCTTTGGCAGAATTTCTGGTTGATCATCGCATAGAGGCCGGGCATTTCGGGGTTGGCCTTCTCGATGTGCACCACGGCTGTCTGCGCGTTGAGAAGCTCTCCGAAGGTGAAACCCTCGACCCTGTCCCCGATCAGAATCGCTGCGCCCTCGACTCTTAAAGCCTGATAATCGGCCAGTCCCTGGCGGATGGCGGTCCATTCGTCCCGCAGATTCAGGTCCTCATCGCAGCGGCGCCATTCGCACCATCTTTCCTGGAACTCGGCGCAGAGCCCAAGATTTTCCGGGCCGATCGGCACGAACCGGAAGCCGGTGCCATGCTCCTGAACAAAGCGACTGATGTGGTTGCGCTTGGCGTGATACTTGCTCCCCTTGAGGGACATCAGGTCGGAGGTCTGGTAGAGGTAATCGAAATGCTCGCGCTCTGGAATGACCGTAAGTTCCGGGGCAGTGCTGACCTCCGAGACAAAACGGGAGTCGGCCCGTTCTATCCGCGGCCTCAGGACTCCCCTCTCCTTGCGCAGAAAGCCGAGCGCCATCAGGGCGACCTCGAGCCGGGGTGAAAGACCCACCGGCGGGAGCAGTGAGGGTTCCTGTCCCTCCTTTTCCTGGAGGAGGAGCAGCCATTCTCCGGCCGTCGACCACCGCCAGCGGTACAGAGAGCGCCAGATAAAAAGATTGGTGAAAGTCAGCTCGGACGTATCCGGCTGGTACCGCCATAGAAACTCCCGGATGAACTCTCGGTCTCCCAGTTCGAGGGGCCGAAAGTCCGGAAAAGCGGCCATCGGCCGTCTGTTAGAATCCCGGCCAAAAGCTGAACTGGAAATACCAACCCTTGTCCGGCCGGTCGAAAGGCTTGACGTAGTTGACGCCCACAACCAGATAGCCGAAGACATTGACCCGGAGTCCGATGCCGGCGCTGGAAACGCTGGTGCGGTCCGGGCCTGAAAGGACCGGTTTGTTCTTATTCGTCCAAGCGACTCCCCAATCATAGAACATGATCATGTCGACCGGGAAAATCCCGTAATAGCCTTTCCCGATGCCGAGGGCTCCGAACAGGGGAAAGCGAAGCTCGGCGTTGGCGATGAGCATCTTGGAACCAAACAGCCGGTTTGTGTCAAACCCGGCGCCTCCCGGATACTGGTTGAAGGAGAAAGAATAATAATCGTAGCCTCGGACAAGGCTCTCATAGCCGATATAGAGCGGGTACATCCGCCTGTCTTCGGCGTCTCTTCCGTAGCGTCCGTAATGCAGGGCCCGGAAGGCCAGCGTGAACGGCCTGACAGGAATGAAATAGCGCCGGTAGTCGCCCATGATCGTGTACATATTGAACGACCCGAAAGTGGGCATCACCTCGGCTATGTAGCTTTGACCGAGTATCGGCCCGGTCGCGCCGAAGAGCGCGCTGTCATAGACCAGTGAGAGGGTCGTATAGGCATAGCTGATGCTCGGTGAGGACGGGAGCTTGGTGATGTCTCGGTAGAGCGGAATTCCATCGAATGTGTAAGCCTGAGTGATCCTCTCCGCATCGAAATCGATGTATTGATAGCCGGCGTACATTTCCACCCTCTGGACTTGGCTAAGGGGATAGGCCAGGTAGCCCGATAGCTGATAGTTGATCTGCCAGAAAAGGATCTCCTCTTCGAGATAGGCCTGCTGCTCTGGGTCGTAACCGACCGAGTAGCCTCCGTAGACATAGGGAATGCGGCCGACCACGGCGCCCCAGTTCAACCGGTTCCGGGAGTTCTGATAGCTGAGGATCCCGGTCAGGTCTTTGAGCCGGCTCGAGGTCTGGACGATGGTCCCGAGCGAATGATAGCCCAGCATGTCCCCCCAGAAGAGACCGACGCCTCCTCCCGTGTAGGTGCCAAAACGGTCCGCTCCAACGCCGATCTGGGGCGGGGCGACATAGTCGAGGGTGAGCTTGGGCTTATACGAGGACTCGGGGAATTCCACCTGTTCGGGCAGTCCGAAGAGCGGGTTTCTCAGCAGACCCAACAGCGCCCCTCCTGCTTGTTCTCGGGGCGGCAGTACGGAAAGCAATTTTCCGTCGAAGCCGGCGATGCTCGAATCGCCCTGGAGAGCCGCCGGATTATCGACCACATAAATAGTGTAATAGCCGCCGTCGTAGCCGGAGTAGGACAGGCGGCCGGTCCCTTCGGCCACCGAGATTGCCGGGCTGAGGTCGGTGATCCCGCTCACCCCGGCGTAGAGGTTGGTCAACTGGTAGAGCTTCCGGCTTCCGAGCTCGAGGCGGTAGATGTCCGTTTTGCCGCTCTGATCGGACAGGAAGATCAGGCTTTTCGAATCCGGCGTCCACTGCGGGTTGGTGTTCTTGGCCGCTGAGAAGGCCGGGAGGCGCTCGATCTTTCCCGAGGCCGGGTCGACGAGGGCCAGCTCGTAGTCGCCGATGCTCAGCAGCGCGAGGTCCGTTGTGAAGCGGTCAGTGACGAAGGCGAGGGACCGCCCATCCGGTGACCAGCTCGGCTGCAGGTCGGCAAAAAAGTCATCGGTCAGCTGCCTCGAGGTTTTCGAATTCAGGTCATAAAGGAAGAGGTCCGATTTCCCTCCGGTCATGGCTGAGAAGGCGATGAAGCGTCTGTCCGGAGACCAGGTGGGGCTGAAGATCTCGTCCAGGTCCTTGAACTCGATCTCCTCGACGATCTTGTCCTTGTCCAGGTCGAAGAAGGTCAAAACCGGTTTTCCCTTGGAGATCGCGCCAAAGGCAAACGTCTTTCCCCGGGGGTCCCAGGCGCCAGCGGAGCGAATGAACTGGATGCTCTCATATTCCGGGTTGACCGCCGTTTGGGTAAGCTTCTTCTTGATCTTTCCGGTCTGGGCATCGGCCAGGTACAGGTCGATGGAAAACAAGTCGCGGGTCGAGAGAAACATGATGTTCTTGCCATCAGGGCTGAGGACAGGGGAAACGTTATAGGGGTTTTCCTCTTCACCCTTCATCAGGACCCGGCTCGCCGGGTCGGTCAGCTGGGTCTGCTGGAGCAGGGGCTCATAGGCCTTTTTGTAAGCTTCCTGCCAATCCTTGCCCAATTGCTCGTAGGATATGCCGAGGACCTTGGTGGTCACGGCTTCAAGGTCGCCCACGCGGCCGACGCTCTTCATCAAGCGTGACACCGTTTCGTCTCCCCACCGTCCTGTGATATAAGCCCACAAAGCCTGTCCATAGCGGTAAGGAAAATACTTGTAAGGATTGTCCATCTTCTTGAGTGCAGGGATAAAGCCGCGCCGGCTGGCGTCCCGCATCCACATCGCCGTGTGCGGGTCGACCGACCCGATGGACAGGTACTCGGCGAGCCCTTCGATGAACCAGAGGGGCACCCGGGCCAGACCTTGGCCCATCCCCCCGCCGCCTCCGCCCGGTCCGCCTTCCGAGGTCAGGTCGTACTGGAACGCATGGACAAGTTCATGACCGATCACGTGGTCGGTCTCGTAGGGTGAAGAGCCTACCGGCAGGATAATCCGGCGCTTTAAAGATTCAGTGACTCCTCCGGTGCCCTCGCCGATCAGCCCGGAAAGCGCTGTCGTCTGCTGAAAATGCGGGCTGCTCGAATACATGATCAACGGCTGACGTCCCTTGAGCTCGTGGCCGAGCATGCGCGAGAGCCGGGCATACCAGCGTTCGGCCAAGCGCGCCGATTCCTCGGCCACCCCCCGAAATTCCGGATAGTAATAGACGTCAAAATGCTTGGTCTTGATGACCCGGAAATCGAAGGTCTGGTATTGGACTTTATTGCGGCCGAAATACTGAGCCTTGAGCGCCGGGCTCAAGAGAAAAACAGCCAGGGCCGACATAAACAGCCAGGTTGAGAATCTGATCTTGTTAGGCATTGTTCCCTCCTCCACTCTTTCCTTCCCTAACGTCTCGCGGACAGTGGCTTTAACATACTATTCCTATCGATTATATCAAATTACTCGTACTTTAACAACCGCCGGACCGTAAAGCCAGGGACGTCCGCTGATTGCCATTTGCCCGTCTTTGATTCTAACACATTAGTCATCCTTCTAGATGCAAATTTTATGCCAGGTCGGGGCGCCCGGGTTGCCTGAAAAAGGATGGTCCCGGCCTCACCTCTAGCGCGGCTTGTCCCTCCCGGAGGACAGATGTCGCCTCTTTGAACCGGAGCCTCAGGGCGAGGGGATACGCTATTTTGGCAGTCGATTGAACCAAGCGATCTCAGACAAGGTTTTCCGGTTCTTATCCCGGCCCGGCCTCGCCTCGTGGTATCCCAGGGTCATCAGGCAGACGATCTTGAACTGCCGAGGAATCCGGAAAAACTTCCGGGTCCGACGGGAGTTGAACCAGCCCATCCAGCAAGTTCCCAGGCCAAGCTCTTCGGCTTGGAGAGCGAAGTGCTCGCCGGCAATGCCCACGTCGATGAGATAGAAGGAGACGCCCTGGATCTGCTTCCCGATGCGGTTGGCCAGGAGGTCGGGGCGGGCGAGGATGATGATCAGCACCGGCGCTTTGGCGGCAAACCGGGAGAACGAATAGATCCCGGAAAAGGCGGCGGCCGCGAATTGCTGTCTTACGTCAGGGTCGTCAATGACCAGAAAACGCCACGGCTGGACGTTCTCGGCCGACGGTGCCAACCGGGCAGCCTCTAGGCACGCGAGGATCTTTTCCCGTTCCACCGGCTTGTCGAGATAGCGCCGCACGCTGCGGCGGTTTCGGACGAGCTCCTGGAACGGAGTCGGTTGAACGTTCACTGTCCTCTCCCCCATCTCATAGCACAAATCAGGCTTTCTGGAAAGAGCTTCCGAGCGTCGTGGCCTTACGTTTTCCGGCCTTTTGCGCTAGAATGGGGCTCCGTGTGTCCCTGAGACCCGAATACGCTCCGGAACGGGAGGCCGTCATGATCAAAAGAGCCGTGATTTGTTTTCTTGCCGTCTGCTTAATAGTTGCGGCGGCTTCCGCCGCTCAGCCGGGCAAGGTTGGAGTCGGCTTGGTCCTTTTCGAACCCTCAGGCCTGACGGCAAAAGTCTGGCTGGGCCGTTCAACAGCCTTGGCCGGAGGCATCGGCTGGTCGGCCGAAGAAAACCATTATCTTCATCTTCATGCCGATTTCCTTTTTTACCGACATCGCCTGGCCTCCGACAGGAACCTGGACCTGGACTTCTACCTCGGTGCCGGAGGGAAGGTCGTCTTCCGCGATTCCGACAACGCCTGGTTCCGTTTTCCGCTGGGGGTTGATTTTCTTCTCCGCAAGTCACCCCTCAATTTTTTCTTTGAGATCGTACCCTCGTTCAACTTCTCCGACCTCAAATTGTTCGGGGCGATCGGGTTCCGGTACATTTTCGAGCGTTAAAAAAAGATTGCCCTCTGCGGCTTCTTTTGATATATTCAAAAAACGCCCGGCCCGGGCGTTGATCAGATGAAAGACGAGGAGAAGACAGAATGAAAAAGAACGTGGTTATCCTGTTCGCATTGCTCCTGGTGGGTTTTGGTCTGTTTTCCTGTGCCAAGGCCACGGCTCCCAAGGCCGGATCGGCCAAGGCGACAGACATGCTCTCCCTTCTTCCGGTTGACTCCAAGGGAGTGATCGTCATCGACGTTCACCGGATCATGCTGACCGATGCCGCCGCAAAAGGCATCGCCGAAAACAAAGACAAAGCCAAGTATGATGAGCTGGTCCAGACGGCCGGGGTCGACCCGCAGAAAGACATCTATTATTTCGTCGGCGCCGTGCTGGGGGATTTCGGGCAGAAAGAAATGGACGGCGTGGGCCTGGTCAACCTGAAGTACCAAAAGGAAAAACTTCTGGCTCTGCTTCAGAAAGAGCGGGGCGAGATGACCACCGAGGAATACAACGGGTTCACTGTTTATAAGGCCGCTGCGACCGGAGAGAAGAAACCGGTGAGCGGCGTTTTCCTGGACGAATCCAACATCCTGTTCGGCTCCGACGCCGCCGTCAAAAAGGTCATCGATGTCCAGCAGAAAAAGGCCGACAACGTTTGGAAGAACGAAAACCTCTCCGCCTTGCTCAAGGGAATGAACACGGCCGCCATGGTTTGGGGCGGGTTTTCCATTCCCCCGGACGCCATGAAGCAGGCCTCTTCTCAAAACCCGATGCTGGGAGCTTTCTCCGATATCCGGTCGATCATCATATCCTTTGATTACAAGGACAAGAATGTGCTCGCCGAGATCAAAGCCATGAGCCCGGATGAGGCCAAGAACAAGCAGATGGCCGAGGCCCTGAACGGCTTCAAGGCGCTGGGTGCCGGGGCTGCCGCCAAGGAGCCGCTGCTGGGTGAGGTTCTGAACAAGATCGTAATCGGAGCGGCCGCGGACCACGTCAAGATCTCCGCCAACATCCCGGAAGAACTGCTCCAGAGCCTCGGCCAAAAAATGAAAGTTCAGAAGTCCACGGGAGAACCGGAGCAGAAAAAGGACTAGTCTTCGAGACCGTATTCTTTCTTAGAAAAAAACAGGCAGGCCAGCGCCAGAAACGCGGCCGCTATGACGAAGAGCATGAGGAGGGCGAAGCCCGGCCGGGTCGGCTCCAGGCGGAAGGTCAAGAACGAAAAGCGGCCGGAAGAAGTCGCCGGAAGGAACGATTTCAGATAGTGGGCGATCGCCAGCCGCTGGGTCGATCCCGGGAAATACTGGATGACATTCTCCCATCCAAAACTGAACAGCAGCCCGAAAAAGATCGACCGCTTCAGAGAACTCCCCAAAAAAGTGAAAAAGGCCCCGTAGGCCATCAGCCCGAGGATCAGGACGCCCAGATAGCGCCCCATCAGGCCATAGAGCGAGGGATCGAGTAGCCGGTCGACGTTGAGGACGAAAAAAGAGAAGATGAGGCCCAGCGTCACCATCCCGGTCATGACGGCCGTGTAGGCGGCGTACTTGCCCAGGACGATGGCCGCCTTGGGAACGGGCCTGGTGATGAGGTAGGGCAGCGTCTTTCCTTCCATTTCCTCCGAACAGACCGACGTTCCGTAGAACAGCGCCAGGATGAGGATGATCATCTGGAGATAAAAGAGCATGATCAAGTTTGTGAAGAGATAGCCTCCCTCCCTCCCGGGCTTTCCCGAGAAAACCTGGTTGAACTTGATGACCAGGGAGACGGCGACGGGAAGGAAGCTGAATAGAACGAAGAAACGCGTCCGCCGGGACTTCCGTCCCTGCCGGAAGAAGACTGAAAAGACACGTCCCACGGAGCTCAGGAAGGTGCGAAAACTGGCTGGCGCGCTGGAAGTCATGTCATTTCCCCACGAGATAGTCGAAGACGGCCTGGAGGTTGTCGTCGGGCGAAGTGATCTCCTCGACCTCCATCCGGTTCTTGACGAGCAATGAAAGAAGAAGAGCAAAGAACTTGTCCCGGTTATTCGTCTCGACAAGGACGGACTTCCCGTCCAAGCCGAAATGCACTTTCAGGACATAATCCTCTCCCAGGAGTTGACCCGCCAGCCCCCGGGGGTCGGCGCACCGGATCGACACCATATGGGGATGCGATTCGATGAGGTCGCGGATGTAATGGATATCGCCTTTGGCGAAGACCTTGCCCTGGTGGATAAGGATGATCGACCGGGTGAGAGCTTCGATCTCAGGCAGGA
>Ga0315275_10004145_pt1 | contig 13518 bp, 15 predicted proteins | sample YL17G03_0_MG_FD_205557 | JGI IMG/M metagenome (GOLD analysis project Ga0315275, IMG submission 205557) | Sediment microbial communities from Yellowstone Lake, YNP, Wyoming, USA - YL17G03_0 | ecosystem: Environmental > Aquatic > Freshwater > Lake > Sediment | place: USA: Wyoming | collected... | reverse complement strand
CGTGCGAACGAGCTCGGCTATCCGGTGGCGGTCAAGCTCTGCGCCACCGGACTCGCCCACAAGACCGAGCGCAACCTCGTCCGCCTCGGGCTCGCACGGGATGACGAAGTTCGGGCCGCGGCCGTCGACGTGCTCGGCCGGCGCGAATCCCACGAGAGCGACGCGCAGCTTCTCGTGCAGCGGATGATAGGCGGACGGAGAGAGCTGATCCTCGGCTTGACCCGGGACCGGCAGTTTGGCCCGTGCGTGATGCTCGGTCTCGGCGGCATCCTCGCCGAGGCGGTTCGTGACGTGGTGTTCCGGGTGGCGCCGCTCACTTCGGTCGACGCCTCTGAGATGGTCGAAGAGCTCAAGGCCGCTCCTCTCCTCGGCGCGTTTCGCGGTGAGCCGGAGGTCGACCGCGAAGCGCTCGCTTTCGCGCTCGTCGCGCTCGGCGTGATCGGCCTCGAGCACCCCGAGATCACCTCGATCGACGTCAACCCGATGATCCTGGCCGGACGACGACCCGTTGCCGTCGATGCGTTGATCGAGCGGACCTCGGTGCGATGAGCGCCGTCGAGCGTTTTCGTCCGCTCTTCTATCCACGGGGAGTGGTGATCTCCGGCGTCTCCGCGCATCCCGGGAAGTGGGGATTCCTCTTCCTCCATCACCTGCTGCGGTTCGGCTACGAAGGGAGGGTCTTCCCGATCAACCGCGAAGGTGTCGAGGTCCTTGGCCGCGCCACGGTTCGGAACGTGGCGGACATCCCGGCAGGCGAAGCCGATCTGTTGATCGTGTGCACGCCAACCGCGATCAACGTCGAGCTTGTGCGCGCGGCAGCGCGCAAGGGCATGCGCGCGGCGTTCGTTGCCGCCGCAGGGTACGGCGAGGCCGGAGAGGAGGGCCGGCGGCTCGAAGCCGAGCTGGTGGGGGTAGCCGACGAGGTCGGTATGCTGCTCGCGGGTCCGAACGGGCAGGGTCTCGTCTCGACCGGCGCGCGGCTCTGCGCGCAGATGGTGGCACCCTACCCACCGCCCGGGCGAATCTCGGTTGCGAGCCAAAGCGGCAACCTGGTTTCGTCCTTCTGTCATTACGCGAGCATGACCGGCGTGGGCATCTCGAAAGCGATCTCGTGCGGCAACTCCGCCCAGCTCACGATCGATGACTACGTCGACTATTTCGCCGACGACCCCGAAACTGCCGTCACCTTCGTCTACCTGGAGGGGGTCCGTGATGGCCGGCGCTTCTTCGAGCGTGTCGCGCGGGCTTCGTCGCGAAAGCCGATCGTCGTGCTCAAGGGAGGTGCCACCGCGCTCGGACAGCGTGCGGCCTCCAGCCACACCGGCGCGCTCGCCAGCGACGACCGCATTTTCGACGGTGTCTGTCGACAGCTTGGGATGTCGCGCGCCGAGACGCTCGAGGAAGCCTACGAAGCCGCGGCGACATTTGCTTCCCAACCCCTGCCGCGCGGCAAGCGCGTGCTCGTCTTCACAGCCGCTGGGGGCTGGGGCGTACTCTGTGCCGACGCGTGTGTCCGAGCCGGCCTCGAGGTCGCGCCGCTGCCGAGCGATCTGCTCGCCGAAATCGATCCGTTGCTACCCTCGCGGTGGAGCCGTGGAAATCCAGTCGACATGGCGGGTGGCGAGTCCCGCGACACGATCCCGAAGCTCCTGGACCTGGTGACTCGTCATCCGTCGGTCGACGCGGTGATCTATCTCGGACTGGGCATCCAGGCAGCCAATGCCCAGGTGCTCAAGAGCGGTCCATTCTATCCCGGCCACGGCCTCGATCGAATCGTGGCGTTCCACGAGCGCCAGGACGCCCGCTACGCGGAAGTAGCACGTGAAGTGAGCGAGCGATATGCGAAGCCCGTGCTGTGCGCGAGCGAGCTCGTGTACACGGACCGGGCAGGAACCAATCCCGCGCCGCGTGCGGTTGCAGCGGGGGGACGGATCACCTATCCGTCGGCGCACCGGGCAGTGCGGGCGCTCGCGCACCTCGTACGTTACGCGGAGTGGCGTCGCCGACGCGGGCAATAGAAAAGGGCGGGAACCCTCCCGCCCTTTTCCATGCCATTCCGGCTCCGTTCGAAACGATCAGGCGTTCTTGAACAAGGTTTGCATCTTCATTGCCAAGCCCATGTCGCCGGCGATCTTCAACTTGCCCTGCATGAACGCCATCTGGCCGTTCAGCTTGCCGAGGGTGAGATCGATGTAGTCCTTGCCGGCCATCGTCATGGTCATCTTGGGTGAGGGGTGGGTTCCTTCGTTTACCTCGAGCTTCCCCTCCTTGATGATCGCATGGTACTGCCCGCTGTCGTCCCCGGTCAGGTTGAACTGAATCACGGCATCCATGCCCTTCGCCGCGTCGGCATTGAAGCGATTGGGCATCTCCTTGAAGATGTCTTTCACCGTCACGTCTGCCATTGCTCTCTCCTCCTTGCAGTGGGGCTCTGGATCAGATGATTGAATCTACATAGTGAGGGTCTGCGCGTTGTGTCAAGAGACCGACACACGCGCGCCCGCACCGGCTGAACGGACGCTGCGATCGGCTTCCTCGACGAGCTGAATCTCGTCGTAGTGTACCGACCAGTTCGTACCATTGTCCCAGAGCACGCGCAGCGGGACGTTGAAGCCGTCGCGGAACTGACCCGTCACGACTCCACGCTCGCCGCGCCGCAGACGCAAATATTGGTCCTTGAGATGAACCACCAGTTCGACTCGCTTCCCCATCAGGTTTTCGCAACTCATCGGTTGACCTCCCAGCGCGCGATCCTCGCGAGCCCACCAAAGTCGACCGAGGTTAGCAACAAAAACTCTGGGTTTCAATCGCCCGTTGTGTTAAGCGACGCCCTCGGAACCGGGATGATGACGGCCGACGATTTCCGCAAGGACAAGTACCTCCGCGCCACCGGATACAACTTTTACGTGTGGGCGGCGGTGAACGTGCTGATCACCTGGCCACTCTACTCGGCGCTTGCCGGCAATCCCTGGCCGGACTGGCTCGCCGGCCTCTATCCGTTCGGGCTGATCGGCACGGGAATCTTTTTTTCCGTTCTCAATGACAACCGGGTGCAGAAGATGTGCGGCGACCCGAATCCAACTCCGCTGGTCGAAGCAGGCACCATCTGGGGGCCGATTTTTCTGATCGGGTTCATACTCACGGGGGTCTTCGTGGTTCGGGGCCCGGCTGCCTATATTCAACCCTTGTGGCTCTGCCTCGTCGGAGCCGCGTACCTGATGTGGGGAAATTTCGGCGTTCCCGAGTTTCGCTGGTTCGGCTGGATGCTCGTCATCGCTGGAGGAATCGGCGGCTTGTCGATTCGGCCGGCCGACATCCCTTCACACCTGGCTTCGTCCTCCGCGCTCGCGGTCTGGGTGGCGTTCATGGGCGCCCTGTGGGTGCCGTTTGGCGCATACATCAACCGCAAATACGTCCACCCGAGCGCGCGATAGGCTCAACCACTCGAGCCTTCGAGCCCAGCAGATCGGGCGCCGTAGAGGGCCTCGTAGACGCGGCGATTCGCGAGCACGCGCTTCACGTAGCTGCGGGTTTCGCGGTAACTGATGCTCTCGACGAACTCGTCGTCCTCGACGTCCGGATAGCGACGCTGCCACTTGTCCACGGCGGTCTCGCCGGCGTTGTAGGCTGCCAACCCGCGCGCCAGATCACCGTCGTAGCGGCTCAGGAGCTGTTGCAGGTAGAGGGCCCCGAGCGCGATGTTGTCAGCGGGATCGACGAGGCGCTCGGTGCGGAAATCGGCCTTGCCGCTCTCCGTGGCAAGACGCTCCCCTGTCGAGGGGAGAATCTGCATCAGACCGAGAGCGTTCGCGGACGACCGCGCCTCGCTATCGAAGAGACTTTCCTGCCGGATCAGGGCCGCAACGAGATAGGCATCGAGCGAGCGGGCCGCGCTTTCCCGCTCGACGACCGGCCAGAAGCCGAGGGGATAACAAAAGCGGAGCCACGGGCTGTCGAGGCCGCATCCGCCGGCGTGGACGGCGCGTCCGACCGATTGCCGATACCCCCCCACGGCGAGCCAGGCGTGGATCAGAAAGCCATCGCATCCGGAGATCCGCTCTTGAAAGACCGCTAACTCACCGCGCGCCAGCGGCATAAGGCTCATTCCTTTCAGCTCGTCGTACCGCGCGAGATGGGGATCACCGCTCGTGCACGCCGGTTCGAGGGGCTCGTGGGTCGGTTCGCGCGCAATTCGGCCGGCCAATGCCGAGCCCTCGCGGCGCCCGAGGCGTTGCTCGGCGAGCGTGGCGTAGTAACTCTCGGGATATTCTCGGAGCAAGCTCTCGTAGCTAGCGGCGTCACCGGAAGCCCTTGCCTCCCAGTAAAACGCCGCCGCCCTGTCGGACGAGCCCCGCTCGGCGAGATCCGCGAAAAGTTCCGCGGCGCGAGCACGATTTCCCGCTCGGTATTGGCACCAGGCAACGCGGAATCGCGCCTCCGAAGCGAGCGGGCTCTTTGGGTAGCGCTTCGCGAGCCGCGCGAATTGCTCGGCAGCCAGCGAGCAATGCCGCGCCTCTTGGTGAATGCGAGCGATTGCATAGATGGATTCCGCGGCTTGCGAACCGTGGGGATATTCGCGGGCGTAAAGACCGAGAAGGCGGAGTGCGGCCACGTCGTCGTCCCGGTTCCAAGCGAGCGAGCCCAGCCGAAACAGTGCTCGAGCAGCGACGGGACGGTGGGGATAGGTGGCGCGAATCCGCTCCAGCACCCGCTCACCCGCCTCCCGCTCGCCGCTTCGCAGAAGCGCGCTGGCTTCGAGCCACAGAAGCTCCGGGAGCTCGCTCTGCGAGCGGAAGCGCGCCTCGGCACTCTGCACGAGCTCGAGAGCTCGCGTCGCCTCTCCCTCTGCAAGCAGAAGCGAGATCTCCTCCCGCGCCGAAGCCGCCGTGGCCAGAGCGACGGTGTCGCGATCCGCCCACGCCTGCTCGCGGGCAGCGAGAGCTTGTGGCGACTGCGGATAGCGGGTGCGGAGCTCGGCGGCGAGGGCGCGCGCCGTAGCGACGTCGCCGAGCCGATCGGCGGCCTCGCTGGCGAGGGCCAGCGCGGAAGCGCGCTCGGTCGCGTCCCTCAGGTCCCGACGTGCGGCCTCGAGCTGTTTCGCCGCGGCTTCCCAATTGCCTTCCGCGACCCGCGCACGCCCCACCGCGAGCTCGGCCTCTCCCTTCCAGACGGAGTCGGGAAAGCGGTCTTCCAGCGCTTGCCAGGTGGTGAGGGCGCCGGCTCTGTCGTCACGCGCCTCGGCGATCTTCGCGAGATAGCGAAGCACGTAATCGGCGAGCTCCGGATACACCGGCGCGAGCCGCCGCAAAAGCGCATCGGCGGATGCCAGGTCACCTCGGTCGTAGAGCGATAGCGCAGCGTGAAACAGCTCGCGACGCTCGGCAGGAGTGCTGCCTTCGGGGATCGCGGCGGCGAGCGCTGGTGGAGGCGCGGTGGGGGACAGCGGGCTCGGCTCCGGCGCGCAGGCGGCAATGAAGAAGAGGAGCGACGCAACCCACGTTCTTCTTTTCATGTCCCGGCTTCGGCTACCATGGGCCGCTTGGAGCCGCAACGCAACGAACATCGATCGGAGTGCTGGATTCTCGCCTCGGCCTCGCCACGGAGAGTAGACCTACTCGAGCGCGCAGGTCAGCGCTTCGAGCGCGAAGCAAGCGCGGTCGAGGAATCCCCGCGCGCGGGAGAGGGCGCGCTCGAGTTCGCAGTACGAGTGGCGCACGACAAGGCCCGCGAGGTCGCCGGCCGCCGTCCCGGCCGCTGGGTTCTCGCCGCCGACACGGTGGTGGTCGTCGACGGCGAGGCGCTCGGCAAGCCACGTGATGCGAAAGACGCGCGAGCGATGCTCGCTCGTCTTTCGGACCGAAAGCACGACGTTGCCACGGCGTTCGTGCTGCTCGATTCCGCAGGACGAACCTTCGCCGCGGAAGTCGTCCGTAGCGAGGTGACGTTTCGCCGGGTCGCATTCCCGGACATCGAGGCATACGTTCGGACGGGTGAGCCGCTCGACAAGGCGGGCGGCTATGCGATCCAGGGCGGCGCCCGAGCCTTCGTCCGGGAGCTCAAGGGATCGCTCACCAACGTCATCGGCTTGCCGATGGCCGAGGTCGAGGCCGCGCTGCGGGCTGCAGGTCTCTGGATCGAAGCGCCCGCGGCGTGCGAACGATGAGCTCGACGATTGCAGAGCGCTATCGCTCTGTCGTCGCGCGGGCTGCCGAAGCGGCCGTGCGCTCGGGAAGAGCCCCCGCCGAAGTCACCATCGTCGTCGCCGCAAAAACGTTCGGCGTCGACAATCTACGAGAGGTCGTTGCTGCCGGCGCCCGAGAGATCGGCGAGAATTACGTTCAGGAAGCGCGCCGCAAAGCCTCGGAGCTCCGTCTGCCGCAAGTGCGCTGGCACATGATCGGAAGTCTGCAGCGCAACAAAGTGAAGCAAGCACTGCCGCTCTTTCATCTGATCCACTCGCTCGATCGGCTCGATCTCGCCGAGGCTCTGGACTCCGCGGCCAGGCTGCTCGGAAGGACTGCGCGTTGTCTCGTCGAGGTCAACCTCGCGGGCGAGAGAACCAAGGGTGGCGTCTCCCCGGACTCGCTTTCCGCGCTGCTCGAGGCGGTGGCGCCGTTCGGTCATCTGTCCATCGAGGGCCTGATGGCGATCCCGCCGCCCGGCTCGATCGATGCCAGCCGCCGATCGTTCGCTCGCCTACGCGCGCTGCGGGACCGGCTCGCCCATTTGCGTCTTCCCAACGTCCAGCTTAAGGAACTTTCCATGGGGATGTCCTCGGATTTCGAAGATGGCATCGAAGAAGGGGCGACCCTGGTGCGGATCGGAACCGCGATCTTCGGGCCGCGGGCGACATGACGAAGCGACCAAAAAAGCTCGGTTTCATCGGCGCCGGCAACATGGCCGGTGCGCTTCTGAAGGGGGTCCTCGCGGCCGGTCTATACCGCGCGGGGGACCTCTGGGTGACCGATCCGGTGCCCGATCAGTGTCGACGGGTGCGGCGTCGTTACGGAGTTGGCGCGGCTCGAGACAACCGCGAGCTCGTGCGCGGCTCGCAGATCGTCCTACTCGCGGTCAAACCGCAGGTACTTCCGGATGTGCTCGAAGAGATCAAGGGCGATGCCGGCCCCCGCCATCTCTTCATGTCGATTGCCGCCGGAGTGCCGCTCCGTCGGCTCGAGGCTGGCCTCGGCGAGCGCGTCCGCGTCGTTCGGGTGATGCCGAACGCACCGGCTCTACTCGGCAAGGGGATATCGGTGCTGGTCAAAGGTTCGCGCGCGACATCCGGGGATCTGCGGCTTGCGCTGCGAATTTTTCGTGGAGTCGGTGACGCGGTAGCCGTGGATGACGAGCAGCTTCTCGATCCGGTGACGGGCTTGAGCGGAAGCGGACCGGCCTACGTGTATCGCTTCGCGGAGGCGCTCATCGAGGCGGGTACGCGCCAGGGGATCCCGGCGGAAGTGGTCCGCCGGCTCGTGTTCCGAACGCTCGACGGCGCCGCCGCGATGCTGCTCGAAACGGGTATGACGCCGAAGGAACTGCGTGAGATGGTGAGCTCACCCGGCGGGACGACTCTCGCAGGCCTGGCGGCGCTCGACGGAGGCGGGTTCATGGATGCGGTGATAGCAGCCGTTGCCGCGGCCACGCATCGTTCGCGAGAGCTGGGCGCCGGGTGAAACGGTTGGGGGGGTAGCCGATGTTCGTGCTTTCCAATTTCCTGATCGCCGCCGCGAGCGTGCTCGGGATGCTGATCACGCTCTATACCTACGTGATTATCGCGCGGGCGATCATCTCTTGGGTCAATCCCGACCCGTACAATCCGATCGTGCGCTTCCTCTACAACGTGACCGAGCCGGTGCTCTATCGAGTGCGGCGGACGATTCCGTTCTCCTATGCCGGAGGGATCGATTTCTCGCCGCTAATCGTGCTGTTCGGGCTGTATTTCTTGCAAGTCTTCCTGGTGCGGAGCATCCAGGACTTCGCGGTCACGTTGCGCTGACCGCCGGCGGCTTGCATTGACAATGGTACGCGCCCTGATTACTTACAACCCAATGCCCGTCTACGAGTACGGCTGCGAAAGTTGCGGTACGTTCGAAGCGACCCAGCGGATCACTGACAAACCGCTGCGCCGCTGCCCCACCTGCAAGGGCAAGGTCGCGAAGCTGATCTCGAGCACGTCGTTTCAGCTCAAGGGATCAGGGTGGTACGTGACCGACTATGCGGGTAAAAAGGACGGCAGCGGGACGAATCTGAAAGAAGACGCCAAGCCGAACCCAACGGTCGCTAAGGAGTCGAAAGACTCCACTCCTGCCAAGAGCAGCCAGGGGAAAACCGAGGCGACCGCCGCCTGACGGACGATCGCCTCGCGGTTGACCGAAGCGGGCGACGCTCTTGGGCGAGAAACCGCTAAAAGCTTAGTCTGCTCACGCCGCGTGAGTGTTCTTAGCGGTCACCAGATCGTCCACCTTCTTCTCGAGAGACGAGAGCCGCTTGGCGAGCAACTCGACCTCGTGCTTCGAGGGCAGGCTCAGTCGGCGCACCCACGAATCGACGCGATTCTTGGTTTGAGCCTCGATCTGCGAGAGAATCTTCTCGGCGCGCGACTCCAGCGTCTTCAGCGCCTTCTCGGTGCGATTCTGGATGTCATTGCGGATTGCTTTGGCCTGGTCGAGCAGGTTGTCGAGAATTTTCCGCTGATCCTTGCTGATCAGCTTGCTCGCCTCCTTGCGGGCGCGAGTAAACAGTTTCTCGCCCTCGGACTGGAGATCTCGAATCGATTTCTGCACTTGAGCCAGCCCGGGAAAGGTTGCCGCGTTCGATGACATCTTGGGAGCCCTCCTTGTTACGTCTTCATGTTGTCTCGCGGTGCCGAAGCCGAGTTTCCTAACACGCCGCGTCAGAATGTCAAGGCGCATCGCGCATGCAACGTTGTGGATAAGATGTGAAGGAGATCGGGAAGCGCACGCCTCGGTGACGAAAATTCATACGAAAAGCAGTATATTCTCAAGTATGAGAAGGTGTGGATAACCCGACGTGATTGCAATTGACAATGGTGTGGCCTGGACTGTCGCGAGGAGCACGGTGCGCACGCTCGTCCGAGCGAGTTTGTCAGTCGCTCTGGGCATTCTCCTCGGATCCGGCGCCGCACCCGCACAATCCACGCCCGGTCCCTCCACAAGCGTCACCGATGCCGCGGAAGCCCAGCAACTGGTCTTCCTTCTTCAGTACGTGGGCAGTGACTATGGGGGAGCCGTCGCGAACGGACGCATCGTCGACGAAGCCGAATACCGCGAGAACCGTGACTTCGCGGCACTCATCGTCGAGCGATTTGGCCGACTACGCTCGTCGATGCCTCCGGCCAAAGCCTCGCCGCTCGAGGTCGCCGTCCGTAAGCTCGATGAGCTCGTCTCGGCTCGCGCCGATGCCCGCGTGGTCAAGGGAGTGACCGAAGCCGCCATTTTGCTCGCCGTCCAGGCGTTCGATCTCCGTTCGTTTCCGCGGGAGCGACCCGACCCCGTCCTGGCGAGCCGTCTCTATGCCGAGAGCTGCACCCCGTGCCACGGTGTTAGCGGCGGCGGCGACGGGCCGCGAGCCAAAGAGCTCAACCCACCGCCGGCCCGGTTTACGGATCCTGCGCGGATGAATACGGCGGCGCCCTATCTCTTCTACAACGCAATCACTCTGGGAGTCCCGAACACGTCGATGGCGTCGTTCTCCGATTCACTGTCGGATCAGGAGCGGTGGGATCTCGCCTTCTATCTCTGGACCTTCGCGCTTCCACGAGGCGAGGGCGCGCCTCCGCCGCCGCTCACGCTGTCGCTTCGAGATCTGGCGACGCGCTCGTCGGCAGATCTTGCACCCGAGGTGCTCCGGCAAGCGGCGGCGCGCGGGCAGTCGATCGACGGCCCGCGCGCGCTCTCGTGGCTGGCACACTTGCGCGTACACCCCCCGTCACTCAGTCATCCGCAACAACAGCTGGCGCGGCTCCGGCAGGATCTCGAGCGCAGCGTCGCGCTCGTCGCACGGGGAGATACGGACTCGGCGACCGACTTGGTGACCAACGCATATCTCGCCGAGTTCGAGCCGCTCGAAGGCGAGCTCGACCGACGAGATGGGGGCGTACGACAGCGCTTCGAACACGGCCTCATCGAGTTTCGTGCGGCGGTGCGGCGCGGGGACCGGCAGGCGGCGCTCGCCATCGTGCAAACACTCGAAGAGACGGCCGGGCAGGCGGAACAGCTGCTCGTTCCCGGCGGAGCTCGGAAGGGCCCGAACACTCGTCTCGCGCTCGTCCTTCTGCTCATGGCGGCGGCCCTCGGAGGCGTGCTGCTGGTATGGCGGATTGGCAAGGAAACGGGCGTAGGCTAAGGAAGCGGCGTTCTCGCGGCATCGAGAAAACTCGGAGAGGGAGAGCGAACGTGGGCATTCTCGACGGCAAGGTTGCGATGGTGACCGGCGCGGGCCGCGGTCTCGGTCGCCCGCACGCGATCGCGCCCCGCGCCGTGACGCGAACGACGGAGACGCTGTTCGCCGGCTTCGGCGACGAGGCGATGCGGGAGCTCGAGTCCGAAAGCGTGTCGCCGCTGGTGACGTTCCTAGCCAGCGAGCGGGCCGTCCACATCGACGGACAAGCGTTCGTCATCTATGGCGGCCTCATCCGGTCGCTACAGGGCTGGCAGCCGGTCGCGTCGATCGAGAATAGTGGGGCATGGCGTCTCGACGACGTTTGAACGAGAATCTCCGGATTGTTCCAACCCGCCCCCTCGAAGCTGCCCCCACTTGGTTGAGCTGGCACCCTCGCCGGCTCTCTCGATCGACGCCACGTCGCCCGCGCCGCGAGGCTTCGTCGTGCGCAGCGCGCTGGCATTGGTCGGCGGCCTTGCTATCGCGGCGAGCTTTCTCGATTTCTCATTGTGGCCGATCGCCTGGACCGCGTTCGTGCCGATTCTGTTGGCGCTCTCGGGTCCGTTGCGGCTCGGCCAGGCGGTAGCGCTCGGTTTCATCGCCGGGCTTGCGACCAACGTTCCCGCCTTCCGATGGCTGGTGGAAACCATCCACGTCTTCGGCGGCTTTCCGCTCTGGCTGAGCGCCGTCTTCTACGTCGCGTTGTCGCTCTTCTGCTCGCTCGAGTTCGTGCTCTTCGCGCTTGCCGTCCGTAGGGCCCCGCGCGGCGCGGCCGCGATATATCCCGCGCTCTTTTGGATCACGCTCGAATTCTTCTTCCCGAACCTCTTTCCCTGGCGGATCGCCAACTCGCAGCTGCGCGTTCCGCTGCTGTTACAGATCGGCGATCTCACCGGCCCGTTCGGCCTCAGCTTCGCAATGGTTTGGGTGAGCGCCGCGTTCGCCTCGGCAATCGAAGGCGGCGCGCGCTCGGCGCGCTCGGCGTTGCTGCTTTCGAGCGCGGCGACGCTCGGCGTTGCGGCGTACGGACTCGTACGGCTGCCCGCAATCGATCACGCGATGGCGACGGCTCCGGCGATCCGTCTCGGCATCGTGCAGGGCAACCTCACGACCGAGGAGAAGCAGAACGTTCGCTACTTCGAGACCAACCTCGAAACCTACAAACGGTTGTCGCAGGAGCTCTCTCCCGTGCCCGACGTGATGATCTGGCCCGAGAGCGTGATCACCGAGCCTCTGCCACGGACGCTGCGCATGCTCTCGGCTTCGGGGCGCCAGATTCTGGGGCTCCGCTGGCCGCTCTTGACCGGAGCGCTCACCTACGAAGGTGAGCCGGATCGCCCGAAATACTTCAACAGCGTCATCCTGTTCGATGCCGAGGGTCGCGTGCTCGGTTTGTCCGATAAACAGATTCTCATGCCATTCGGGGAATACATGCCGTTCGGCTCGGTTTTGCCATGGCTGAAACGGCTGAGCCCACAGACCGGCGATTTTCAGGCTGCGACCGCGGTCGTGCCGCTCGACGTTCCCGGCCTCGCGCGCTTCGCGCCGCTCAACTGCTACGAAGACCTGCGCGCACCGATCGCGCGGCAGGCAGTTCGCCGGGGCGCGGCGGAAATTCTCTTCGCCGTCGCCAACGACGCCTGGTTCGGAGACACGATGGCGCCCTTCCAGCACGAGGCGCTGGCGCTGTGGCGGGCGGTCGAGAATCGACGCTTTCTCATCCGCGTCACAAATACGGGCGTCACCGACGTGATCGATCCGGCAGGACGAGTGCTGCTGCGGCTGCCAGTGTTCCAGGCCGTCGCGACGGTGGCGGAAGTGCGCCGGCTGCGTCTCGATACCTTCTACACGCGATTCGGCGACTGGTTCGCCTGGCTCGTCACGGCGGCGGCCCTGTGGGTGCTGCTGACTTCGGCAAGATCGCCAGGCCGTTCGGAACACCCCATCCTCCCTCGACCTCCAGGCGGAGCCCCGGAGTGAATACGCTCAGCTGCGTGCTCGGTCCGCCGTCGAGATTGAGGGCGCCCCAGCAGCCGAGGCCCCCGTCCACGGGAGGGCGGGCGAGATTCTCCGCGAGATCGGAGAGCGAGATCGGAGCCGCGAAGACGACGATCATCACCGTCCCATCGCCCGGTATGCAGATCGAGGTGCGACGCGAGACCTGCGGCTTCAGCTGGAGGGCCCTGCCGTTGACCACCAGCCGAGGACCGGACTGCAGCGCCGTCTCGACCACAGCGGGGAGGGGCTCCCGCGCGTGCTGGATGACTGGCGTGCCCATCGAGATCAGGAACAGGCCCTGGTCCACCTTGCGAAGCGGACTCGTCTCTTTTCCGTCGCCGACGACGAGGCCGAGCGGATGTGCCTTCTCGTCGAAAAAGCCGCCATTGACCACCACGTACGCTTGGGATTCGGTGCGCATCGTCGCGACGCGGGCGACGGCACGGTCCGGCCGACGCGCGTCGACGACCGTCATGTGAACGATGCGGGGATCGGCCCGAAACACGTGTCCGGCGAGCGACGTGCCCTGGTCGGCGGTCTTAATGCTCCAAGGCCGGTACCACAGTCCTGGAGCGAGGGCCGTCCACCCAGTTGAGCGAGGCTCGTCGGCAGCGATCGTTGAAGCGAGCAGCGCGATCGCCATCAGTGCGCGCGCGAATGCGAGTCTGTGAGCGGATGGCCGCACCCGCGTCAGTCTGGCACGAATCCGCCGAGCGGAGGAACCTCCTCGCCCTAGAAACCGCTGAGATCGGCTACGCGCGCGCGATGAAACGATGGATCGCCGAAGGCGAGCTCGTTCCATTTGGCGCGCTTGAACCAGAAATGCAGATCGTGCTCCCACGTGAAGCCGATACCGCCGTGCATCTGCACCGCGTGATTCGACGACCGAGAATAGATTTCGCAGAGCGAGGCTTTCGCCATCGATGCGGCGCGGCGCGCGGCGCGCGGCAGGGCATCTTGAGCATGAGCGGCGTACCACAAGAGCGAGCGAGCGGGCTCGATGTCCGCCGCCATCTCAGCGGCCATGTGCTTGATCGCCTGAAATGAGCCGATCGGCCGCCCGAACTGCTCGCGTGTCTTCGAGTACTCCACGGCCATCTCCAACACTCGCTCCGAGCC
>Ga0315275_10004144_pt1 | contig 13518 bp, 16 predicted proteins | sample YL17G03_0_MG_FD_205557 | JGI IMG/M metagenome (GOLD analysis project Ga0315275, IMG submission 205557) | Sediment microbial communities from Yellowstone Lake, YNP, Wyoming, USA - YL17G03_0 | ecosystem: Environmental > Aquatic > Freshwater > Lake > Sediment | place: USA: Wyoming | collected... | reverse complement strand
AGCCGCACCAGCTCCAGCTCCAGCTCCAGCCGCACCAGCTCCAGCTCCAGCTCCAGCCTCACCAGCTCCAGCCGACGACCAAGAGATCCCCGAGGCCGTTCTCAAGATCCCGGCCATGCAGGCGTTGCTCAAGGGTTCACTCAACGCTATCTCGGCTCTCCGGGGCGGCGAGTCTGCCCGTGACCCAGACCTGAAGGCGGTCTTGAATGCTGCCCCACAGCTTGCTGACGCCGGCTTCTCGTTCTACCGCGGCAAGACACGCGATGTTATCTCTAACTCGCTCAAGCTCGATCCGTCGGTTATCGAGGCTGCAGATAAGGCTGACCTGCTGGATGACGTGGCGGCACCCTGGGAGCATCTCAAGGCGATCGACCTGTCCGGAGCCAAGCGTGAGCCTGTGGCACCCGTGGCGGCACCCGTGGCGGCTCCCGTGGCGGCTCCGGCTCCAGCTGTAGCGGCTCCCGTGGTGGTTGAATCTACCGGTGCCAACACGGCCGCTACCACGGCGGGTGCCCAGAACCAGATGGCTCGAAGTCCAGCCGATCAGGTCCGCCCTGGCGCCGGGGCAGTGGCAAACCTGCTGGTGAAGCGCCCGGTTTGATTTTCCAGGCCGGTGATATAGCACCAGCCGGAATACCGAACGCCGTCCACTGTACACATGGACGGCGTTTTCTTTTCAGACATTGATTTGACATAGTTCCAACATCTGTTACTATAGCTACATGGTTATTCTTGTTATTATTGGTTTGTCAGTGTTGTGGTTCTTGATAGAGAAGTTGGACGAGTTTCAAAGGGATTATTATAACGCTAAGCAGTGGGAGAGGCACAAGAAATCTATGGCGTCTTATGAGGAGGAGAAGCACGAGAAGTGGATGGCGGCTTATCGTGAGGATATGAAGCGTGACGAGGCACGGAAGGCTGAATTAGCTCGAGCACCTTTCGCGTCCACGATGGGCCATGCTGTCGACTACAGTAAGTTCAAAGCTCAACCGACCGTGGCTCAACCGACCGTGGCTCAACCGACCGTGGCTAGGATCTCGTTGGAGGAGGTGTTGGCCCACAAGGTAGCCAAACGTGAGTGGCTTCCGTTAGATTGAGATTTGATCTAAGCCACACCGTTAAACAGAAAAGGCCGCCCCATCAACAGGGCGGCCTTTATGCGTTTCAGATTAGATCAGCCTTGTCCGATCAGCGCATCCAAAGCTTCCTCGCTGGACAATGACAACGAGATGCCAGGCTTGCTGCCCGGTGCCGGTGCCCCCGATTGGAGACGGACCGTCGAAGCGTTCTTGATGCGATCCAACTCGGTCTGCCGGGTAGCGATCTCCTGGTTGAGCTTAGAGATCTCGGCCGTGTGCTCCTTGGCGACACGTTCGGACGCCAACAAGGTCATCTTGTGCGTGTTCTGAAGATCGGCCAGCTGGGCGATCGATCCAACCAGGGCAGCCTTCATCTCCGGAGAGTTATCCCGCTGGGCCTCCAAGACGGCATCCTGGACCCGCTTGATGTCGTTGTTATATCGAACTGCCTCCTGGACTTCAGGAGCGTCTGCAGGACCAGCCGGGATAGCACGTGGTGCCATCGTGGGCATCCACTGGGCTGACAATTCGGTGACGCGCTTGGTCTGATCGTCCCAGAAGCGTGGGTCCTTGGGAGACACGAATGCCGCGGGAGCCTTTGCGGCCTCCTCGGTCAGTCGCTGGACCTGCTGATCAGCCTGCTCGATAGCACCGATCTTGGCGTCGATGGCACGCAACGTGGGCTTGGTCAGTCCGGTGACCTGGTCCCAGTCCACGTTAGCCGCACCTAGTTCACGAGCCTGTGCAATATGTGCGTCAGACAGCCCGGCAGTCTTGAGCAGAGCATACAGCTCAAGCTCCGCTGTATCACGGGTCTTCTGAACGTCACGATAAGGTTGAGAATACTTGACATCATGTTTGGATACGACGGAACGAAGCTCGGTCAGCTCTGACTCGATCTCCGGCGTGATGGTACGGGTGGTGGACTTGAGATCTGCCAGCTCCTTGGCCAGACGGTCACGCTCTTCCGTGATGGTCGTGGTAACCAACGCTTGGGCCGCAATGCGTTCACGTGCAACCTTCTTGACGTTGTCGAACGCGGCTGCCGTGGCAGGCTTGACCAGTCCGTGGACCTTGAGCTTGTCGAACTCATCCTCGACCACTGGGACCACTTCAGGCGTGACCACTTCAGGCGTGACCACTTCAGGCGTGACCACCGGTGCAACTGGTGCAACTGGCTCGACCGGTGTGACCAGACTGGCTGGCACGTCAGGCGTAGAATCGATTGCCCCGGTAACGCCGGGATCTGTGGAGTCGTCAGATGGATTCGCTGCGATGAGCGCGTCGAGTGCATCGATCGAGTCCTGCGACACCTCCGGGTGGATGCTGGCTGGGTCTTGGTTCTGCTGTGCCAAGATGGGAGTTTCTTCAGTTATCATTTGGTTTTCTTAGATGTCCAACAAATTGAGTCGTAGTTTCTATCAAAGGCCGCTTTATCGTCGATTCTGCAGCCGTCACCTTTGCCGGCGTGGCCGGAAAGGCCGGTGTCACGATCACCACCCACGGGACGGTGACGTCGGAACGGACGTGCTGGTTTCTTAGGTTTGTTCATAAATCTCACTTTGCCGTCCACTTGGAATCGTCGTCAAGGGAAGGATATTCCTCAGCTTTCTCGGCCACTTGGCCAGGCACTTGACGGTGCGCGAGCAGTAGATTGAGCATCTGGGCGCGTCCACGGATCTCGCCGGCACTCACAAGTGTACGACCTTGGTCGGTTCCGTCGGTCGGCATCCCGATGGACATGCGAAGCGTATCCAGTAAGAACTGCCCTGTAGGGGTGTCAAGGAATGCGCGGGTCTGACGCGCATTCTCGTTGGACCAATTTTCAGTAGTCATTCAACCAAGCGTATCAGTTGGTCGGAGGGGTGTCAACAACAACTTCCGGTGCAGCCGGTGCAGCCGGTGCAGCCGGTGCAGCCGGTGCAGCCGGTGCAGCCGGCGGCAACTGCTTGATCTGCTCGATGCCAGCCCGCAATGCCTTGGCCATCTTAATCGCCCCGTCCAGCCAGTCACCCTTCTGCCCGGCTTCCAATGCAAGGCCGATGTGTGCTTCGGCGTGACCCAGCATGGCTTCGAGTGGTACCATGGCCGCGGGGTCCTGGGCTGCAACCTTGCTGGCTTGTTTTAGTGCCTCACCCAGCACGCCGAGATGAATTTGGTGATTATCTCGGGCCGAAACCGGCACGTCGGTAGACTGGCCAGCGATGAGCATGAGTTCGAGCTGTTGACCTCGGACCTGCTCGGCTTGCTCGGTCGGATCATTCTCAGGCAGCATGACAGACTCGGCGAACCGGGAGTCCATCTGGGCTGTCAGTTTGCGTTGAAGCATCTCACGCGAGTTGAACATCGGGTTGCCGACGGACTCGCGTGCCACCTGGATGATCACCTGACGTTCCTGATCGGACAGTTCAGCAATGGTGCCGGCAACTCGTTGATTAGCAAGGTTGTCCAGCTCTTTCCTAGTCATCACCACGAGCAAACGCTTCTGCATCTCGATCGCGATCGGATCAGTGCTATCGGCACGGCAAGCCCGACGCTGCATCACGGTCAACATGTCGCATGCCTGCTGCATGAAACGGACCATCAGGTTGTCCTTCTGCTCGCCTTCCTGGCCAGCCACGTAGTTAATCTCAGCCCGGGTGGTTCCAGAGCTGAACTTTTGGGCCGTTACGGCACCGCCGATGGTGTCCAGGATGCTCGTGAGAAACCGATCCATCTCGATCGACGGTCCCACCTGGGGATCGATCTCCACCTTCTTGATCGCGTAGTCCTGCCCGATCAGGATGGTAGAACCAAGGATCTGCATCTGGAACCGCTTGAGATTGGATTCGTCGGCCGTGACCATCATCTTCCCGGATAGCCACATCTTGTCCACCAGCTCGTTACGCTGACGATCAACGACACCGGCGATGTTGTATACCTCTCGTCCGATACCCTTGGAGCCGTGCATGGTTCCGTTGCCGTGCTGGAAAGAGAAGAACGCAGCAGCATCATTCATGCTGGGGAACTGGTCCGTCTGTCCGAACAGTTCGATGAACGAATCGGAGGTGAAAATGTAGTGACTCACCTGCCCGTCGATCTCGGTCACGAGAACATGATAGACCGGGATGACCTTGGCTCCATCCTCCATGGACGCACCCAGGCAACACTCACGCTCCAGATCCTCATACACACGGGCCGGATTGGACTCTGCGGTTCGAGAATGAGGCATGGCCGTGTTGATCGCCTCGACCACATTGTCCAGCCTCCACCCGCGATCCGTAGCAGCCTTGCGGTCGCTGACCATCTTGAACAGCTCGTGCGGCATGAATGTCTCCTTCAGGACCAACACTTGAGCCGAGTCCGGCGTCTGCTTCGTATTGGTCAGACAGAACCCCTGATCCTGTCGGTAGAACGAGGGCCACCATGAATACTCGTCCAACCACCCTACCATGCAGTATCCGAACAGGGTGTTCTCATGAGCAATCGAGTCTTTCAAGGAGCGCCATTCAGTCTTGTTGCGGATCAGCTTGGTGATCTCCTCCCGGAACAGCTCGGTCTTCTCGTTGTTGCCGGGTCCGTCTGGAAGTTCAGCATTGGTCAAGTACCGAGGCGCATCAAGGGCCTGGCTGAAGCGCGGAACCACGCGGTCCACCAGCACGGGCAGCGGCTTGGTAGAGAAGTTGGACCTCCAGGCTTGATTATCGTCTTTGAGCTTCTTGGAACTGAAGGGCTGCTCGGCACCGTACTTGGCGGTAATGCGAGCATTCTTCAAGTTGCGCTCCCGGGAAGACTCTTCCATGCGCAAACAGATCGCCTTGGCCTGGGCCACGGTACGCAAAGCACGACCAGGTTTAGCCGTAATGGTCTCCAGCTCAGGCGATTCGATAGAGTCGCTGGAGATCCCAGTTTTGGGGAGGAGCTTGTCTGATTTGAGCTTCGGTTCAACCTTAAGCTTGGGCTTTTCTGGAATAGGCATAAATTTTGGAATTTTAGTCGACTAGAATTGAACGTACGATGATCCACGTTCGACGAAGCTCACCTTTGGCTTGCTGCCACCGTCCAATCGGGCACGATTCTGACGCCAACGCGGCCTTAGCGGCCAGATAACATCCGCAAACTTTGCACATACCGCCCTGGAAGTGAGCACACCGCCGACAATGATCAAGCCGCTCATCCCGGACCTGTGGTGTAACCGCGGTGTCACGATACAGGACGAAGTGCCGGGATGTTCGGATAACTGCCTGGACGAAATTCAAGATATAGGCGAATTGCAGCTTCATAGGGTTCTTTTCCAACAAGCCTCCGGCAACCCGGGCGTCAAATCAGGCCCCTGTACCATCTCGATGTCGGCCGATAGATCTGACTTGATGACACCGCAGTTGCCGATCACTGGGTAGTTGGGCTTCTTGCGCAAGATCAACTGGACCAGCCGTCGTCGTGTACCCTGGCACGAGATGCACGGATTCTCCATCTTGGGACACGCACCACAGATAGCAGCACGACGGTCGATCTCAACTCGATCCACCTGGGGATGAGGTTGATGAAGCTTACTGTATAGCCATTCGGCAGCTAAGGGCATATCTATAGTAGGTCTAAACTGGCTGTAAAGCCATGGTTACTGCGGATAGTGTATCTCACCAGTCGGCTCGATATCAACAAAAATCGGCTTTCTGTCCGCTAGATACTGACTACACGTGGAGAACGAGCAGAACGTAGACTCACCAAATTTGAAAAGCGGGTTCCTGCAGACTTCACATTTTGGTATATTGTTTGGCTCATTCATGAATCAGAATAGGTTTGAACCGGCTTCGAAGTCACAGATCCCTGCCACTTTGCCAGGCACTCAGGACATCCCGGGAACGTGGTGATGAGACCCTCTCGGATCACAACGATTGACTCTGGTATCACGTGCTTGCTGTCGTTGCAGCATGTCCTGGCTGGCGTGTAGCTAGTAGCTGGTGTACTCATAATCCGATCGACGTAAAGTATTGTCTTGCAGTGAGTTTTCCATCGAACCGGTCAGTCACTGCGTCCAAGCCTCCGTGCGACCAACCGGCCGTGACGTGGTTGTTGCTGAACCATGGTGTGGCGGCTTGCCATCGGTACAGATGATGATGGATCGTTTGGGCGATGGCGCCTAGCGTTTCGAACTCGCAGAACGTCTGCGGATAGGCGTTGTCGCACGATCTCACGTAAGCGTCGAAACCTTCAGGGTGCTCAGCCTCCACGGCCAGCCGGGTCGCCGGGTACGTGGACCTATTGAAAATCAGCGGGTGTCCCATCATGATGGCCAGATTGACGTCACCTCCGAGGGCTATGTCGACATATGGTTTCCACCTACCCTCACGGTAAGGGTGCAGGGCAGAGAATTCAGTGTAGTACTGGACCGGAAGTCCATCCTGTATGAATGCCTCCGGCCCGGTAGGACTGTGGAACGTGCAATCGGCATCCATGTGGCAGATGACATCACAGCCTGGTAAGTGTTCATCAGCCCGGCACTTCTGTGCCATGTGCCAGAGCATTCCACGATCTGGCCACTCCTGGCCGGTGATCAATCTGATGCCGTGCTGGGCACAGACGGGGCCAAACAGTTCAGCGTCATGATCCGGCACCATGCAGACCGCGTCAGCGAACCCGGTGGCGAAACGGCTGTAGCTACGGGCCGAGTAACAGAACCACTCGTAATCCTTCGCGTATGTGACCCAGAAAATTCCTGTTGTCATATTTGATAGTCTATCAAACCGTACATCGAGGTTCAAACGAAATCGTTACCCAGTACCTCTCTGATGAGCTGTCGCGGAGTTTTTCCGTGAACCGACACTCCGTTCATCATGTTGATGGCGTCAGTGGGTCGGTCGAGCCCTCCGTGGCTCCACAGCTGCACCAGCTGACTGGAGTCGACATGCGTGTACTCCACATAGGCCGGGTCTTCTGGAACGCAGTGCATCCACGCGTACGGCTCTGGCATGAACCGCTTGGCATAGCTTCCAAGCAAGTTGGACTCGCTCCATGGGCAATGACCGGAGAAGCTTCCCAGGTACTGCTCGGCCGGCATATTGTGCCTACTGGTCAAATAGGAACGCAACCCAGCCAACACCTCCGCAGGGTAGATCACCGGCAATCTACGCATGGTCTCGAACTCGCATTCGATTCCGAGGATATTGTTAGTGCTGATCCGCCACGGCTCCACCGACGGTCCGATGTCGCTGAACCGATTGTAGAGCATGATCGGCTTTCCATCTCGACAGAACGCCTCGGGTGTCATCTCCCGTGTGATCAGACAGTCTGACCCCACAAGCCAGTGACAGTCGGCCTCGCTGTACAGATCGGCTCGCAGCATGGATAACATCGCGCATACCATTCCCGATCCTGGACATTTCACCTGTTCTGTTACGATCGCGTCAGGACAGACCTGGTCACAGATCTCCCGGGCAAGCTGTGTATCCTGTGCCGGCACAGCAATCACTGGAGCCAGGAATCCACGGCAGAACCGTGTAAGACTGTACAGACACGGGCGTAGGAACTGGAAATCGCGTCGATAGCTGGAGATGAAGATTCTGTGTGTCATGTGGTTGGTAGGTTGTACTTAGCGCGTCCCCATTGGATTACAGAGTCATCCTTCACGCCGTGCAGCAGAGCCACGTTAATCTTCAGCAACCGGTCCAGGTGTGACTTGGATGCCGTCTTGGACCCCCATTCTGACTTGATCAACGGGGTGTCGAGTATACCGGCCAGGTTGAACATCGGCGCCAAGGCCCAATCCCAGCCGACACCACCCGGTACGCCGGCGATACGGACAAGCTTTTCTAGCCACTTGATGTCAGTCGTCATCATCATGTTGCCGTTGCAGTGGCGTCCAGCCGTCGGATGCGGACACTCATCAACCAGGTCTCCCATGATGACCTCGCGGGAACGCTTGGACCACGCGGCCTGCAGCTGCACGATCCATCCCGGGACCAGCGGGTAGGCATCCGACTCCAGCAAGACGAAGTTGTCATACTTGACGCCAGTGCCTCGCTGGATGTTGAGAACGTGATTGAAGATGCTGAATACCATTCCATTGCAGCCAGCGGGCCACCCAGTTTCGTGACGGTCAGTTTCGTATAGGCTGACGTTGAACTTACGGGACACGTGTTTAATGATGGCTTCGGTCTTCTTGTCAGTCACGGTGCCGCGTCGACGCACCATCATTATGTCGGCCGTTTCGCACCTGGCGGGCTGGATGTCTACGTAGTATCTGAGCGTCTCGTATGCCTTGAGGCGATCGCCCTCGTAGTACTGCATGCAGATCAAGCTGCGGGGTGGCGTTGTTGGATTAGGTGTCATGCCGCGATCTTGTTCAATCCCTCGGTGATACCGGGGAAGTATTGTTGATGTGCTTGGTTATAGGCGTGGGCAGCTTCTTCTTGAGAGGTGAATAGTCCAAGGTGGATTTGGCGTCGATTGATCATGATCTGGGCCTGCCATTTCTCACCACGCTTGCGCCATACTACGCCTTTGAACCTAGAGCTACAGCCGACCTGCTTTCGCTGGTTGTGTAGGTTCTGCGACGTGGTCACGTTTCTCAGATTCTCTCGGCGATTGTCAACGACCTTGAAGCAAAAGAACTTGTGCTGGTCTCGATGGTCCACTTCCTGATCATCAGTAGGCTCCATCAGCTGACGGTGCATCAAAATCAGCTGACGCTTTCCCTGCTCATCTGGTGTCGAGTTTCGAACAGCCTTGACCTGACGCCGGCCAACCAGCGTACACCAGTTCACCCGGGACAGGTCCTCGACGTCCTCCGGTGAGACCAATACCACGTAGCCCCGGGTCAACTGGATGCAGATCTCATCACCAGTTAGCCCGGGTATCCCCTGGCCCCAGTTGGATGTGTCCTTCAAAATAACTGTAGCTCGTGTTTTCATCGGAACGTTGAGTCGAAACCGTAGACGTGACTACCGCAGTGCCCCGCCACACAGTCCAAATCCACGTACGGCTGGTGACCAGCTTGTCGGGCGCGATGACAAAATATCACGTCCTCTCCAGTACCGAGCTTGCTGTTGTTGTCGCTGGCCTGTCTGGACAACGACAAGATTCTCTTAACCTCCTGCAGCTTAGCAGCTTCTGATGCTGACGGATCGTCCAGTACCTTGATGACACGATCAACCCCGTTCACTAGATCGTGTTCTGACGAGCTGAACCACTGCCCGTCCTCTGAACCACGACGTGCCAAATGTGGGAACTTGGCCTCGATGTCCAGGAACACCTGACGGTGGACCAGCATGCAGCCAGTGCCGACCCAGTCGGTGGGTCGAATACCCTTCTGATTGCCCTTGAAGATCTCCTGACCGAGCTTCTTGCTTGTTCTGGCCTCACTGAACATGAAGTCTCCGCCCGGGTATCTGCCTCGGTAGAGTGCTCCGATGAGGGTCTTGCCAGACTGTGCGAGCTTGTCGATCGCGTTCGTGCCGGCGATCTTGCGTGAGAACCCGCAGTAGTGATTGATCCATGCCTCATCTCCGAAAGGAACTATCATGTCGTCATCGACCCACAGGCACCAGTCAGACTTGCCGGCCAAGAACTTGGTGGCGAGCTTGTTACGCGAGTGAGCGACAAAAGCATCTCCAAAGTCAACAGACCAACCGGTGTCTGCCCGTTTGAGCAACGCGGCCACCGAGGTAGCGGTCAATGGATTGGTAGACTTGTACCATGGGAGCAAGATACTGACCCGGGGACCCGGGGTGGTCGGAGCGGCAGACTTTGCAGACGGGTCTGGAGCGGCAGACTTTGCAGACGGGTCTGGAGCCTCAGCTGGTTTGGCAGGCGTGGATGGCAGAAATGACTTCACCGGCGTGGCTGCCAAAGACTTGACCGGCTGCGGCTTGGCTGGGATGCGACGCGGTGGAGCCAGCTCGATCGTCTCAAGCTCTTCCGGGTTCTTAGGTTTGGTGACCAGGACCGGTGCAGGCGCGACCGGTGCAGGCGTGCGTGACCGGCCGTTAATCACAGGCACGCCGTCAAACACGTTTTCCAGGTCCTCACCAGTCGGCTCACCTGAATCGAGCGGAACCGATGGGCCGACTTGTACGAGAGAGCCAGGTGTGGGCAGTGATGGAATATTATCGTTCATAAATTAGGGTTTGAATTCTATCAGGCCGGTCTGATCGCGTCAAGTAACTTCATTACCAGACAGCCCGGCAGCTCCGTACAGCCAGTCGGCTCAGGACTACTCGGTACAGTTAGAAACCTGTCCGGCAGTTCCGGAGCCTCGATACTGTTGAGCTGATACTTGTCGAGCAACACCTGGGCACCTACCCCGTAGCTACGGATGATGAAGTCTCGCTGTGCCAGACGGGCCTCAAGTTCAGTCTTATGGTAGCCAGGTACAACGGTTTCACCCAGGTGGTGGACGTGACTGCGGAAAAGATGAAAACGCTTGCTACCTGGTCGGCCGTTAGTGACATAGCATGGCTGAACACCTAGCTGGCCAGCAGGCTGAACTTTCAGCATACGCCGGCGACAGTCCACCACGTTGGGTCCAAGCTGCGGGCTGCTGGTTCTGCTGATCTTCACGCCAGGAAGTTCAAGCTCGTGATGTATCCTGTTGACCACAACCGTCTTGAGTCTGGCTCCTGTCCTGACGGCTACCAAAGCATTACCCTCCCGGACAGCATACCACATGATTCGTCCCAGGTCGGCATCATCAGCCTGCACGATTGCGTAGCATCCATTCCGGAGATCGATCACCAGGTCCCCGGGTGCCTGGCAGTACCGCCATCGGTCCTGTGGCTCGATTCGTTCAAGCCAAAGTTCGAGCAGCACCGGAGGACGGAAGCGTTTTGAGCCATCGGAACCATTGGCTGCACGCTGACATTCACGACAGCTTGCCTGTAGGCCATCCCACCGTCGGCTAGATGAGAAGTCACAGTACGGCCGGAACTTCAGGCAGCCACAGCAACGCTTACAGTCACGACCACCCCTAACAGCATGTGTTGATTGGTGCAAGTTAACGCGTCGGGGTGAATGGTGCCGGGTCTCGAAGCCAACGAAGAACCTGGTTCGTAGCCTTCGGTATGAGCAGCCGGGGTTCGACGGTTGCGTTGTAATCAACCGAGGCTTCGTAGAATCGGCGTTTATCGTCGGCTGTGCCGCCTACCAGCTCACCGGCCTGGTTGATTTGTAATGTGGTCATAAATTTTAGAATATCAAGAACCTCTGAATGTCTCCAGCGTGACACCGTCGGAATCCATCATGTCCCTGAGTTTCCTCACGGCGCGGTTCACAGCACATCTGGCAGCTTCCCTGGAATAGCCGGCTTCGGTCGCGATCTCCTGTTTCGAGCTACCGCCCTCAAAGAACATCTTCACGGCCACACGTTCGGTCTTGGTCAATCGATTGATGTATCGGGACAAAATGGCACTGTCGTCGGTCAACAGCTCTGGAGGCTGCACAACCAACTCTTCGTGGTACTGAGACGGCTTATCGTCCGCCACCTCTACTTGTCCAGACTGGTCCAGCGGAACCGTAGGTACGAGTACAGCCCAGGTGCCCTTGATCACCAAGTTGAGCTGACGTCGCGCGTAGTTGATCCAGTATGACTTCCCGGGCAGCCAGATCATAGCGGCACGCAACAGCCCGAGGTGTAACTTGCTCTCCAGGTCCGGCATGTTGAGGCGTCTGGATTTATCAACAAAGCCACGGAGCAAAGGACCTGTTGCCCAAAGGATCTCGTCCAATGCACCAGCATCTCCTGCGCGGTATCGTGCGAACAGTGCATCGAACCTTTCAGGCGACCTAACCGGCGCATCAGCTTCGGATGGAATCCAATGATCGTGTGGTGCGTTCGGACAAGTCTTCATCATGTCCAGGGTAGATTTCTGGATCCGCAGGTTTGCCCGACTCATATCTACCACGATGACCCGACCCAACGGCTTGGGTGGAGTGATCAACTGGACCTTAACCGAGGTCGGTTGCTTGAGTAGCATCCTGGCTGCGCCCAGCGGACCTCCCTTCAGGTGTATCAACACCCTGAACCCTCGGGTTGACGTAACAAGACTGAAGCGATGCTTCTTGAAGAACTTCGCATCCTTCGCATCGTGCATGAATCGAATCGTATGTTTTATCGTCTTGTGCGTTGTAGTCATTGGCTTCATTGCTCTAGTACTCGGACCACATTGGTACCAAATGCTCCGCTCGATATTGGACTACGCCCAGATCTGATTGAATCAACAAAGTGCTGAGCCTCAAGCATCAACGGCTCTGACACATCTACCGGGATGATTGTCTCTCTGCCCTCGTGGATAGCCACCTCTACTTGTCCAGGAGTAGCGAACGACCCGGACAGCCGGATAGGCGCCACACGGTCGGTGTCGTTCATGATGATAGAGCCCAACGACCCGATCACGACGAGATCTCTGATCTTACGGGGCCAGATCCAGCTCGTCTTGATCGTACAGGTAGCGGTTCCGAACAGCATGTCAAGTACCGCGGTATCACACGTTCTTGATACGTGCCTGGTCCTTACGATTTTCACGTCGCTTGGCATCATGTCCAGGATGTACATCATGATTGAAACGTCGTGAGGAGCCAGATCCCACATGGCATCCGTGGAATTGCTGAATGCGCCCAACGCAACCCGTCTGGACTCTACGTGTAGGACGTTACCGATCCTTCCATCCCGGATGATCTCCTTGATCTTTCTGACGGCAGGGTTGTAACAATACGTATGTCCGACCATGATGGTAACGTTACGCAGCTTTGCAGCCGCGGTAAGCAAGTTGCAGTCATGGACCGTCAATGCCATCGGTTGTTCAACCAGCAGATGCTTGCCGGCCTCGATGATCTTCAATCCAAGATCCACGTGGGTACCTGGAGGCGTGGAAAGTACTACAGCGTCTAGCCTTGGATGCTTCAGCATGGCTGACAGATCGTCGTAGCATGCAAGCGCGTGATCTCCCATGAGGACAGCAACCTTAGACTTATCAGAGTCACACAACGCTACGAGCTGAGCCCCGGGAGTCCTGGACAGGCAACGTAGCCACTGTTCGGCCCATCTGCCTCCAGCTCCAACGATTCCAACCTGTACGTTCTGAGTGATCATTTCGTAATATTGAAGAAGATCGCCAGGATGAGACGCCCTGTTTCCAGAGTTTCTCCATAACCCTCGAAGTCTGAGGCGTTTGCTTCTTGGTCAGCTGGAAGGAACGAGCCGATCCAACGGGAGTGGAACGCAGCCGTGGGGTATACTGCCAGCCGGTTGAACCGGGCCTGTATCAGTTCGGTCATCTCGAACTTCTCGGGCTTGGTCCAGTCTGCAGCTATCACACCCTGGATACGGGTAAGCTCGACAGGGTCCTGGATGGTCAGGGCTGTTGGCCAAGAGTCCAGTCCGGTCTCGCGGTGACGCCACAGGGCAGTACCGCCGCGGCACTCGTCATCAGGACTCAGATACAAGACAGCCGCATGGTTGCTGTAC
>Ga0315275_10004143_pt1 | contig 13518 bp, 35 predicted proteins | sample YL17G03_0_MG_FD_205557 | JGI IMG/M metagenome (GOLD analysis project Ga0315275, IMG submission 205557) | Sediment microbial communities from Yellowstone Lake, YNP, Wyoming, USA - YL17G03_0 | ecosystem: Environmental > Aquatic > Freshwater > Lake > Sediment | place: USA: Wyoming | collected... | reverse complement strand
AATACATTTACTCATGAATTCCATCCTCTGAATAAAAAGGAACGTGAACACTATCCCCTTCGACACACCCCCAGATTTGACTTTTCTGAACAGTTATAACTAAATCAAATCCAATGGGAACATTTTCCATTTCTTCTTTTCCCTTTTCTGTTAATTTACCATTGGGTCTTTTTTCCATTGGTGCATCGGTTTTTTGCCCTCTACGAAGTCTTAAAATTAACCTACTATTGTGTAACAAAGCATGACCTCCTGATAAGGTTTCTAACTTAATAAATGATGATAAATCCATTCGTGCTTGCCCAATCAATAATATTGCACATTTAGCCTTAGAAACTGGAGCAGCAGCCATTCTAAAAAATTGTGAAAGTTTACGGGCAAGTAATGCCATACTATCGTCTTCCACAGACCTTTCTTTTTCTCCTTTACCAGCATAGTTTTCTTGTTTCGGTGTAAGACCTTGAATACTATCCAAAACAATCAAATCAATAACATCCTCTCGGCATAATTTTATAATTGTATCTAATGCTTGTTCTGCTGTTTCTATATTCACAATAACTAAATCATTTACATTTACTCCAAATTTTGCAGCCCATAGGGGGTCATAAGACCTTTCAATATCCAAATAAGTTGCTATTTTACCTTCTTTTTGGGCTGTTGCAATCATTTTATAAGCAATTGTACTTTTTCCACATGCTTTTGACCCCCAAATAGTCGTAAAATTACCTCTTATTATTCCACCACCTGTTAATTTATCTAAACATTTATATCCAAAAGATTGTCTTTCCTTAACTTCAATAGTATTAGCATACTTAACTGAATCGGGAGTAATTTTATTAATCTCTCTTAATGTAGCATTTAATTTATCACGTCTTTCTTGAGAGATTTGATTATTATTTTTTTCTACTAAGTTAGTAAGTTCTTCTGATAAAGGAACTAATTTTTTATTCTTTCCACCTTTAGTTCTTCCCATGTTTACTCCTATTCTAAATTATTTATTCTTTCAATTTCTTTTTTCAGTTCTTCTATTTCCTCTATTGCTTCACATAAAGGACAATTTCTACCTTCATAAGCAATATCACAACTTCCACAATAATCCATTTATTCTCTCCTTTTTAATTTATCAATTGGAATCACATAAACAAACATCTTTCCCATAAATTGTAATGGAAAACTTTGAATTTCTTCTTTTGTCATAAAATATGTATCTGGATAAAGTAAGTTTCCGTCTTTTGTTTTATAAGAAATTTTAATTTGAAAATCATCGGTAACTTTATCTTTTCTTATACCGATTGCTTTATATTTCCAAATTGGAGTTCTTATGGTGATAGTTCTCATTATAATCCTGTTTGTAAACGTTCTTCTACTAAATCAAATAACATATCTTCACATTCTTGACATTCGTAATCACAAAAATCATAAAGACAATAATCCATTATAATTCTCCTTTATTGTATTTCTCCTGTAGCATTATAACTTCTTGCTAGTAATCTTTTTAAATCTTCTAAATCCATAACTGCCCATCTTTTATTATCTTGATTTTCTAATACTAACAGAGGTACTCTTTTGGAATTAATGGGAAGTTGGGCAATAAGATGATTCCAAACCTTATTATTTATAGTTACTGATTCTGTATTTCTTTTTTTACATTCGACTAAAAGAAAGGAATTTCTAATATCACCTAATTCGGTGGACGCACCAGAAGCTTTGGAAGGTCTAATAGTAGTATCATTAAATGCTTCTTGTAATATCTGAGCTACTACATACTCTAATTTTTTACCTATTTCTCTTTTGGTTTTCATCTTTAACTTTATGCTCCCAGTAAGTTATCCATGTCTCCCAAGAAACATGTTTAGAACATTTTAAACATTTATCATAATATACTTGAGGATTGTTACAACTACAAAGTTCTTCTTTTATCATTTTAAAAATTATATCTAAAAGTATAATTATACTTCTTTTTTCCTTCTATTGTTAATCTACCTCTTAATTTCCAAATTCTTAAAGCAGTCTTCCTAGCAATAAATTTGTCAACTCTATAATAAGGTTCCCAAACATCTACTCCTACAGTTTCTTTCCATTCTCTTTTAATTTCTTCATTATTTTGTTTAATTTTAGGTGTAGAATTAATATATTCATTAAATGTACCTGCATAACATGTACTTGTAAATAATATCAAATATAATACTATAATTATCCTTTTCATTTATTTTTTTAATCTAATTAACAAACCTTTTTGTTCAAATTCTGAAATATGAGCTAAATAAATTCCGCCATCTTTATAATAAATAATAAATTCGGTTTTATCATCTGTAAAACCTCCAATTTCTTCAAAAAAGGAACCTACTTGATTAAAATTTAATGCCAATAAATTTGTCTCTATTAAGCTATTTATTTTTATCATTTTTTATCCCCTTTATAATCTTGTTAAACTCTCTCTTTTGTTCAGTTGTTTCTAATTCATTTTTAATAAGCATATAAGCTTGATTTAAAAATTGCTCTGATAAAATTAATTTCTGTTTTATAGTGGAGTGATTTCTTACAATTTTTATTAAAGAATCGTAAGATTTTCTAAAGATATGATATAATTCATTAAGTTTCTGAATACTTTTAATTAAAGACATTATATGATATCCTTTTTCTTAAATATACGAGTTTCTTGATTATATTCACATGGAAGAATGTAAGTACAGAAATTACCTCTTGGCTCTTTGATTTTTTGAATATCCCATTGGCTTTCTGTTTTGCTATCATTGGTCTGCATTAATTTAGCTGCAAATGTAGGATAATGGTCTATCAAATTAGGAGCAAACCATTCAGATGTAGTTTTTAACTGTGTGAAAATAACTAAAATACCACCTTTTCTTTGTAACTCATCATTTAAATGTTTTAATGTAGTATCTGTATTCTCTTTATGTTCCAAATGTAACCAATCTATAATACTAAATGCATTATATTCCAACTCAATAGCTAACGGATTTTCATGATAAGTATGATAATACTTTCCTGTAATACCTATTAGTTGGCTAGTTTTTTGAAAACGAGAACCAGCTTCTGAATAAATGTAATAGGGTTTTATTCCTTGTGCTATCATTTCTTTGAGCATATTTAATGCTATTGTAGTTTTACCATCGTTTGTTTTTGCACCTAATAAAAGAACATCTTTATCCTGAAAAATAGCAACATCGTTGAAGAAAGGTATTTTATATTTATATTCTTCTACTAATTCTGGAGCAGTATCTAACCATTCTATCTTTTCCTTATATTGATATCTACCTCTACCTAATCTACTTGCCTTACCGTCTTTTACAAATTTTGAAAGATACTTATCAACAATAGCTCTTGGTAATTTTGTATTTTCTATTACATCTCTAGGAGTAACATCTGCTTGCATTAATTTCATATAATTGTAAATAATCTGTTCGTAGGTTCCTTCGTCATCTCCTTTATAATCTGCTAAAGAATTTAACATACTCTTTATTGCACTTGATGGCATTGGACTTTCTAAAAGATGTTTATTCAATATATTTAAAACAAATTCTGTATGTTCTGGAGTTAATTGTTTTATTAACATTCCTCCAATAGATACAAAAGTATCATTACAACATCCGTCTAAATTATTATTTTTTAATTTGGGAAGTTCGGTTACTTTTCCTTTTTCGGGAACTTCAATAGAGTTAGTATTATCTTTTTTCATTAATTCTAATAATTTAATTTTTAATTCTGGAGTAATTGTTTTTATTTCTACTCCTAAATTCTGCCATTTATAAGAATTGGCATCAACTTGAGATGGTGCAGCCACAATCTGTCCACCATCATTCCTAATATCTAAATGTACTCCTCCAATTTTAGTAGTTTGTTGAATATCTTTATCATATTTAATAATAAAATGTCTTCCATGAGGAGTATCCTGCATTAATGTTCCTAATGCAATTAATTCATTGTAGATTTCTTCAAAACCAACTGGAACTACTTTAAAATCTGCATCTATAACAGTAATCCCATTAACTTCTCCAGTTCTGATACCAATATTTAAATTATTATTTAACCATTTAATCCATTGTACCTTATCTCGATGTTGAGATTCTGTCCAGCCTTTTTCAAACGCTGCTTTGGAATTTTGAAGTAGAGGAATTATAGCAAATCCATACTTTTGATATTCTTCTAATTCTTTATACATATCCAAATGTAAAAGACCGATTAAGTAATCTGTAATTTCTGCATCCGTTCTATTATGTTTATCTTCTTCTAATATACGAATAGCATCATACATTGTACCTTTCCAACTACAAATAAGACATGAAATCTTCGTAGTACCTGGAATAAATGTCGCAGAAGGAGAAGATTTAAATTTGTGATTGGCGATGTTAGGACAAGTAAAAAGCAATTCACCTGTCTTTGCCTTCCTTGTCTTTACAAATGTTGGTATCTTTTGTTCAAGATAACTAAATAATTGCTCAGTTGTTATCATTATTTCTCCTATTATAGTATATCATATATTGTAACGATTATTCTGCTTTTAACCAAGTTAAAAAATCTTCTGCTAGTAATAATGTAAATTGCTTTGCTACTTCTGGGTCTGCAAATTGCTGACCACTTGCAACTGCTGCTGCTGCATTTAGAGCATTACCTCTTTTTATTGATTCTACCTTTTCAGGATTGTTATAAGGAATATAAGGTTTTTCTTGTTTTTCTGGTTCTGCTGGATTGCTTTTTGGGTCTTCTGTTTTTACTGCTTTAGTTTTATTGCACATAAAACATTTCTTAAACTTTCCATCTTTAAGTTCTTTACCACATACTTCACATGCAAATCCTGTAGTAGAAGTTGTTTCTGTTTTTGATGTTTCTATTGCTCCAGCTACTGATAATTTTGATACATAGCGAGATACACCTTTCTTTTCAAAAGTAACTACAACCTCATCGCCCTTATTCATTTTTTCTAAATAAGGTATAACATTATCATTAAGATTATACCAATTAGAATCATCAAGTTTAAATGCTTTATTATCACCTTTCTTTGCTAAAATTTTACCTTTTATTTCACTCATTTTATTCCTCCTTTGCGTTTAAGTCTATTAAAAATGCTTTACTTAATTCTATTATTTTTCTTTCTGGTTTTGTAACAAATTCTTCAATCTTAAAATAAATTGCTCTATCTAAAGGTTTACCTGTAACTTTAAGATAAACATAATTATTATCTCTTACTATTCTCGCTGCATTGTAATTCTTTTTCATTTTATTTCTCCTATTTGAGTGAATCTCCATCTAAACAATATTTGTTACCTTTTTTATCAGTTACTATATGGAAGTATACTTCGTCTTTAAAAAATCCTGTACCATTACATGCCTTGCATTGTATTCTAGGAACTGTTTTACCTCTAATGCTCTGCCTACAACAATAACAGGGGTATTTTAATTCTTTTTTAATTATTTCTAAGTTCTTCATCTTCTTCCTCTCTTAATACAAAGCAAAAACAAACTGTAAAAGTAATTAACAAAATAAAATAGATAGTTCTAAAGATTGGATTGTGCATGTGATAAATACCTATAGTAATCAATCCTAGAACAACCAATAATGTATAAATTCCAGCTAAAATATTTTTAAGTATTTTATTCATTTAAGCCTCCAATTTATATAATTTTTCTAATTCTACACGACATGTGCGAAATGGAACTTTATTGAGATAAATATTTTTAATCGGAAGTGTTTCAATAACTGGACGAATTAATTGTTCTATATGAATTGGTAAATGAATTAGGTCTACTATCATACGACGTTTTTCATATTCAGCCTCTGTTTTTGGAACTGTAAGTAAGTTATCTGAAACATCTCCTTTAATTTTCTTTAAGAGTATTTTTTCTGGATTTTTTATTATTTTAAATTTTTTAGTATATGGAGAAAATACTTTAACATTTGGTATTGTACATAACATTTGCCAATCCTCATCTGAACTAATCATTATTTTTTCTTCTGCTTCTATAAAACGAATTGCACATGAAGCTATGTCATCTGCTTCCATTTTATATATTTTAACAAAATTCCAGGGTAAACATTCTTCTAATTTAATTGCAAATTCGTTAAATTCTTTATACATTTCAGCCCACCAATCTGCATCTTCTTTACCTTCTCTAAACGCTTTTCTTTGAGCTTTATATTCTTTATCAATATCTTTTCTCCAACTACCATAATCTTCAGCAACTACTATTTTATCATCTAAGGTTACTCCAATTTTTTTCAAATATCCTATAATCATACGTAATGACGTATAACTTGCTGGACATGCTGAATCATTCCTAAAAGCAAAAATGGCTTTATGAATAATATTTCCCCAATCTAATACTACAAGTTTTTTAGTCATTATTCTATTCTTTCCGATTCTTCTTCTGGTTTATAATAAATTACTATAGTTAAAAATCCTAAATTAATATCTATAGCATCGCTTAATGTATGATAAATTCCTATCTCAAATTTTCTTATTTTCCAAATATAAATATCTAAATAAATTCTAATCATTTAATACCTCTCCACATGCTTTACAGAGTGTTTCATTTTCTTCATTTAATGCATCACATTTGGGACAGATTTTCATTTATCTTTCTTCCTGTGGTTTGAATTTATAATCTTGAGCCATCTGTTTCATTTGTGTTTGTGCAGTAATAATTATTTTTTCTGAAACAGAAACATAGGCTTCCAAGATGTTTCTTATTCTTCTAATCTGACCTACCGACTCGCTTGCTTCTTTATCAACCGCAGCTACAGTAAGTTTTTCTCCTTTAGATTCTAATTCTCTTTTTTTCTCAACAAAATAATGTAATTCTGAATTTTCTTTATAAGCTATTGCTAAAGAATATAATGGTTCTAAAGTTCCGTATGCCCCTGTTGCTTGGTTAAGTATTTCTTTATATTGGTCAACAGTTGCTATAATCCCTTGCAAAAGTTGTTGAGAAATATCATCTAATAAATCAAATATATCTTTATAATCTACTAACAATTTTTCTAATCCTACTGTATCTACAAAATATTCCGATTTCATTATTGTCTCCTTTTTTTAGATTTTGCTGCTAATCTCTTTACTTCACTAGGTTTTATATAATAACGTCTAGCCTTAACTTCTTTTAATGTTCCTTCTCTATCTATTTGTTTTAGAAAAGATTTAAGTAATCTTTCAAAACTATAATCTACTGGAACATTTTCTGGTAAATTTACTATGGGTTGTTTTTTTATATCTTTAGGGTCTGACATAGATTATCCTTTCTCGATAAAATCTCTATCAAGTCGAATTTTTCTATCTGCTATTTTTATTTCGACCTTACCGAGTATAACTTTTCTTACCAATAACATTACACAAATACATGTAGTACCAACCAATGTTAAATCGATAACTCCAAAAATGCAAAATGCAACTAACAATTTATCCATTATTTTCTCCCCTCTTCAATATTTATATAGATAATTTTTTCTCCGTTATATCCTTCTGTTTCTAACTGATTTTTTTCTATTTGAGCTTCGTCAAGAGTTTTAAAACTTTTTGCTAAACAAAGTCTCTTTTTCTCTAATGATTTAGGTTTAAAAATAACAATGTAACTCATTATTTAACTCCTTCCGTTATTATAATTTTTTCTAGATTAGTATATGTTTCTTCTAAAGACCCATTACAATTACATTTAATTAATTTATCTTTAAATAAATCTATTGAAGTTTCAGAAGAATGTTGTAAGGTTTCACTTTGGGTTGTGCCATCTCTATGTCCTAACCTTTTTAATCTTATTTCATCATCTACATCTAAATAAATACCTATCCAGCCAGCTTTTGCTAATGCTTCGTGTTCATTTGGAAATCTACAATCGTCTAAAACAAATGGTGTATCTTTATAATTTAATTCTTTAATAACAAATTTAACTATTTCCATATCCTGTAAAAATCTATTTACCCAAATATCTTTATCTATCGCTCTACCACCTTCTGTTCCTATGATTTGTAATAATTTTCTATCTTTTAAGTTTCTGTTCATTTTAAAGTAATCATATCCAATGTTATATACTGGATATGCAAATTTAGCAGTTTGATAACCATAGGTATCCCTTAAATAGTTTCCACAATATGTTTTACCTGCTCCGGCCTTACCTACAAAATAAATATTTTTCATTACTTTTTAACCTCTTCTACTTTAGGGTCTATTTTTGGTTCTTTTCTTTTTAGTTTGTAAACTTTATCGATATGTTCCAAATATTGTGGTAAAGTATTAAAAACTTCTCCACCAGTAACCAATACCATCTGCAATAATGATTTTGGTAACTCCTTTTTAGGCATGTCTGTAATTAAAAAAATCGGTATATCATGTTCCATTGCTATACCACACTCTGCAAATGACCCACAAGGAGCATCTCCCTTATTAAAAGTAAATGTAATCCAATCTGACATTGTACAATAATCTATATCTCCAGGAATGTGAGTTATTCCTTTATCTTTATCTACTAAATCTTTACCTTTCCAAATTTCTGCTGCTCTTTGTTTAAATAAATCCCAATTACCAGAAGCAACCCAACCTATCATCTTTTCTTTTACTTCATCAGTTGTCATTCCTGTCTTTGTTGTTTCTAATTTAACTGGATTGATAGGATAGATTCCACGTAACAAAAGTTCCTTTTCAACTCCAGCTCTTTTTTCAGAACCGTCGTCTTTTTCGGCAGTCTTTTCCATACTACCAATTAAATAAGTAGTATAGTAAAATTCTTCCTCTAATTCATCTGGAATGTTAGGAACTTTATTTTCATCCATCTTATTCTCCTACTTGTAAAGGTATTTCAGCAAGAAAATCATAAATAACTGATAATCTTACTGCACCATAAATCATGTATGGAGGCACAAATCTATTCGGTTGTAAAGGTAACATGTGTGATACTATTCCTATTAATTTACCATCTTGACTATATACTCCACCACCTGAATTACCATAATATGTATGGTCTATGTAATACATAAAATTATTATGATAAACTATGTTTCTTCCATTACTAATTACATCTTCTATTCCTAATGGATTTCCTACTACATAAACTTCAGTTCCTGTTACTGGTTCAACATCTGCTAATTCAATATAAAAGCGAGGTTGTATATCCCAATCTTTAGGTTTTAAAAGTAATAAATCTTCTCCTTTTGTTGCATCTCCAGTTTCGCTATCTTCTTCAGGTGTAATATAAGAATGTTTAACTATCTCAAGTTCACAAATAGTATTACCATTCTCCTTTAATAATATTATTTCTTTTGCACCTACAGTTGCCATGTGTCCTGCTGATAAGATATAATATTCTCCTTTATATTTAATTGAAACTCCACTACCCAATACTCCTAATGTTGCATTTTCAATTTCTACATTTACTTGTTTCAGTTTTTGTTCTAATTGAAATTTATCATATTTAATCTTATTAGGAAGATTTTCTACTGCTTTAATTAATCCTTGTTGAGTACCTAATATAATGTTATCAGTTGAATTCATTACAGTAAACATAAAATTATTATAGTTTTCGGCATAAATTATTTCATCTTGAAGAGTATTTATATCATTTTTAAGAGAAGTAATTGTTTCTATGTTTTGAGTATCAATTGCTTTAGTTTGTTGAAATTGAACAATAACTAAAATACCAATGATACCAATAATTAATCCAAGAACGATACTCTCAATTAAATCTCTCTTTAAATTAATCATTTAGTCTCCTTTTCTGTAATCTGAGGTAATTTATCTATTTTTTGTTCTATATAACCTAATTTCATTATAATATAGCACAAACATAAATAGCAAACTACTAATAATATTCCTAAACATTCTATTTCAGTTATAATTAACATTTAGTCTCCTCTGCTGTACAAGTATCTTCTTCTTTTTTATAATATTCACATCCGACACATCTATCATTTTGGTCAACATACTTATCTTCTAATACACAGTAAATCATTTTATCTCCTTGAAATTTTTTAGAATAGAATTTATAATATTTACTCCACCTTCTGCTCTCTTCTGCCCATCAAAAATACCTGGTAATTCAAGAGCTAAACTATATTGTATTCCTAATTTTTCTAAAAATCCTTCAACTCCAATATCATATTTCGGAGGAATGATAACTCCTTCTTTTAAAGGGGTACCATAAATCGTTTTCGTTCTTAAATAAGGAATAATACTATCATTATCACTTAATGCTTTAGTAACTATTGATTCTAAGTTTTCTGATTTATGTTCGTAGCAATATACTCCTTTTTTACTTATATCTCCATGCAAATCTAATATTAAATCTGCGGTTCTAGGAAATTCTTCAAATAATATTGCTAATTCGGGTACTTTCGAATCTTTAATAAAATGGGTATCGTTATTTGTTTCTTGATTATTCGAATTATTTCTAAAATTCTTTTCATAACCAAATGGATTAACACATGGAAATACATAATAATTAAACTCTGGAAACATAATAGGTTGTTTAAGCCATTTAAGTAATACATTTACAGCATAAAATTCTTCTCCATGATGCCCACTAGTAATAATAACTGTTTTATTATTCATTTTAGAAATATATTTCAAACTTAACATAGGATAGATTTTGTCATAATTTAAGTATCCTATAAGTTCTATCTTATAAGGGAGATTTAAATTAATCAATTCTGTTACTATTTTATTATATGACCTTATGGTTTTCATTTTCTATTCTCCCATAACATTATTACATAATTTCCAGCCCCACAAGCTAATGCATAAGCAACTAATAAAGGAATGGTATTACCATCTTTAATAGCATAACTTATAATGAATAAATAAATTGCCATGTAAGCTACCATCAAAACTGTAGATGCCTTTACCTGTTTCTTATTTACACTAAGTAAATAAGCAGTATAAAGAAGTTGTTCAATAAAACCAATTAAAAATATTAATATTATTTTAATCATATTTTTTAGGTAGTAATGATACTACTGTAACTATTATCCATATTATCGCAAAGAAATAACAACCTAATTTATACATTGGTATCCTTTAGTTGGCGAGCCAATCTAATAATATCATGGTCGGTTTCATCAAGATGTTTAATAATAATATCAAATTTCTCTTCCAATCCATTTAATCCATGTCTAATTTCTATATCTTGAATTTCTCCCATCATTATTTTTAAATCCTGATAAATTGCACCCAATTTAATTGCATCATCCACAAAAGTCTGACAATGAGGATTTTTGCTTTCATAAGGAATATTTAATTCCTTACAAATACTATCAATCATCAGAGAAATATTTACAGATTTCATTTTAATTCCAATTTTTAATTATTAAATATAATCCTATACATACTATTCCTAAAATAATAATATCTGTTACACAAATTAAGGTCATCATTTTATTCTACGTCTCCATTTTCAATAATTTTAGTATCTTCATATTTAGCTATTTGGTCATCATAACTTTCCACTAAATATAATAAATCAATTGCTGGTAAGTTTAATCTTCTTTCAATTTCTTTAGAACATCTTATTAAAGCCCCAGTCATGTCATTATATCTCTGATAATTTGGCTTTGTTCCTAAAAATTGTTCTACAAAACCTCTAATTACATTTACCTCAACAAATAAACTATATGTATAATTATGTTTATAATAATAAAAAATCTGATAATTAAGTTCCCCTGCTGTTAATGCAGGTTCACCGTTTCTTAATGCTTCTCTTCTTCCGTCTCCTGATTTAATATATGGCATTTTTACTCCTTATTTATTCGGTCTCGGTTCTGGAATTTTTGGTTCGTTATGTTGTTTTTTATTTTTTTCAATTTCTCTATCACCATTGACATCCGGCCTATAAGCAATACAACCTGTAATAAATAAACACAATAATAATACCAAATATTTCTTCATTTTAACTCCTTATCTTATCTGATTAATATCTTTCAAAAGTTCATCAAATATATCTTGTCTTACCTGACCATTCTTCGTAAAATCTAGCCAAAATTGTCTAATCTCTTGTCTATTTTTTCCTTGTTTGGTCATTTTTTCATCAATATATTGCAAGATTTTTAATGCTCTATTTAAATCTACTTTTATTCGTTGCATTTTATCAAATTGTTTTTTCTGTTTCTGATACTCTTTATCAAATACCAGAAATAAACTCTTATAAAGTTTTAATAATTCTTTTAAATATACTCCGAGAAGTGGTTTTAAAAAATTAATAACTTCTCTTAAATTTTTCTTTTTAGGTAATTCGTTAATAAGATACCTTGTCAATCCTGCATGAAGTTTAATTAATTGTTTTATCATTCTCTCTCCTTTTTGCTTCGGCTTCCTTGTTTGTTTTACAAACATTACATATAGGCACTACAATTATTTTTCCCTGATGCGTAATCTGTATTGGTTGTATAACGCTTAGAGGTAATTCCAATCCACAACATACACATTTTTTAAATTGCATTATTTCACCTTTTAAAATTTGAAACTATATTTTAACATAAATCTTTCAAAAAATCCACGTTCATTTAATTTATATCCTGTTCCTACTGATAATCCTACTGCACTTGAATCTGATAATTTATATGACACTCCTAATGGATATACTCCTTTATTCGTTGCACAAATGTCTGCTACCCATCTAAAATACTTTATCCACCTAATACCTATACCTACTTCTGCACTATTATCTGCATTACTTACTCCATATCCTAATACTCCAACTGGCTCAAATGTAAATCCGTATGGTTTTAATTTCTTTGCCAGTTCTGGAATATCTGATACTTTAACTTTTCCTATTACTTTGCCTGTAACAGTATTTATCCATTTTAATTCTGTAGAATGTTTTGCTTTATAAAGAGCCAAATCACTTTTGGGAACAGGAATAGTAAATTCAACCGCTTCATCTATAAGTAATTGAACTGGTTGATTTATATGTCCTTTATAATAACCATAACCCCATATAACTCCCAAAATAACACCTACTATGATTAGTTTTCTTAAATTAAAAATATCATGCAAGTCTTTAGCCCAACCAACTTTAGTTTTAATTGTTGTCATTCCTTTTAAAAATTTCTGCCAACTAAAACATTCTTCTGGTTTTGTTTCTACACATGGTTCAGTGGCCGGAATAATCTTTGCTTTGATTTTCTTTACTATAACATTTCTAATTAAAATAAATATGTAGCCACCTGCAAGACCCGATAAAATCATTAAGATATCTTTAATCATTTTTTATTCCTTTTTAAATAATTTTTATGGAATTGTTTAAGAATAGAACAATTCGTACAAGTTTCTTTTTTACTTTTATTTGCACAATAATCATCAATAAATAAACACATCATTTTATTTCTTCTCATTTTTTCTCCCAAATTTTTCATCATAATTATCTTTTAATATTTTATACAAAACTGTCATTCCTGTAATACACATTAATATCTCTATCCAACTCATATTTATCTCCTTATTTAGTTATTTGTTTAATTAGTCCTATGTAATAATCTAAAGGTTTTAATTCTTTTCTTTTTGGTTCTAATTTAGTATTGGGATT
>Ga0315275_10004140_pt1 | contig 13522 bp, 16 predicted proteins | sample YL17G03_0_MG_FD_205557 | JGI IMG/M metagenome (GOLD analysis project Ga0315275, IMG submission 205557) | Sediment microbial communities from Yellowstone Lake, YNP, Wyoming, USA - YL17G03_0 | ecosystem: Environmental > Aquatic > Freshwater > Lake > Sediment | place: USA: Wyoming | collected... | reverse complement strand
CAAACGAATCGAAGTCTGCAGATGTAATCATACAACCTACCATTGTCCATTTTTCAACATCAACACCTACCGGGTCAAGAGCTTTAAGAACAAGATTTTTCTTGTATCCTACAGCATATCCCATTTTACCGGTTGCTGATTCAGCGTGTAAACGAACCCATTCCATAACTTTTTGAGTAGTAGAGGGTCCTATTACGTCGATAAATTCGATGTCAATAGTTTCCCACTTGTAGCGTCCGGCCACAAATGTTGATGTGTTCATATATTGAATTTCTGTACTATTGATAGTGATTTTAGGCTTTCCTGAAGTTTGTACCAGGTAAGATTCAAATCCAAGCTCAGTTGGAAATTCAAGATAAAATCTATTTTTTCTTTTTGGTTCCTGTTCGATTGGAACTGGACGAAACATTACTACTCCCATGTTATATTGTTTTATTTATTATAAATACAGGAGAAAAAAAAATATGGAGGATATGTAAAAAAAAATTTAAACGAAAGGGTTTCCTGATTTCTTCAAGGTTTCTATGAGATTTTCTGTTTTAATACAATTATCTTTAAAAGATAAAATATCCCCGGCAGACAAATCAAACCACTCACCTTTTAATTTTTCAAAATCAAATTTATAATTTTCAGTAACTTTTCTTGAAGACAATGAATTGTGTAATATTTTTTCTACTTTAAAAGGAAATTTGCTTTCATGAATATAAACTATAGAAAGCTCATATGGAGTACCGGTTTGAAGTTGTTTAAGTCTTTTTTGAGGATTGACAGAAATTCCTATCTTGTAAAAATTAATGATTTTACAATGAATAAGATAAATTTTATATTCCCTCTTTTTTTGCATTATTTTAAAATAAGCGATTTTATTTTTTATAGTAAAGATTTGTCAAAAAATAAAATAAAAAATAAAAAAGGGATACATTTTATTGCATCCCTTTATTATTTAATTTACGTTTTTATTAGAAATCTTGGAAATTAGCTCCTTGAGGTAAAACTTGGAATGTCAAGTCAATAAACTCTAAAGCAGGTGTAGGCTTAAGCTGAATTTTACCAGTTAAAGTATTTGGGTCAGCAGAAGGACTGCTATCAAGAACAACTCTGAAAGCGTCTAATCCTCTTTGGTTTTGAATCTGAAGAAGGATTGGTTCTACTTTTTGTAAGAACTGGTCTCTAACAGTTGCGTCATTTTGTTCAAACAATAACGTTTGAGATGCCGCAGCAATCAATCTTCTAACTTGTAATAATAATCTTCTAACATTAACTCTATCAAGAGTAGACTGTCTAACTTGTAAAGTTTTTTGTCCAAATATTACCACGCCTTGTTGTACAAATGTCGCGATAGGGTTAATTCTATCTTGATATAAAGTATCTCTATCATTTTGGTCAAGTCTGATATCAGCTCTTTGAACCATATTTGACACAACACCTCTATTGTAACCTGCAGGTGCAAACCAAGGATAAGCTACATTGTCAGTTAATGCTATTGCTCTTACTACTTCCATAGTAGGGGCCACATAAACAAACTTATTGTAATTTTGGTCATTGATTTGAATCCAAGGCCAGTATGTTGCTGCATAATTAGAATCAATTCCTGTGTCTTGTAAGTCAGAAACTGCTTCTGCAGCTGTTCCTTTTGCACTAGAATCAGAAATTCTTGGAGCATCAACAATATAAAGTGAATCAGCTCTATTTTCAACCATAGTTAAAGCGTATTTAACAACTGCTTCATGATTATAATAATCTACACCTGGAACAGCAACTAAATTAATGTCAACTTTTTCAGGATTTGACATTGCATCAACACCTTCTTTTATTGCAACAACATTACTTGCATCTATTGCAGCAGATGTGAAATCCGGACTTCTAAATTTATTCCATCCATCAAAACCACCAGCAGGAACTAAAGTGAACTTACGTTCTGCTTTGGTATAAGCACTAAGAGCAATTTTATTACCAACTTCATAAGTTGCAGCAGGAGCTGTGCTTTCTAAGTGAAATCCTTTCACAACGCTAGTTCCACTAGGTGTTGCACCAAGATAACTCCATAAATCATGTTCAAGAGTTTTAATAGATTGACTAACTGAAACTTGTGATGTAGTATAACCGGTATAAGCCAATTCTGATACACCGAGATAAGTTTTAAACACTGAATCTCCACTGAAATATTGTGTTTTATAATAAAGATGTGGAGTTGCACCAGTACCATTTAAATCTCTAAATGTATAACCTCCAAAACCTGCAGGAACCGTATTTACAGGAGCGTTTTCAGCTAAATCAATAGTTACATAATTTGAACGTCTTGGATACTCTTCATCAGTTGTACCAATTGCTTTTGCAATATAATTTGGCTGAGAAGGGTCAAGAGTTAATGCTCTAAATCTCTCTAAAGTAACAATAGCTGAATCGGTGTCACTATAAGCTCTAATTAAAACATCAAAAGTTTTTGTAATGTCATCAATGTTTGCAATGGTAATTTTAATTTCTTCGTTTGCACTATCACCATCAGAAATAGAAGTGAATTTAAACAAATCTCTTACAATACCACCAGCAACCTTAGAAACAATATAAGGAGTTTCTGGAGTTTGATATTCTGTTGCATAATCAGTATATACACCATCTGTTGAAAAATTTATAGTAGGCTCAATTGCTAAAATATGACCTCTTTGCGCAGCCTCTCTTACAAAGTGAGGATAAATACTTTCAACATATATTCCAAAGTCATTACTAAATTTCTTAGGGTTTTTACCAAGAACCTTCACAACATAATCATCTCTTGTTTCATCCAAAGAAAGAGTGAGGCCACTTTGAGTTTGAGCAGTTAATGGACCAGTTGTTCCACTTATCATAAACGGAAGCAATAAACCTGTAATATTTCCTATTTGAATTGCGCTTGATGCAGTTGCAAGAAACGTTGTTCCTTCATCGGCCGATTTACTTCTAAGCACACAAAGAGGTGCACCAGAATAAATTCCTGCACTTTGCAAAGTGTCTGCAGATAATGTAAATGATTGAGAAGCACCAGATGATATAAACACAGCAAGACTATTTCCTGCTACAGTTATTCCCATTCCGCTAAATGAAGTTGTGTTAATTGCATTAAGCCAAGCAGTTGTAGAGACAGCCGCTCCACTATATGCTATTCCAATGGTATTTCCAACCGTTGAAGCAGTTGCAGTATTTAAAGCAAGTGTACCTGTGGTTGCAGCCGATGTAGTAAATGTCCAACCAGTAGAAACAGCTTGATTAGAAACTGTAAAAGTCATACCAGTTTGTGTGGTAGTTCCAGAATAAAAAGGGCCATTATCAGCTATGATAATCCAAGCAGCTGAATTGGTGAAACCTTCTTTACCAAGAATTCTTGTTATAGTAAGTTCTTGTGATTGTTGCAAAAATGAATTTGAATTCTAGTATCTGTTGTACCGAATCTAGCCACATATTCATCTGTGCTTCCTATTTTTATAGGTTCAAAAGCTGGACCCTTAGTGGTTTCACCCACTAATCCTAGTCTTGTTATTCCTATTTGAGATGCGAACACTGAAAAATCTTGTTCTCTTGTGTAAACGCCTGGTGATACGAAAACTGTTGCCATTTATTTATTTTGTTTTTTTACTGTTTATTTTTTTCTTTGAGTCTTTTTTTATTTATTTTCAGACATATAACTCTCTACGTCTTTAGTTGCTTTTTCCATTTTACTAACAATTTCTTCAACTGGTTTTTCAACAATTTCTTCAATTGGTTTTTCAACAATACTTATTGACTCAACATCTTCTTCATTTAAGTAAATAAGTCTTTCACAATCGGTAATTTCAACAATTTGACTAGGATTAATTATAACAATTCTCCTATTGCCTTGTGTACTGATGTAATGAATTTCTTTTGTATCTGTACTGTTGTTTTTTAAATGCATTATAAAGTTTTAATTTTATTTCCAATAAATAGTGAGAAATTATCTAAACTCATAGCTCTTTTATATCTATTTTAATTTTAGTTATTGTAGGCACTCTTTCAAAGTTTGTAGGGTCCACCAGCTTACCATATACTGACAATGGAAACACAATTTGAAATTTTCTATCTGCAGTAATTTCATCAACAGTATTTTCTTCATTTGGGTCGCCAAGAATTAATGGAATATGATAACCATTTATGTTCATATAACCTTGTCCATCGGAAAATCCATCCATTATCATTCTTTCATAAGAAGTGTTGGTATCTTGTATATAATGCGTTAAAAAACGCAATTCATATTGAGCATCAACTCGTGGAGGTTGTGGAATTTTATATAAATCATAACCTTTAAGAGTTCCATCAAAAATAGGAACTTTTACAAAAACAAATTTTTTCTTTTTTGGTATTGTTCTTTTTAGAGGATTTTGGCCAGGTTTTACACTAATTCTTCTAATTGTCATAAATGGCATATTTATTTCTTCTCCACTTTCATCTTTTAGAAATTTCCAATTCATTTTAAATTCGGCCCATCTTTCTTGATTCAAAAATATAAGCGGAACTTTAGCCAACCTATCTTCAGCATTAACGACAGAAATATTCAAAGAATTAATATAATCCACTGTTCCTTGGTCAATATCTTCCAAAAGGAGCTTTTTTGGCAAATAATCATTATTTTCAAAACTTTGATTAAGTAGGTTATTTATGTTTTTTTGTATGGACATTTTGAAACATTTCTATAATATTAAATAGTTTTTTTATTTAAAAACTTGCTTTTATACATTTTTAGTGTTTAATTTGAAAAAAATAAATAATATTGGACGGGATATAAAAAGCCATCAGCAATATTGTTTTTATGTGTTACTGGGGGAATTATACAAACACAACGCCGGCACTAAGCAACGAGGCGTAAGATATAATAGAGGGCTATAAACCTTTAACAGTTGGTTGCAACCTAAAGCACAATAGCGTTTGACTTTAGGCTTATGATAGATACGGTGGCTCCAAGAAAGAGTTATAATAATCTGTTCATAATGAGTTGATACTTTAGAACTAAGTTCTTTAGGAAGACTCACTATGCTTAATCCTGAAAACAGTTCTCCTTAGAAATATATATTTTATAATAGAGTATTAAATTAATACAATTAATACATAATGTATAGAAGAAGTTAATTACTTCGCGTTGAAAACATCGTCTTTTACTCTTATACCTACTATTTTTATTGAAAAAACAATATCTCCCGCATAAGATTGTTCATTACCTATATTTGAAGAACCATCATCAATAACTTCATAATAATGTCCTTTGAAGTATAAAAAGTCACCAATTCTAATATTTGCATTGAGTTCATTTAGATGCGACCTAAAAATGTCAGCAGTTATTTTACCATAACCCTTTTTAATAATACCACCCGCAGTCATATATTCTGGAGCTTCAACTTCAACATTGATTCTGCCAAAAATCTCAATTGGTGTATGATAAGCTTTTTTCTTAGCCTCGCCATAAAGTGAATGTGTTTTTGTTCTTGCATAATCAATTTTATATAAAATAAAACTTTCTTTAAGAATTTCATTAACAATTTCTCTTCCTACTCCATCTAAGAATGCACGTTCTTTTTCTCCAAAAAATAAATCAATACCTTTTCTAGAGATATCTTGATTTTTTGCCTCATCTGGCTTTTCTTCATTGTTGTTATAAGGGGGATTTGCCATAATTTATTATCCTCTCCAAACTCCTAAAGGGCTAAACATAAATGTTTTATTTATACTTTCTTGAATAGCAGCATTATTTTCTAAAATTGCTTTATAGTTTAATTTATCTAATGTTACTTTTATTTCTTCTCTAAGGGCATCCATATCAGCTCTACCATTAGTTATTAGTGATTCTGCATTCAGAGTAACTTCCCCACCTGGAATAGGAAGAACACCACTAAATTTTCCTCTAACACCTAAACCCAAAAGCTCTTTTGCGTTAGCTTGAGCGAATCTTTTTACCCATCTTTTTGCTGGGTCATTAAGTTCGTCATAAGTTAAATTATATAACTTCGCGTCAGAAGGTCCTGAAACGAGTCCATTTCCTTGACTTACATTTCCAAAAACATCAGTAGTTCCGGTAAATCCTGGATTTGAATTATATCCAGAAAGACCCATATTTCCACCAACACTAGCATCATCATAATAATAATAAAATAAAGTTCCGGGATTACTGTACATTGGATTAATAGATGTTCCGGCCGCAGCAGGAACTCTTGGAATAGGATAAACAGATAGTCTTTTAGTACCATTAGGACCACCAATTAATCTATATGAATATTCAGACCCTCTTACTTTATTTCTAACAGTAGCAGCTTGAGCTGTCATCATTGTATCATAAATAGGCATAACGCTATAAAGTGAATTTCCGGCAAAACTCGCCCCAAATTCAGTAAAAGCGATATTCGCGTTAGAAAAAGGGTCTAAACCAAATAAATTTATAAAACTTGGTGTATACCATAAAACCTCATTTACTTCTCTTCCAGCTGGAATAAAATAATGTTGAGTGCCGGCCGTTAAAGTAATACCAGTTAATTTAAGTTCTCTAATAGAAGTTGAAGATGTACCAACAATTTCTCCATATGCTCGAGCATAGGTTCTTTCAAAACCAAAATTATTTGAAACAAATTTTAAAGTAAAATCGATATTACTTGGCAATCCAAGCATTTGAGACATCTTGTTTTCAAGAGCCCAATTATTAATAAAAGCAGAATATTCTTCAATAGCTTCGCAAACACACTCTTCAAGTTGTTCATTGCGTAGTTCAACTCCCATAACCGGCTCTCCAAGCTTTCTTCGTATTCTACGATAAAGTCTTGAAACATCCGATGAAGTCATACCGGTTAAACAATTGTCAGCACAAATATCCATAGTTATCCGTTAATTCTGTTAGAGGTATATGAAATACCTTGGTTTTTTGTTTTAAATGCTACATAAGTTCCAGAGTTTACTACAAGTTTTGAAGGTACCACATCTATAGATGTATTTGCAGCTGTTGGAGTCCAAGTAAATGTTCCACCACCCATTGCAGTAATTGTAATATTACCTGTTGTTAAACAGAAAATTTGATGAACTGAATTTCCAGTTATCCCATTACCTAACTCTGCTTCTGTATAAGTACCAGAAGATAAATTTAAAGCTTCGTAATTTTTTGATTCTAATCCCATGATTTTTTGTTATAAATAGTCGTTAAAAAACTAATAATTTTCATTTTATTTGATAAAAAAATACTAAATTTACTTATGCATTTTGAGGAAAAGAAACTACATCAAATTTTAATGAAACTTACACATGGCTTCACTTATCAAAATTATATTGAATATCGCAAAAATAGAAACTGGCAAAAATATGATGCTATGACACCAGTACAAAGATTGCAGTTAATTCTAAAAGAAATAAGCGAATATAAAAATGGATATTTTGAGGATGAAAATTACGGAGATGAAGAAAATAACATTGATGAATATTATTAGATTGAAAATCAGATACTTACAATTTTTGTAATTTGAAAAAAAATCGTACATTTGTGTTATGAAAACTCTCGAATGGATTAGAACGTACAGCGGTAAAAAGTTTTATGTCTTCAATCCAAAACAAAAAGATATCATCATTGAAGATATTTCTCATTCATTAAGTTTGATTTGTAGATTTACTGGTCATACAGAAGAATTATATTCTGTAGGTCAACATTCTCTTTTGGTTATGGAATTATGTCCTGATGAATTTAAATTAGAAGGTTTGACGCATGATTTTCCAGAAGCCTATGTCACAGACTTAGCAACTCCAATAAAAAGACAAATGCCAAATTATAGAGTAATTGAAGATAATCTTCATGTGGCAATTGCTAAAAAATTTCATTTACAATTTCCAATGCCGAAAATAATAAAAGAAATAGATACTGAAGTATTTCATATGGAATGGGCATATCTTATGGAAAGAGATAAGAAAGTAAAATCCGGCCGATTCCGTATGGAAAGGGAGGAATTCAGGATTTTACCGCCAAAAGAAGTTGAAAAAAGAATAATCTATAACTTCAATAAATTACTTAAAGAAAGAATTCAAAAATTATCTTTACAAAATAAGTAACATTTTTTAAAATAATACGTTTAAACAGTTCAAGAACCTTATGAAAAAAACTTTATTAATTATTGACCCACAAGTAGATTTTTGTATGCCAGGCGGAGCGCTTTTTGTTAATAACGCAGATGTTGATATGCAAAAACTTTCAAATTTTATTATAGAAAATGCAGAACAAATAGAATCAATAATTGTTTCACTTGATATGCATATGTTAGAAGATATAGCACATTCAATTTATTGGATTGATTCAGAAGGTAAACATCCGGAACCATTTACAAACATTACTTTTAATGATGTAAAGTCTGGTATTTGGAAAACAAAAAATCCGATAATGCAAAGTCATGTATTATATTATCTTGAACAATTAGAATCAGGCGGAAATTTTGTTCATACAATATGGCCAAATCATTGCATTGCTGGTACACAGGGTTCAAATATTTTTCCAACTCTTTTAGTTGCTATTAAGAATTGGATGGAAGTATCTAAAAAACCGTTTATCACATACATAAAAGGGATGAACCCAACATCTGAACAATTCGGAATATTTCAAGAAGAAGTACAAACAAGTGATATTGAAGGAGATTTTAATCATAATCTTTTTAAGCAAATTTTTAAATATAACCAAGAAGTATTAGTTGCTGGACAAGCAAAATCACATTGCGTAGCAACTTCTTTGAAACAAATTTATGAAATGTTTCCAAATACTATTAAAAACATAACTCTTTTAACTGATACGACATCAAATGTAACCGGATGTGAACATATTGCAGATAAAATTTATGAAGATTTACGTACTGCAGGAATGAAAGAATTAACAACATCAGAAATTTTTAAAAATCAAACAACAATATAAATTATGAAAAAAATCATCACACTATCTTTGATTGTGCTTTCATTAGGCGCATTCTCACAAATTGATTCAACAAAAACAAAAACCAGTTATTATGCTTCGGTAGGAATTTCAATTGGTCACGTTGACCCTAGTGACCAAAATATTGATAACTTTAACAAAGCTTCATACCCTTCTATTGAAGTTGGTTTTATGCGTAAAAACGTAAGTCTTGGCGCGGTGTTTGGAGTTGAGAATATTTTTGTTTCATCTAATACGAGAGGATTTTACGAACTTAAAACATCAATTTCTAAACCAATAGGTGATTTTAGTGGATATGCCTTATTTGGAGTTGGGGCATATATGGAAAGTGGGTTTAATAATTTTATTGAATATGGTGCCGGATTTTCTTATGCTCCGGGTAAAATTGGATATTTTGTACAATACAGTAATTGGGCCAGAACAAACTATATCTCAACCGGTTTGATATTTAATTTTTAAAATGAATCCAACTTCTTTGATATTAAGAAATAATAATTTTTTGGGCAGTGGTATTGTTACTATTGCATCTAAATGTGGTGAAGGTAAAACTTTATTATGTAATTCAATGTTATATCATTTTTTAGAATCAGGAATAAATGTAATAATGTTTTCTGAGGGTGTAATTAGAAAAATACGCCCAACAAAAAAAGGATTTAAGGCCATAGCTATTTTGTCTGAAAATTTTGGAACATACGATAATACTGTTGACAGATTTAATAAAGTTTTAAATCATAATATTCCATTCCTTAAAGGACAAACTGTTGTGATTTTAGATTCACCTTTGTTTATTACACACAATACAGAATCTATGGTTTATGATAAAATAAAATGTGAAAACACAAGATATGTTCTTTTTGAAAAAATAAATTCAAACAAAATACTTTCCTATACTAAAAAACTAGGTAATTATGAGTCTGCAAAAAGAAACATTGAGGCTTTACAAGAATTATCTAGAAAATTCAATATGTCAATCATAACCACAACTCAATTAAATAGAATTTCTGTTGATACTAATAATTCTATTCAAAATATAAATACACATCTAGCAATGCATAGCAATTTAGTAATAACATCAGAAAAAAACAGAGATACTATTGAAAGTGGTTATAATTTAAAAATTATAAAATCAAGATATTCTAGTGTAAATCAACATATTGAGTGCATTTATGATATTAATTCACATTCTTTTGTAACAAAAAGATAAAAAATACGTTTAAACTAAAAAATAATATACACAATGAGCTTTAAAAGTTTATTTCTTAACAATACTGATGAACCTCAAAAAGAGGAAGTAAAATCAGAAGTTAAAACGGAAATTAAAAAAGAATCTTCCGTGAAGTTTCCTTCATCTAAAAATGAATTTGAAACACCGGTTAAACAAAATCAATCTCAAGGAAATCCAGATATTCAAAAACATTTGGAAAAATTCGCTGAGATTTATCACACCACTTTCGAAGGGTTAAATCAACCTGGGTATGATTTTTTTGAATATTATACAGCCGTTATTAGTGGCGACATTTCAGACCCGAAAACATACGTCATGGCTTTTAATATGGGAAAAGCTATGGATAAAACAATTACGAAAGAAAAATTGTTAGAATATTCACAATATTATACTACTGAAACAGATAAAATTTATAACAAATTTGTTTCTGATGGGAATGCCAAAAAGCAAGATTTAGAAAATCAAAAGCATACAGAAAACGAAAATCTTTCCGGCGAATTGACTTCACTTAAACAACAATTGGAAAGCATCAAAATCCAAATTCAAGATAAAGAAAATAAATTATCTCTTATTGATAATAAATATCAACCGATGATTTCAGAAGTTGAAAACAAACTTATTGCCAACGATACTGCTAAAAACAAAATGGTATCTTCAATAGAAACAGTGAAACAAGGAATAATTAATAATTTAAAATAAAATTATGGAAACTAAAAATTCAAAAACAATTCAAATTCAAGGAACCAGTTCTCTTGGTTCAAACAACAAGGTAATGGAATTACCAATTTTTAAACACTTTAGTGAAAGTGAAATTACTAAAAAAGTAGATTCTTTCCGAAAAGGAGAAAAAGGACTTTTTGGTATTTTGAAATTACTATTTTTCGGTGGCTTAGCAACTGCTTTTTGTATATTTGCATTACCAAAAATTATGATTGCAATCGGTGCAGCTCTCGGAGCGGTAGCTTCTGTTGCAGTAGTTATACTTGCTATTATACTTGCACCGGTTGGAGTTAGGTGGATGCGTAAACTTGCAAGAACTTTACATAAAAACCTTATAAAAAGTGACCCATTCGGTCAATTAGAACAAGAAAGAGTAAAGATGCTTTCTAATCAAGAACAATTTCGCGGAGCTACCGGCAAAGTTGCTCAACTTAGAAGTGATATGGAAATGGAATCTGTAAAATCCGAAAAAGATGCCACTAAATTACAAACTGACATTTTGATAATACAAGGTCAGGTTGAAAAAATGAAAAACAATTTAGAAGAAATGGTTAAAAGTCAAGGTGTTGAGGCTCGTGAAACAGATGAGTATGTAAATTTAAACTCTGAATACATAAAAGCTTTATCTAAATCAGATGTAATTCGTAATAAATTATTACAAGCAAAAGATTTTGTTACAAAATATGGTACTCGTGCAGCCATTATGAAAAAATTTACTCATAAACTTAAAATGGTTGAAACTGCAATGGAAATAAAAATTTCTGACTTTGATGCAACTATTGAAATTCTTAAAAAAGATTACGAGTTCGCTTCAAAATCTCGATTAGCAACAGAAAGTGCAAAATCAGCAATGTTATTTACGAAGAGCTGGGAATTAGAATACGCTTTAGATGTTGTTACTACAACCATTGCTGAAGATATTGCGATTACATCCGGCAACTTAAGAGATATTGATTCAATGACAAGTCAGTATAATGTAAACAGCGATGAGTTATATGTAAACTTAAATTTATTGGCCGATGGAATAAAAGTTGGAGAAAATCTTGTTCCTAAAGCAAAAGCTTATGCGAACCCTGAATATGTATTGACACAAAACGACAGAGTTAGTTCTGGTGGATTAGATAACATATTTTAGTGATGGCAGTACATAAGGAAATAATCGGCAAAGAGCTTTATGTTTATATGAATGGAAAGCTTTTATATAAAAGATGGCTCGACACCGGACAATCATTAATTTTTGATGTGAGGCCTTATGACAAACACACATTAGTTAGTATTACAGAAAATGCAACAATAAAAAAATAAACAAAAACAAATAAGTAACAAAAAAACAAACAATTAACAAGTAAGTATAAACGTAAAAAAAAAAGAAAAAATGGGAAAAATCTTAAAAATTGAAAAATTCACAACATTATTAGAACTTGTGATATTAATTTTCGGACTTGGAATAGTCGGAACTGGTGTGTATTATTTTGCTCCGGGACTTCGAGTGAGTGAATCAAAACAGTTAGAGTCACTAACATTAAACAATGACAATCTTGACAACATAACAAAAGGAGCAAGGTTGCCAATGCCGGCAATGGAAGTGTCTACAAAAGTAGCCAATCAAGGATTGGTTCGAATTGCAGAATACGCTTGGAATGCAAACTCTGGAATGATTAGCGCAAATGGTGGCCCTCGCACAACTAAAGGTTCATTAATGGAAAGTGCTGGCGTTAATTTAGAAATTGTACGTCAAGATATGGTTGGTGGCTTACGTGATATGCAAATTAAATTCGTCGAAGAATATAATGGCGGAACAGAATACCCAACATCAGATAAATCTGCATTTGCTGTTAGTATAATGGGAGACGGCGTGCCGTTTTATATTAGTACAACTCAAAAAGCTTTAGATGAAAAATTCGGTAAAGGAAAATATCATGTGCAAAATATTGGAGCTATCGGTCTATCATATGGTGAAGATAAATTAATTGGCCCTAAAGAGTGGAAAGATAATCCTAAATCAATGTTAGGTTCTGTTATTTCATCAGTAGTTGGTGATGGTGATTGGGTTGTTGCTTTAAATTATTGTTTTTTAAATAAATTAAAAGTAAATCCAGACGTAACGACATATGATGCACAAGCAGTTAATTTCGTACCATCTGAAAATGATGATTATATTAACTCTGTAAAAGAATTAATTAAGTCTCAAAAAACAGGTTATACAGTTCCACTAAAAGAAGTTGTAAATGGAAAATTAACAGGAAAAACTATTAATCATAAAATTGATGGTGGTACAACTTGGACTCCTGGTGATAAAATTGCATTCGATGCCTTAACTGGTTTCACTGACGTTGTTTCAACAAAAGATTTTGTTAACCAAATGGCAACTTCAATTATTGTTATTAAAGAATGGGCTTTACAGCACGACAAAATTGTAACTAACATTTTAAAGCAATCATATGTTGCAGCGAATCAAATTAAACAATATGATGAGTGGGCAATAAAAGCATCAGAGGCGGTAGCAAAAACTTATAATTTAGAAAATCAAAAATACTGGTATGATTTATTTAAAGGTCAAAAAGGTACAAAAGATGGATTGGATTATAACATTGGTGGTTCAAAAGTATTTAACTATGCAGATGCAATGCAATACTTTGGTATAACTGATG
>Ga0315275_10004138_pt1 | contig 13524 bp, 11 predicted proteins | sample YL17G03_0_MG_FD_205557 | JGI IMG/M metagenome (GOLD analysis project Ga0315275, IMG submission 205557) | Sediment microbial communities from Yellowstone Lake, YNP, Wyoming, USA - YL17G03_0 | ecosystem: Environmental > Aquatic > Freshwater > Lake > Sediment | place: USA: Wyoming | collected... | reverse complement strand
TGCTCATGTTTTTCGGTTACGACTACATAAGCAAGATGCTCTCGCTAAGCTGCGAGTCGCAGCTCGGCCAGCAGATACAGAACATGAAAAACAAGGTAAAATCAACTCTCACGCTTTCGAAAGGCGCCGCACAGGAGTTCGACATAATGCTCCAGAGCAACTGCGTCACGAAGGTATGTTTCGTCGACCCGGATCAGGCGTCGATTGAGAACAAGGAAGCGGGCTGGGAAGCGGACGAATTCACCTCATCATTCGCCTCTAAAAACAGCTACAACGTCATCATAATCAAGCCGGGCAATGGGATAGACGGCTACCAGATAGCGAAACTCAAACCATCAGTTAATTTCTGCCTCACTTCTTCGAAAAAGGTGATTTTCAGGAACACGGGCACGCTGGTTGACGTCAGCCAGCCGAAGGCGTAGCAAAGGTCGGGTGCGCAAATGTTGAACGTGTTTGATGTTTTCAAGATAATCCTGGGAATAATAATCTCGATTTTTATCATATTCGTCGTCATGCGCTTTGTCGGCTCCTATATGGAAATAGGTGAATCAGGCAGGCAAGTGTCACTGATGGTCAACTTCAAGAAGACAGTCGAGAACGTCTACACCACAGGCATATCAACGGACTTTGAGCTTAAAGAATCCGAAATACTCGGCTACAGGCCGCCGATGATAGAAACGGAGGTGACATTCATAGACACGAGCCCGACGCCAGTCCTGCTTCTGCCGGGCAAAAAGCTCACCGTGAGCAGGGTCGACTACGACATAGGCTGGTGGAAGTTCTACATGATAGAGGCCCTGCCCGAGAGCAAGATAATATTCGTGCCCCTGAACGCAAATGGGGATACATGGTCCCTTGTGGGCAACATAACGAAAGCCATGCCGTCAACGGAAAACACTGAAACGAAGATACGGTTCGGTGTCGGCTGCAACGGAACAGAGTTCCGCTTCGGGTGGGAAGCCTACAGGTTTGTTGAAAAGATACTGCCTATGATAATTTCAGGTCAGATGGAATTCAGGGCGTGCGAGGATTTGGCGTATTTCAGGAAAAACGGTTACACACTGGTCACTATATCCGAAAAAGACGAAGATGTAGAATTCCTTGTAAAGCCTTCCGAGGGCGGCGTGGGCCATGTTTACATAAAAAACGGCGATGAATATCAGGCCTACGTTTACAAGAACGGCATGGACATTGTTTCGCTGCTGCTTGGCGGGCAGTTTTTTTATGATTACACAAATGATAAATTTCTGAGAGAGCTTGACGTCGCGGCCAGCATCACTTCAAAGGAATACAACCTGCTGCTGAACGACCCGGAAATCAACAGAAGATGCGGCAACCAGATGAACGAGTTCGTTGCTCTTCTCGGCTCGATAAGGGAGACCGCAGCAAAACTTAGGTCATCGGATGACGAGAACACTGCGCTGGAATTCACCGGCTATATGAGGGATTCTGCCGTGAAATTCAGGGAGATTGAAAGCATGGGGTGCGCATGATGCGAAAAGGACAAATGCACATGATGGAGTACGTATTGCTCAGCTTCTTCGTGCTACTTATAATAGTGGTGGTGACATTCTTCCTCACGGGATGGCAGATAAGCTCTTCGCGCTCGGAGCGCAGGAGCGTTGAATACGCCAAGGCAGAATTCATCCTGCGCACTTTCGCCAACTCGCCTTACATAAACAAGAACACTTACAAGGAAGGCTCCATGCTGGAGGACTCGAAGCTGACATCTATAACGTGCGAAGAGTTACAAACGCTATACGGAACAGGATGGTATGCGGAGGTCGAGGCGCTCGATTTCAAAGAAACGTGCACATATGAAAATTACCCTTTTTGCGGCAACTGGAGCTATTGCAAAGAGGAAGGCGACGCCATGACATTCGACATACCCGTCAACATATACAGGAAGATGAACGGCGAAGTAGACGCTGGTTTCCTGAGGGTAGGGCTTTACCTGAAAGAAAACGGGTGATGATTTTATGACTCCAAAAACAAAAGGCCTGGCAGGGCAGACAAGCATACTGCTGATAGTCCTGGTAATCATAATGTTCATGGTGATAGGCATATTCCTGCTCATATCATCCATAAAGCCCGTTAACAACGAGTATTACAATCTCTACGCGCACAATCTGCTACTTTCGGTGCTGAGGCGCAACACCGGCTACGGCGGCTACTGCGACACAGTTTCCTCAACCGTTTCCTGCGCTTATATGACCCCCTACAGGAACTGCGGAGGCTTCGAATGCCGCAACCTGTCGGCGCAGGTTGTGCCTGATCTGATAGAGCGGCTGATAAAACCGACCATGAATTACTGTATGATAGTCGAGCCGGAAAACGGCACATACGGTAACCAGCTGGTGTACGGCCCGCGATGCGACGTAGTAAGCAACAAAAAATCGGCATGGACTGCAAACGAAAAGATACTGCAGTACGGAGCGAACCTGAACATCCGCATGATAATAACCGAAACATAACAAACGATTTTTAAATCACGGAGCAAAAATTCTCATATGAAATCAGTTTACGTCGAGACTTACGGCTGCTCCGCCAATCAGGCGCGCTCCGAGACTATGGAAGGCTCGCTGGCAGCTAACGGGATGAAAATAACCAAGAACATGGCAAGGGCGGATGTGATTCTGCTCAACACGTGCATAGTCAAAACGCCCACGGAAAACAGGATAAGGGACAGGATAAAGTCAGTGGTCAGAAAATACCCGCGCAAAACGCTGATAATAGCCGGCTGCGCGGCGGACGTGGCGCTTTTCAGGGACATAGCACCAGGCGCGCTTTTCCTTTCTTCGCACAATCCAAAAGACGTTGCTAAACTGCTCCTGAAAAAAGCTGGCGAAATAACGGACAAAAAAAGGAAGAATCCATTAGTCGGGATAACGGAGATATCGAGCGGCTGCCTCGGCAGCTGCGCCTATTGCATGGTAAAGCTTGCGAGAGGCCGGCTAAAATCTAGGTCCGTGGAAGAAATAACCGCGGAGATAAGAAATTCGCTGGAAAACGGCTGTATTGAGATATGGCTCACGAGCCAGGACAACTCGTGCTATGGCTTGGACATCGGGAGCGACCTCGCAAAACTCGTCAAAAAAGTGAGCGAAATAGACGGCGAATTCAGGGTTCGCATCGGTATGATGAATCCGTCGCATCTCGCCAGCCTCATGAAACAGCTAATAGAAGCTTACAAAAACAACAAGGTCTACAGGTTCATTCACATACCGGTGCAATCAGGTTCTGACAGGATTTTGAAACTCATGGGCAGGCGCTACTCCGTAAAGGCTTTTGAAAGGATAGCCGGTGAGTTCAGGAATTCGCTGCCCGGGATAACGCTTTCCACAGATGTTATAGTCGGCTTCCCCGGTGAAAGTGAAAGCGACTTCGATGGGACGCTAGCGCTGATTGAAAGAATCAGGCCGGACATCGTCAACGTATCGAAATTCGGAGCGAGGCCCGGAACGGATGCGGCGCGCATGAGGCAGCTTGACAACAAAATCATAAAGGAGCGCTCGAAAAAAATCGCTGCGCTGGTGAGAAAAATCGGCATGGAAAAAAACGCAGAATTTGCCGGCAGGAAATACACAATAATTGTCACTGAAAGAGGCAAGCACAGAAACCAATACATGGGAAGGAACGAATTCTACAAGCCCGTGATTATCGAAAGCACGAAGAATGTTTTAGGCAAATTTTTAAAAGTAAAAATAACAAAATGCGGTCAGACCTTCCTGGCCGCAAAGATCATCCGAAGCTAGGCACGAAACCGCTGGCCATCCCAACGAGTACGGGTATAAGGAACATGCTCAGCACGTAGCCGATTATGCCCACCATCAAGGCGTGGGAGAACTTCATTTCCTTGAAGAAAAGCTTTATCAGCACTATCCAGATTAGCGCTGGCAATATCATTCCGAGGAACGGGATGAAAGAGATGTAAGGCATTATAAATCCCGTCACTCCGAGCAGGTTTATGAGGTTTATTATCAGTACCACTACGAACGCGTTTATAGGATGGATCTTTTCCTTGAATTTCTTGCCGAACACTTCCACCAATAAAAGAAGAACGATTCCTCCTATTATCGTGGATAGTATCAGGTTTATTGCCAATGTTATCGGATGGCCAAAATCCACGCCAAGACTGCCTACAAGATTTGTAAGTGCGTCTGCTGCCATATTAATAATTTGTCTGCGGCATCTTTTAAATGCGCGATTAAAAACTACTTGACTGTCACTGATTTGGCTAGGTTTCTGGGGGTGTCAACTTCGCACCCTCTCAATACGCCCAAGTGATATGCAAGAAGCTGTATCGGAATTATATTCACCATTGGCGAAGCGAGGCCCACATCGGGCGTCTTTATCCAGAAATCGAATACGTCATATTTCTTCGGCCCGACGCCTATTATGTATCCGCCTCTTGCCTTCACTTCCATTGCATTGCTTATGGTATCGTGATCGCCTCCACCACCAGTCAGGACGATGCATGGCGTATTCTTCTTTATGAGCGCTATGGGTCCGTGCTTAAGCTCTCCGCCGGCGAAACCGTGGGCGTGCATGTAGCTGACCTCCATTATTTTTATCGCGGATTCCATGGCCATCGGGTAGTTCAGCGACCTGCCGATTATGTATATGTCATTCTTTTTTCGCATGCCGACTGCCAGATTCTTTATTCTCTCAATATATCTTGGATTGAGCATGTCGTTTATTTTTGAAGCCGTCTCGAGCAGAAGGCGTTTTCCCTCGTCTATCCTGCCGGCGCACGCATAAGCAAGAAGATATAGTATGGCGAGCTGCGCAGTAGTCGCCTTTGTGGAAGCAACCGCTTTCTCCGGACCCGCGTTTATGTGAAATGTTAAGTCAGACATGCGGTCGAGCGACGAGCCTTTCACGTTCACAAGAGAGATTATTTTGACTCCTTTTTCTTTCGCGGTCCTGACTGCTTCGAGCACGTCGGCTGTCTCGCCGCTTTGAGAAACCATTATCAGCAGCGTTTTTTTGGTGAGGAAGTTCTTGTAATTCGGAAATTCTGATGCGACAACATAGTTCACATGCTTCCCGGCAATCGAAGAGAATATATATTCGCCGGTGTGGCACACGTTTCCAGCCGTGCCGCAGCCTATCAGGAAAACGCCATATGCCTTTCCTATCTCCTTCGCTACGCGTTTTATTTCGCTATCGTTCTGGTTTATGGCACGTATTATAGTCTCTTTCTGCTCCATTATTTCCTTTATCATGAAATGCCTGTAATCGCCTTTCTCTGCATGCTTGGTCTCCCAATCTATCTTTATTACGCGCTTTTCAACCTCGATTCCCTTTTCCATTTCAATGAAAACAGGTTTTTTGCCGCTCTCTATTACCACCATTTCCCCGTCGTCAAGATATATGACTTCTTTGGTTCTGTTCAGGAATGCTGGCACGTCCGAAGCAATATAATATTCGTTTTTGCCTGCTCCGATGATTAGGGGCGAGCCGTTTCTTGCGGCCACTATGCCGTCGAAATCGTCTTTAATGACAAGAATCGCCGACCTGCCCTTTATAATCTTCATTGTTCTCATGACAGCCTCAGGCAGACCCAGGTCTATATTATCCTCTATCAGATGGGAAATTATTTCACTGTCAGTATCTGACTTGAAGACGTGGCCTTTTTTGACCAGGTTTTTTCTGAGGTTTTCAAAATTTTCTATTATGCCGTTGTGGATTACGGCGATGCGTTTTTCGCAGTCTAGATGCGGGTGCGCATTCGCCTTTGTGACTTTGCCGTGAGTGGCCCATCTAGTGTGAGCAATGCCAATTGAGCCTGGAAGTTTCTCAAATTCAGCTTCGCTGACCTTGCCCCTGCCCTTTCTTATCCAGATTTTTCCTCTGTCCAGCGTCGCAAAACCATAAGAATCATATCCACGATATTCGAGCCTGCGGAGGCCGTCAAAAAGCACAGGTGTCGCTTCTTTACGACCAACATATCCTATTATGCCACACATGAAAATCACACTAAAATTGATTTCTATCTGCCAATATAAAAGGATTATTAAAGAAATTTTAATAGTGCTGCCGGTGAAGGGCAAAGTATTTAAATGCTTATATTAAAATAAAAATGTTAATATTATAAAAAATTTAATAGTATGTGAAAATATGGTAGAAAAGCATTATCTGCTGAGAACAGGAAAGATGAATGAGATAATCCCGGTAAGGGTCTTCGAGAAGACAGATGCGCTTAAGGCGATTGCTAGTCCTCTCGGCCTGCGCATATTCCAGACGCTTTCCTCGCCAAAGTGTCCAATGGACATTGCAAGGAAAATTGGCGAGCACGAACAGAAGGTATATTATTACATAAACAAGTTCAGGAAACACGGTCTTGTCGAGGAAGTGAGAAGTGAGAAGCGCAAGGGAACGCTGGCGAAATTTTATCAGGCGAAGGAGAGCGCATTCGCCTTCAAGCTCGGCGAGGCCAGATGGGTAAAATTCGAGGCTCTGGCACACGAAAAGAAAAAATCACTTGAACCTTTTGTCGTAAACGGCAGGGCAGACTTCACGATAGTTGTAGGTTCGCCCGACCCTCACGGACCGTGGAACGAGCGGGCGCTAGACTCGCCAACAGCTATAGACCTGGCGCTTTTCATAGGCTCTTTCATAGACGACAGGGTTACGCCAAACTACAAGCTCGATATTGAGATGAGGGAAAAGGACATGAAAAACAACATGATACTGGTGGGAGGGCCTGTCGTAAACATGGTAACCAAGAGGATAAATAAAGTGCTGCCAGTTAATTTCGACCCAAACAGAAGGGATATAATCTCTAAAATCTCGAATAATATCTACAGGGACGACCAGTTCGGCTCCATAAACATGATAGAAAATCCATGGAACCGCTCGAAAAGGATACTTGTCTTCGCAGGCAAGCGCTTCCCCGGAACGCGCGCGGCGATACTGGCTTTCATGAACGATTCTCAGAAAATCCTGAAAGGCAATCGTTTTGACAGGACAAAAATATCAAGAGTCGTCCGCGGCTACGACATGGACGGCGACGGCGTCATAGACAGCGCTGAGATAATGGAGTAAAATATTCTTTATCAATTTCCTCTCTGAAAATTGTCCATTTTCACATAAGGAATAGGTTTAATCTTTACATGCCAATAACTACGATACATCGGATCTCTATCGTTGTATCTGATCCATCTGTAATCCTCACAACCCCAGTCAAGAGGCATGTCCTCAAAAGTGAGTTTTTTCACCAAATTTCCGTGAACATTGACAAGTCTCCAATAACCATGGGCAGAAAATTTTTCAACGCCGTTAATTGCATCTTCAAGTGATATATATTCCTCCTTATCATTCCATCTTTTCAACAAAGGAATTCTAGGTGTTCTTGAATATTTGTATGATACCTCATATTTCATGTCAGCAGATTCAGCAACGTCTTGGTTTTCTTCCATCAGTATCAGATATACCACCTGAATATAGTTATTTGCCTAGTTTTTAACTATTTGTAGTAAAAACTTTTACTAAAATATTTAAAAGGATGGGAATCCACTTTATATCATGAAAGACGTGCTTAAGGAACTTGGATTGACGAACAATGAGATTGAGGTGTATCTAACGCTCCTTAGAAAGGGCTCAATATCAGTTAATGAGATTGCCCAACGTTCAGGATTGCATCGGCAGGCGGTATACGACGCGTTGGATAGACTTCTCGAAAAGGGATTTGTTAGTTTTGTCATCAAAAACGGCAAAAAATACTTTCAGGGTATCAACCCTGAAAAAATATCCGAGTATCTGAAAGAAAAGGAAGAAAAATTCAATTCCGTTTTACCCGATCTTATCAATCTTACAAAACTTCCAAGAGAGGACACGTTTGTAGAGGTATTCAAAGGTAAAAGAATTGTCAAAACAGTTTACAGCGACATAATAAATGAATTCCAGAAAAAACCGGGGGATGTTTTGATTTCAGGAGTTGATGAAAAAAAGTTTATGGAAGAAGACAAAATCGCACTTCATCAACATCTAAAAAAACTGCAAAAACTCAAATGCAGAGAAAGAATCATGATAAAGGAAGGTGATAATTATTTTGTCAAAGGTACCCAGACTGAATACAGATGGATCCCCGAGGAGTCGTTTAACCCGACTCCGATTTACGTTTATGGCAATAAGTTTGCGATCATCATCTGGGGCAATCCTAATTACGCTATCATAATCGAAAACAAAAACCTTGCTGATTCGTACAGAAAGCAATTTAATATGCTATGGAAAATTTCCAAGAAAGCGGGGAAATAGGCGTTCATTATTCGAAAATCATCGCTCTCGGCTGCTTGGCCTGCTCTTTCGTATCGTGCTCCAGCATGGCGATGGCCTGGTCCATATTAGCCTTCATTTTCTCAAAGCGCTTTTCATAATTAGTCACGAAATCATTTATGAACTGCGTCATGTGGGCGCGGAAAATCTTTATTTCGTCCGCCTCTTTGACCAGTTCAGTGGTTGTCTTTTCCTCGCTCTGCGAAAGCCTCACCACTATCTTGTCGCTCGCGTCATTCAGTTTGGCGACCACGCTTTCGTTGAAGACTTTCTGGTCATCCATTAGCTTCGTGACTCTTTCGTCTGACCACTTCTTAAGGTTTTCCAGACCTACTTCCGTGTTTTTCAGCCGGTTATCGAAGTATGAGTTCTTCTCGCGCAGCGACTCGATGCGGCCCGCGACATTCTTGAAGTCGTTCATGAGCGCCTCGAAATCGCGCTTCAGGTTCTCCTTCTTCACTGCGAACATGTCTATCTTGCCGGCTACGGACGTTTCGAACTCCTTCATCCTAGTTTTCTGGTCGCTTGAGAATTTCTCGAAGTCCTTAACGTCCTTGTTTAGTCTCGCTTCCAGTTCACGGACCTTAAGCAGCTCGTTGTTCATCTCCTTCTCTATGTTGCCTATCTTCTCGTTTATCGTGTTTTTCAGCGCCTCATTCCTGCCAGCCAGCTCATAGAGCGACTTGTTAATGGAATTTATACTGTTCGTAAGGCGAGCGAACTCCTTCTCGTGCTCCTCGTTCCTTTCCATGACTTTCTTCGCGCTGTCCTTTATTGACTGTGCGTCCTTGAGGCTCTTGTCTATTGAGTCTTTCATCTGCGCCATTAGCGTCGCATTTATCGCCTTCGCTCTCTCTGTAAGCTGCGAATTGAGTTCCCTTCCGGTGAGCTTTACGTCCTCATCGAGTTTAACTCTCATCGCGGCCTGACGGCTCTCGAGGTTAGCGATGGACTTCTGAAGTGAAATCATAAAAGAGCGGATGGAAGAGAGTTTTTCATCCTTCGTTTCTGACTTGCCTGATATGCCCAAAAGCTCGTTTTTAATATACTCTATGTCCTTTACGTTCTTGTCATTCGCCTTTTTCAGCTGTTCGACCGTATATTCGTACTTCTCGCGAAGCTCCTCTTTCTCCCGCTTTATTGCGTTTATTCTTTCCTTTATCTTGTCAAGTTTTTCGTTCATGATTCCACGTGTTTAAGAAGTTCGTCAAGCTCCTCTTCTTTCTCCTTTTTCGTTTTTGCAGCATGATCAGAAACAGTAATCATCCTCTTTTCGAGCTCTGCCATTCTGGCGTTTATAATCTGTTCCTGCGTCTTCATTCTCTTGTCCATCTCTTTCAGGAAATTGCCCATCTTTACATCGTTGTTCCCGTCTATGGTCCTGCCCAGCGACTTGATGTTATCCACCAGCAGGGTCCTGGATTTTTTGACTGTGAATATGTCTTCCTTTATGCCCTCGAGCTTGTCGTTTAGCCTTCCGATTTTCTCTGTCACACTGTTAAGGAAAACATGAAGTTCGTCGATTTCCGCCTTAAGCGATTTTCTTGAGTCCGTCATCTCGCGCTTCTTGGAAACATCCAAGGAAGCCAGCTTGCCGTTAACCATCAGCGTCGTCTCCTTCATCAGTTCGTTCTTTATCGAAATCCTCATGTCGGAAAACTTTCTTAACTGGTCGTCGGCTTCTTTCATCCTTCTCGTCATTTCGCCCTTTATGACCATGAGTTCCTTCAGGTATTTTTCTGCTTCCCTGCGCCTTCCTAATTCGCCTGCCTGGAATTTGCTCTTGAGATTTTCAGCGAGCACTTCGACGTCCTTCCTCGCTTTCTCGGCTTTCTCGGTTGTCTCCCCCATCGAGACTTCGAAACTGTCTGTCTTTTCGGCTATAATGTCGTCGAACTTGTCCTTAAGCTGGGATGTGATGTTAACAAGGCCGCTATTTACCGTTTTGATGTCGGTTTCGATCGCTTTGACTCTGTTGTCAAGAACAGACGCATATTCGTCGAACTTCACCTTGAATTCCCTTTCGATGGCGGATCTCGTTTTGTCTATCTTGTCGGCCCGCTTGGTTTCACCCATGTCAAACTCTTTGCGCACGAGCGCTACATCATTCTTTATAGCAAAAAGGTTCTGTGAAAGTTCGTCGGTTATAGCCTTGACCGTTGCCTCGACATCGACTCTGAGTTTGCCGACGACCCTGTCGAGTTCGCCTGTTTTCTTTCCGGTGACCTTATCCACTTCAGTACGCAACCTGTCGACCACCGCGACTATTTCGCTTCGCAGCATCTTCATGTCGTTTTCGATGGTTTTCGTCCTTGCCTCGGACTTCGCTGTAAAATCATCAAGCTTCAGTCTGAACTCCTTGTCAAGAGCGAGCTTCGCTTTCTCGGTCTTGTCATTCCTTTTTAGTTCACCCGTTTCGAATTCCTTCCTGACAAAAGTGGCACTCTTAGCGAGTTCCGTCCGGACCGCGGCGATTTCGCTCTTCATCTGTTCGAAATTCTGGAATATTTCCGCGTTTACTATTTCCGCCTTGTCCTCAAAATCCTTTCTGATGCCGGCGGCTATCTTGTTTATTTCATCCGCTTTCTTGACCGTGACCTTGTCGACGTCAGTTCTCAGCTTGCCGACTGTTTTTTCGAGCTCGACCCTGAAACCGATAAGATTGGATTCGGTCTCCTTTATCCTCGCGTCAGAGCTTTTCATGAGCTCCGATATCTTGCTTTCCATCTCATCCCTGGAGGCGTCAAACCTCTCCTCTATGCCGGCGACTATGTCCTTGACGCGCTCCTGGACACCGGACAGGCTTTCGTTGTAGATCTCCTTCTTGAGTTCCTTCCGTATCTGCGAGAACTCGGCTATGCGCTTGTCGACCTGCTCCATTTTCTCGTCTATTTTGCCCTTAGCTGCCACGAATTCCTTGAGCATCCGGTCGATTTCTGTGCGCTTTTTCAGTTCGCTTTTCTCTATGTCGCTCTTGAACGCGCTTATTACGAGATTGATGCCCTTCTCCATGGCCTTCATGTCAGCGACCAGCGTTTTGACTTCCTTGCCGAACTCCCTTGTTTTGGCCTGGATGATTGAGTCGAACTTCTCGCTCAGTTCGACCGTGAAATTATCAATCGCCTTCGTAAGCGATGTTATCTCGTCCTCGGCTGCATTAAGCCGGTTTTCCATTTTGCCCTCTGTGGCGGAGAACTTTACATCTATGCCCTTCTGGAGCGTTTTTGAGAAAGCCGCGGCTTCCCTGTCGCGGGCGGCGTCGCGCTTGTCGAACTCTTTCTTAAGAAAATCGATTTTCTTGTCCGTCTCGGCTTTAAGTGACGAAACGGTTGCCTGGAAGCCCGCGTTGAACTCGTCGAAATCGCTTTCCAGTGAAGCGATCTTGTCAATGAGGCCATCCTCGACCGTTTCGAACTTCTTCTCCATTTCCCCGAATATCGCCTTTGTCTTCTCGTGAACACCGTCGAGGCTTTCCTTCAGCACCTGCCTGCGAAGCGCTTCTGCCATCTTGGAGAACTTGCCAATCTCGAGCGAGACCTCGTTTATCTTCTCGTCAACCTCGCCCTTAACAACCATGAATTCCTTTATGATTTTGTCGATGTCTTTCTGCCTCTTTATCTCGCCTGTATCGAACGCTTTCCTCAGAAGCTCAATCGATTTGTTAAGCTCGGACTTTGCGTCTTCGGCGTTCCTAGCCACGTCATCGATCTGCCCGTTTATCTGGTCTATTTCGGCTTCGATTTTCTTGTTGGCAAGGGCCTGCATCGAGGCAAAGCCGCTCTGGATTTTCTTCTCACGTCTTTCCTCGCCTATCTCGACCTTGCGGTTAATTGTGCCTATGAGCTTTTCGACTTCCTTTTTCGAGGCTACCAGCTCCGACCTGAGCGCCCCGAGGTTCTTGTCCCATTCGCCGACGGACGTCTGCATCTGGCCGTTCATCTTCTCACGCAGTTCCGCGAGAAGCGAGTCAAACTCCTTGGATTTGGTGTCAACGAAATCGCGCGTATCGGCCTTCGCCTTGCCAAGCGTTTTTTCGAGTTCTATGCGGAACCTGTTCAAATCGCCCTGCGCGTCAATGACCTTTTTCTGTAGGTCGTCCGAAAGGTTGGCGAATCTCTCCTCGAGATTCGCAGAAAGCATTTCCAGAGCCTTGGTGGTCTCCTTGGTTTTTCTGACGTCAAGGCTCTCGACGCTCTTTTCGACGGCTATTATAGAGCGCGCGAAATCCGCTTTCGTCCTGTTCAGTTCTGCCGTAGTGTTTGCGAGCGCGTCGCTCAGTTCTTTAGCCTTCTTTATGTCGACTTTCTCCATCTCGTTGCGGAGCGCGTTACCCTGACGCTCGAACTCTTTCTTGAAATTGTCTATCGAACTCGCGACCCCGAGCTTAAGGACGCTGAACTGGTCGCCTATCTTGCGTACGTCCTCGCCAAATTTCGCTTTAATCTCCTCGACCTTTTCACCGAGTTCTTCGGAGCCGAAAGTCTGGACGGTCGAAATTCTTTTGGAAATCTCGGCATGAGACTTCTTCATCTCGGAAAGCTTGGTGGATATTTCCGCCTGGCGTTCCTCGTTTTTTACAACCTCGTTCCTGAAGCTGCCGATGACGACTTCGAAATCGTTTATCTGCTTGAGAGCGGCGCTTATGGATTTGTCGTGTTCCTTTGTCCTATTAGAAAGCGCCTCGAATTCCGCCAGCTTCGCCTTGAGCGGTTTCAAGTTCTCGTTTACAAAATCAGTGAGCCGCTTGCCAGACTCTTCGTATAGGACACCTGCCTGTTTAAGTTTCTCGATGAGGAAGCGGTTCCTTTCTTCGAGGTATTTCTTCTCATTCTCCAGTTCCGTGACGAATCTTTTCTTTTCCACATTATCCTTTTTAAGGCTTCTCATCACTTCCTCGAGTTCAGTCAGTTCGCTCATGAGCTCTTCAACTCTTTAAGAAGTATATTTATCTTCTCGCGCTGTCTCTTGTTCTCTTCCTCGAATTTCTTCCTGTCAGCAAACGTTTGCTTGACTATGGTGTTGAATTCGGCCATTGTCTCGTCCAGCTTGCTTCCAACAATCAGCATGCGTTTGTCCGCCTCTTTCTGCCGCGTTTCCATCGCTTTCATCCACTCAGTCAGCGAGTTTATGGACTTTCTCATATCGGCGAGTTCGCTCACGTTGCCTTTCAGGTCCTCATGTCTCGTCTTGAGCTTCTCGATTTTCGTATCTGCCTTCGAGATGTCATTCTTAAACATGGTCAGG
>Ga0315275_10004135_pt1 | contig 13528 bp, 9 predicted proteins | sample YL17G03_0_MG_FD_205557 | JGI IMG/M metagenome (GOLD analysis project Ga0315275, IMG submission 205557) | Sediment microbial communities from Yellowstone Lake, YNP, Wyoming, USA - YL17G03_0 | ecosystem: Environmental > Aquatic > Freshwater > Lake > Sediment | place: USA: Wyoming | collected... | reverse complement strand
CTTCGAGTACACGTGTGGAAGGACGACGCGCGGAAGCACGCGACTCGAACAGGCGTGGCTCGTGCTCAAGGGGCTGACCGCCGGGGCGAAGCGGGTTCTGGAGTTCCACCGGCGGGAGAGGGTGGACGCCCTGGTGGTGTCCTCGGACAAGTGGGTCGTCATCCCCCTGTTCTGGCTGGTCGCGGGGCTCTGCGGCGCGACCTATCTCTGCGAGCAGAGCGAAGAGCCGTTCCATCAGCTTGAGCAAGGCGGCGTGTTGAGCGCGATCAGCTCTGTCCTCACCTACACGGTCTATCGCATGTACGAAGGGGCGATCGTGATCTCCGCGCGCCTGGAAAGCTACATGCGGGCCAGGATGCGCCCCGGGGCAAGGCTCCTCAGGATCCCCATCCTGGTGGATGCGCACCAGTTCGCCCTGGGTGCCGGGCCTCGGCGGATCGAAGGTGAGTACGTCGCGTTCTGCGGGACGTTGAACGAGGCGAAGGACGGCGTCCTGACGCTGGCGAAGGCGTTCGCGCAGATCTGTGCGGAATTCCCGGGGCTGCGGCTCGTGCTGATCGGTGATTCACCGAAAGTGAGCCAGATCCCCGGCGTCCGGGCGTTCGTCGAGCAGCTGGGCATCGCGGATCGCGTGGTATTCGTCGGGGTCGTCGCGCGTGGCGAGCTGCCGGGGTACCTGGACTCGGCGACCGCGCTGGCGCTCGCGAGACCATCCAGCCGCCAGGCGGACGCGGGCCTGCCGACGAAGGTGGGGGAGTACCTGGCGACGGGCAGGCCGGTCGTGGTGACGCGGACGGGGGAGATCGATACGTACCTGGAAGATGGAGTGAACGTCTATTTCGCCGCGCCGGACGACGCGTCCGCGTTCGCGGGCCGGCTCCGCCACGTCCTGCAGCACCCGGAGGAGGCGGCCGCGGTGGGGCGAAGAGGCCGGGAGGCGGCGTGCGAGTTCTTCGACTTCCGTGCGAATGGCCGGAGGATCCGGGAGTTCATCGAGCAGTTCCGTGACGGAAGGGCTCCATCGCCGGTCGTCTAGGCCGCGGACCGAAGATGCGTCCCGCGGGCGGTCGTGGGCGGCGAGGGGCGGCCAGCCGGATCGAAACGGGTCGTTCAGCGGACCCGCATCCTCCGCCGCCACGGCCCGCGTTCCCAGACGCCCGCCCATCCCAGCCCGGCCATCAGCAACAGGCACGGCTCGAACGCCATGCGGTAGCGCAGGACGCTGTAGTACAGGGCGTTGACCAGCGAGAACGTCACGATCGACGCCGTCAGCGGCCACAGCGCGGGCTCGACCCGCCAGCGCCGGAACGCGAACAGCACGCCGGCGTAGACCAGGACGCTCGCCAGGCCCTGGGCCCAGCGGGCCCACGCGCTCATGAAGTTCCGGGTAAAGGGCTCGGGATAGAGCGCGAACAGGTTGCCCAGCTTGACCCCGTAGAGCCGCGCGGCCCGCGCCGGGTGATCACGGATGAACTCCACTCCCTTGCGATAGTAGTAATCATCCAGCGCGAACTCGTTCGGCAGCCGACTCATCTCGGTCTGCGTCGCCGAGTCCGGCGGCGTGTAGGTCCACGTGACGCAATCCGTCCACGGGTTGTTCCCCAGCCAGAACGAACGGCCCCCGCCCGTCGCGACGAAGAACCAGCGGCCGTGCACCTGGTGGCTGCGGACCACCCAGGGCGCGACGGTGAGGACGAGCGCCAGCGAGGCGACCAGGAGCGGCAGGAGCCAGCCTCGACGCTCGCGGACGAGCGCAACCATGAATCCGAGCGCGAGGCCCGGCCACATGAGGATGACATTGGGCCGGACGAGCGTGGCCGCGCCGAGGAACACGCCGGCGGCGGCCCAGCGCCACCAGCCGCCCTTGCGCCAGGCTTCGGACGCCGCACCGAGGGCGAGCACGATGGCCAGCACCACGGTGTTCTCCGAGTACTGGGTGGAAGGCAGGAAGGCGAGCACCGGGTGGAGCGCCATGAGGGAGGCGGCGATCAGGCCTGCGCGGCGTCCGAACAAGCGGGACCCGATGGCCCCGACCAGTCCGACGGTCACCGTCCCCAGCACCGCTTCGACCAGTCTCAGCGCGAGCAGACTCTTGCCGAAGACCAGGTAGACGGCGGCCATCAGCGTCGGATACCCGGGGGCCCGCAGCGCCTGGAGCCCGTACGTGCCGCGATCGACCAGCCACCGCGCCAGCTCGTCGTACTCCCGGCCATCCGACCACACGATGACCCGTGGCACGACGGCGACGAAGACGAGCCGCGCGATCAGGGCGACGGCGAGGATCGCCAGCCAGATCCAGCGCGATCCGCGGTCATCGGCGGAAGGGCCGGGCCCGGCGGCTCCCGCGACGACCGCATGCATCCTGGCGGATCCTGGCCGGAGAGGGTCGGTCATCGGGGATTCACCGTCGCCGATTCGTGCGCATCGGCAGGCTGGCGTCGTGGCACGCGGTGACCTCCTGTCGGGAGTCCTCCATCGTCCGGTTCCAGGGGCCCGGACACGTGGTCGCGTGATCGGTGCGCCAAGGGTGCGAGGCGGCACCTGCGGACGCTGCCCGGCAGCACGCAGGTCCGCCCCACGACTATAGCGCATCCGCGCGCAGCCGTTGATCCAGCGTCTCGCGCCGTCCAGGATGTAGCCCGTGGGCGGATCGTCGCGCCATCGGATCGGCAGCGGGTGCGGCGCGTCTCCGCCGGTCGGGTCTGCTAGGATGATCCTGCGCCCCGCGCCGGATCGCATCGCCATCTCATGACTCCTGCAAGGAAGGTCTTTCTGCCGCCGCTGCTCTCGGTCCTGGTGCCCGTCTACAACGAGCGTCCCACCCTCGAGACTCAGCTCCAGCGTGTCCTGGCGGTCGCCGTGGAAAAGGAGATCATCGTGGTGGACGACGGTTCCACGGACGGCACGCGCGAGCTGCTGTGCGAGCTGGGGGGGCGGCTGCCGATCCGGGCCTTGTTCCATCCCGCGAATCGGGGCAAGGGCGCGGCCATCCGCACCGCCCTCGCCGAGGCCCGGGGGGAGATCGTCATCATCCAGGACGCCGACCTCGAATACGACCCCGGGGAGATCCCGATGCTCATCGCCCCCATCCAGCGGGGCGAGACGAACGTGGTCTACGGCTCTCGCTACCTCGTTTCCGGCAACGACCTGCCCCTCACGCACTTCAAGGTGGGCGTGCTCACGCTCAACTTCGTGGCCAACCTCCTCTACGGCTTGCGGCTGACCGACGAGGCGACCTGCTACAAGGTGTTCCGCGCCGGCCTGCTCAAGTCGCTCCCGTTACGCTGCGAGCGCTTCGAGTTCTGCCCCGAGGTGACGGCGCGTCTCGCGCGGCGAGGAGAGCGAATCCTCGAGCTGCCGATCTCGTACCACTATCGCACCCGCGCCCAGGGCAAGAAGATCGGCTGGCGCGACGCCTTCGAGGCGCTCTTCGCGCTGCTCCGGTACCGCTTCACGAGGTGACGCTCCCGCGCAATGACTGCTGCCCGTGGGGCGCGTGCCCGCGCGCCCGGGCCGTCGGCTCGCCCGCCGCGGTCGCGTGGAGCGCCTGATACGCAGCGACCATCATGGCGAACATCAGCCAGACCTGGAACATGTAGATCTCGTTGCGCAGGTACTCGATCTTGATCTCGTCCACGATGAACACGACCAACTGCACCCGGGCGATGATCATGTAGCTCTGCACGAGATCCGGGTGCCGCAGGTCGTCCGTCAGCGGCCGGGTGATTCGAAACAGGGTCCACAGCAGCCAGAGGAAGACACCGAGCCCGATGAAGCCCACGTTGTTCGCGACGAAGAGGTAGAGCGAGTGCGGAAAGTAGTAGATGCGGGCGCCGCTGAGCCCTGAATACCAGGGCCCGTGCCCCAGGAACGGATGCTCGAAGATGCGGCTCCAGGCTTCCGGCCAGACCTGTGCGCGATTATCCGGGACGAGGCCCTTCACGGTCGTGGCGGAGAGACGCTCGAACAGGTTCCCCGTGGGCGTGAAGCTCGCGACGAACCAATTCATGCCGATCGCGCCCGCGGCTGTCGCCCCGGCCATGATCGTCACCCCGACCAGGGTGAGCCGCCGCCGCATCAGCCACGACAGGTACAGGACCCCGACTCCGAGCGCGATGATCCCACCCCGGGTGACCGTCGTGAAGAGCACGAATACGACCAGCACGAACAGGCCGCCGTAGGCGGTGCGGAGCAGGAGCGACTCCGCGCGCACGAACAGGAACAGGACAAGCAGCGCACTGATGGCGCAGAATTCGCAGAGGAGCTCGAAATCGAAGAACACCGAGCCGGCGCGGATGGAGCGGAGGCTCTCTTCCGTATGCTTGAAGCTGATCCAGTTGCCGACGAGGGACTGGCCCGGGTGGGTCACCTCGAAGACCCCGACGAGACAGACGAGCAGCACCGAGACGGCCTGGAAGCCGAGCAGGCGGCTGAAGTCGCGCCGGGTCCGCAGATTGCTCGCGATCAGGTAGAACATGAGCCAGGACGCCACCATCATCTGGAACTGGATGAGGTTGATGCGCAGGCTCTCGGCGCCCTGGACGTTGTAGAAGGAGACGACGTAGCAGGCGAAGAGCGTGACCAGCGGGGCGTCGAGCGGCGAGTGGCGGGGCGGGGCGCTCTGGCCCAGGGTGACCCGCAGCAGCCAGGTCACCAGCAGCAGCAGGATGAAGGCCAGGTTCGTGCTGCCGAAGACCATGCCGCGCGGGAAGGGCAGGGCGAGGATCAGGACGCCCATCCCGGAGACCATGTTCAGGCGCCAGGTCACACCGAACATCACGATCGCCGCGAGCACGGCGATCACGCGTTTGTTGGGTGTGAGGTACTCGAGGCCCAGAACCACGCCGATGCCGATGACGAGGAGGAGCGCGCCGAGACGGTCCAGCAGCCCGGTCAGCGGGTTCGGCGGCCGCTCCGGACGGAGCGCAACGCTCATGCCTGCTCGAAGCGCTTGCGGACGAGGAACAGGAGGTTGCTCCACCCGTCCCGCCACTTCTGCAACTTGACCTCGCCGACCCGCACGCCGTAGGGGATGTGGGACTCGCCGAAGCGCAGGCCGCGCAGCACGGCCTCGAGCTTGATCTCCTCGCTGAAGGGCATCCCGTCGGACGTCAGGTGCATCCGCTCGAGCGCGGCCCGGTGGAACACCCACATGCCCGACTGGCTGTCGCGGATGGGCTTGAAGAACAGCAGCGCGGCGGCCATCGTGAGCACCCAGTTGCCGAGGCGGTTGCTGAAGCCCATGGCGCGCGGGTCGGCCAGGGGGAACCGGCTGGCCGAGAGGAAGTCCAGGCGCCGGTCGAGGAGCGTCTGCACGAGCCGGGGGATCTCCTCCGGGGGGTAGGTGCCGTCGCCGTCCAGGGTCACGACGATGTCGCTCTGGACCGCCCGCAGCCCCGCCTTGTAGGCCGCCCCGTAGCCGGGTGTCTTCTCCGGCACGACCCGGGCGCCCAGGGACGCAGCCACCTCGGCGGTGCGGTCGGTGCAGTTGTTGTCGACCACCACGACCTCGTCCACCACCTTCGGCATCCGGCTGATGACCTCTCGGACGCCCTCTTCTTCGTTGTAACAAGGGATGACGACGCCGATGCTAAGACAGGAGTGCATGGTCCCGGTGAGCCTTCTTCCGAGGCGGAGGAGGTGCGCCGACCACAGGGGCAAACTCCCTGCGAGTCTATCAGCAGCCTCCGTGACCGGGCAAGGCTCGTCGGCCTCGCCGGCCTCGAATGCCCGCCGGGGCCCCGCCGCCGCCAGCGCGATCCGTGGCCGGGAGCGGCGAGCTCGCGCGCGGGCCGGATCCCGATGCATCAGCGCCCCGACGCGCGCGCCCCGCGACGGATACGTCCGGTGGAACTCCCGCAGGAGCCGGGGTCCGTCGGGCCACGACTTGGCGAGCCCGAGCGGGGCGCGTAGGATTGAGTTGCAGACCTGTGCGCGAGAAGGACCGGTGGTCGGCCGCTGCTCGCGCTGACCGAACGCCTGCGGAGGGTGTCGATTCCCCATGTCGCTTCCCGAGCGCGACCGCCGCATCGACCGCTGGGCAGGATGGGCCATCGCCCTGGGCGTGATGGCCTACGCCGCATTCGCCCTCTGGGCGCCCATCGCGCACCTGACGTTCCGATCCACGGACGATTCCTACTACTACTTCCAGGTCGCGCGGAACATCGTTCGTGGCTACGGCGTGACGTTCGACCAGATCCACGCCACGAACGGTTTCCACCCGCTGTGGATGCTTTGTCTCCTGCCGGTGTGCGCGGCGACCGGCGGGGCGGGGGAGATGTCCCTGCGTCTGACCTTCTGCCTGGTCGCGCTGGTCGCCGGGGCCGCCCTCTGGATCGCTTACCGCTGCCTGTCGAGCTACGCCGGTCGCAGCGCCGCCGTGGTGGGTCTGGTCGCCTTGACCGTGCCCCCGTTCCTCAATCCCCTCGTGAACGGCCTGGAGACCGGCCTGCTCCTGCTGCTGCTCTTCTTCCTGCTCTGGACCGCGCGGAGATACTCGCTCCTCTCTCTGCGCTCCGGCACCGCGCGGAACGTGATCCTTGGTCTGCTGCTGGCGTTGCTCTTCCTCGCTCGCCTCGATTCGGCGTTCATCGTCCTCGGCGTGCTGGCCGCCATCCCCCTGTGCTGGATGCTGGGGGTGGAAGGGCGGATTCCGTTCCCCGCGATGGTGCGGAAGTCCCTCGAGGTGGGACTCACCTTCGCGGTCGCGGTGGCCCCGTATTTCGTCTGGAACGAGACCAGTTTCGGCCACCTGACGGCGATCAGCGGCGGGCTCAAGACCTCGTTCCCGGTCATCTCGTTCCACCCGGTCCGGCTCACTGGATACGCCGCCCACTACGGCCAGGCGCTGCTCCTGGCGAGCATGCTGGCGTCGGCCTGGCTCTGGCTCGGGCGGCGCAGCAGGTCCGCGCGAGGTCCGGGCTCGCGCGGAGCGGAAGAGAGCCCCCGGCTGGCTCCGGTCCTGCTCGCGGTGGGGGCTGGCTGTTGCCTCCACTTCGTGAACTCGATCCTCTTCATGGGCTTCGGTGTCCACTGGTGGCACTTCGCCTCCTACGCCCCGCTCGCCGTGCTGCTGGGGACGATGGTCCTGGCCGACCTGCAGTCGCGGGTCGGACGGCCCGCACTTCTCGCCCTGGCCGCCGCCCTGGCGATGGCCGCCTTCTCCGTCCTGGGGTTCTACGCCGACTATCGGCGGCGCGGCGTCGACCACGAACGCTGGCTGGAAGCCGCCCTGTGGGCACGTCGGAACCTCCCGGCCGACGCGGTCGTAGGCATGACCGACTGCGGGTTGTTCGGCTACTTCAGCGAGCGCCGCACGGTGAACCTGGACGGCGTGATCAACGGGTATCCCTATCAGGAAGCGCTTCAACAGGGCCGGTTGCGCGAATTCCTGGATGGATGCCGCATGACGCATGTAGCGACCTCCACCGCGCAATATGAGCACGGCCGGTACATCGTTTGGCTCCCGGCGCGCCTCCATCGGGGACCCGGCGGGGCGATCGTCGGACTGGAATCGGCGGAGGTCTATCGCTCGCAACCATACAACGGCATGCGCTTCGCGATCTGGGAGCGGGCCCTCCTGCCTGTGTTCGGTGACGCCGGTGATCGGCATGGGATCGAGCGGCTGGTCGACTTGCAGAAGTACCCGAAGTCCGTGGATCCACCAGGGGGTATACCCCCCGGCACGCGGACACAGGGCCCCGGGCGTTGATGACGATCACCCCGGGCGGGAGTGCCGCGTGACGATCGATCCGGCGCGCGTCGCGGTCGTGGTGCCGGCCTGGAACGAGGCCGGCAAGATCGGCGACGTGGTGCGCAAGGTGCCGCGCCGGCTGGCCTCGTGCGTGATCGTGGTGGACGACTGCTCGAGGGATGGGACTGCGGACGAGGCGCGGGTGGCGGGGGCGGAGCGTGTCATCCGGCATGAGCGGAATCGCGGGGTCGGTGCCGCGATCCGCACCGGCCTCGTGGCCGCGCGAGCGGCGGGCTACGAGTTCGCGGCCATCCTCTCGGGGGACGACCAGCACGAGCCGGACGAGTTGCCACGCGTGCTCGAGCCGCTCTTCGCCGGTGAGGCCGACCTGGTGCAGGGCTCGCGCTGGCTGCCCGGCGGGGCCACGCCGGGCATCCCGCAGTCGCGTCGCTGGCTCACGCGTCTCTACCCGGTCCTCTTCCGGCTGGCCAGCGGCGCCCCGTGCACCGACGGCACCAACGGCCTGCGCGCATTCCGCCTCTCCCTGCTCGACGATCCGCGCATCCGGCTCGGGCAGGACTGGCTCGACCGCTACGAGCTCGAGCCCTACCTGCTCTACCAGGCCGTGCGCTGCGGCTACCGCGTGCGGGAGGTCCCCGTCACGGTGCGCTACCATGGGCGCGGCACCAGCAAGATGCACCTGCTGCGCGACGGCTGGCGCATCCTGCGGCCGATCTTCTTCCTGCGGCTCGGCCTCAAGCACTGATCCCATCCGGAGGACCTGATGACTTCGAATCGACCTGAGGAGAAGGGCGCTGCCGCGACCGGGGTCCGCGCGCTCGCGGGGCGCCGCGTGCTGGTCACGGGCGGAGCCGGCTTCGTGGGCTGCAACCTGGTGCGCCGCCTGCTGCGCGAGGGGGCCCGGGTCACGGTCCTGGACGACCTCTTCACCGGGCGCCGCGAGAACCTGCCCGAGTCGGGCTTCGAGTTCGTGCACGGCTCGGTCTGCGACCCGCCGGTGGTGGAGCGGCTGGTGGAGCTGAGCGAGGTCATCATCCACGCCGCCGCGCGCAACATCGTGGTGTCCACGCGGAATCCCCGCGAGGACTACGAGACCAACATCGGCGGCACGCTCAATGTCCTGCTGGCCGCGCGCGCCGCGGGGGGCCGGCGGATCGTCTACACGTCGTCCACCTCGGTCTACGGCAACCCCCGCTACATGCCGGTCAACGAGGACGACCACCTCTCGCTGCTCACGCCCTACTCCGTCTCGAAGCTCGCGGGCGAGAACTACTGCCTGGCGTTCTACGAGTCCTACGGGCTGACCACGAGCGCCGTGCGCTACTCGAACATCTTCGGCCCTGGACAGGACCCGGCGAACCCCTACTGCGGCGTGGTCGCCAAGTTCGCCGAGGCGCTGTTCGCCGGGAAGCCGCCCGTCATCCACGGCGACGGCAACCAGACGCGCGACTTCACCTTCATCGACGACGCGGTCGAGGCGACCCTGCTGGCCGCGACCTCGGAGCGGGCCATCGGTGAGGTCTTCAACGTGGGCACGGGTGTCGAGACCCGCGTGAACCAACTCGCGGAGCTGCTCATCCGCGCGATCGGGGTGGACGTCGTGCCGGTGCACAGCGATCGGCGCGACGTGGACAACATCCGCCGGCGCGTCGTCAGCATCGAGAAGGCCCGGCGCGCGCTGCGCTGGGTTCCGGAGGTGACGCTGGAGGAGGGCCTGCGGCGCACCGTCGAGTGGCAGCGCGGAGTGTGGTCGCGGGGGGCCGAGCACTGAACGGGGGTGCTCCCGGTCCGTGGGGGAGGGGCGGCCGGCAGCGGCCGCCCGGCAGGGCGTCGCCCTGCCACCCGGGGGCTTCACCGGGACCCGATGACCCGCTCGCCCGCCGCTTTCGGCGGCTCAATCCACGCCGGCGGCGGGATTTGGACAGCGTGTCCCGGCCGCCCGGCGCGTGCCTGACGGGGGCCGCCGGCCGGTGGGGCCGGGCGGAGGCGGGTGGGCCGGGCGGCCGGAACTCGCGGCCGACCCAAGGTTTGCCTTGCGCCGGCCGTCAACGATTTGATAACCTCATTACGTCGCAAGGGCCCCGTCGAGTTCCCCGTGGAGGACGCGCTAGCGATCCGTTGCTACAGCGGTTCGCCGTAGGGTCGGCCAACACCTTGGTCGCTTGAACGACCTGGCCACCTACCGAGCCCAGGACATGCTTCCGAGGATCGACAACTTGCGGTTTCCCCCCCTGTTGCTCGTGGTCGGTCAGACCGGGTCCGAGTGCGATTGCATTAGGCGAGAGCTTTGAGCCGAGGGTGTCTTCACACCCTCGGCTCTTGCTTCGCGGGCAACGCAACAGAGAGCAAGCATCTATGGAGCCCAACATCCTCGCCTCCACGCACAAGAGCGCGGCTCCGGGCGTCGACGACTGGCCGCCCCAGTCGGATGAGCCCGCGCGGGTATCCCCCCGGGATGGGACGGCGATTGTTGCGAGGCCCGTGGCCGCGAACGGCACGCACGCGATGGCCGGCCTCAACAGCGTGGCCGCGGCCGTCCGCAACGGCGGGAACGGTCACGTGAGAGCGCACGGCAACGGCAGCGCCCGATGGCCCGAGTTGGTCCCGCTCCCGGGCGGCGCGCTCGCCCGGACCCTCCCGGTCTACGAAGCACCGGCCGAGACCGGCCTGTACCTGTGCTTCGGCAAGCGCCTGCTCGACCTCTTGGGCGCCTCGCTCGGCCTCCTGCTCAGCTCACCGTTGCTGCTGGTCGCCGCCGTCCTCATCAAGCTCGAGTCGCGCGGGCCGGTCATCTACAAGTCCATCCGCATCGGCCGCGGCGCGCGGCCCTTCACGTTCTTGAAGCTGCGCTCCATGGTGGACGGAGCGGACCAGCACCGGCACAAGCTCTCCCATCTGAACGAGACCGACGGCCCGGTCTTCAAGATCGCGGCCGACCCCCGCGTGACGCGCATCGGCCGCCTGCTGCGCGTGACCAGCATCGACGAGCTCCCGCAGCTCTGGAACGTGCTCCGCGGGGAGATGAGTCTCGTCGGACCGCGTCCGCCCATCGCCGAGGAGGTCGTGCAGTACGAGCCCTGGCAGCTGCGCCGGCTGGACGTGGTGCCGGGCATCACGTGCCTGTGGCAGATCAGCGGCCGCAGCCGTATCGGTTTTCAGGAGTGGATGCGGCTCGATCTGGAGTACATCCGGCACCGCTCGTTCCTGCTCGACCTGAAGATCCTGATCCGGACGATCCCCGCGGTGCTGTCCCGCGAGGGCGCCTTCTGATCCGGCCCGCTTGACCGGAGCCCCCGCGGAGGGCCTGCCGCCGCCCGACCGGCCGGTCGACGCTCCCCCGCCTGCGCACCCTGCCCGCGACCTCATCGCCCAGGCGCTCGCCGTGGGTGCAGAACCGTCGATCTCCTAGTAGTATCATGCCGCGCTCACCGTGGACCGGTTCTGGCTGGGTTTCGTGGGACCGCCTGTCGCCTGGAGCAGGAGCTGGACGGGAGGACGATGGGCGCGCGCGGTGCGTGGATCGTACTCAGCCGCCCGACGGCCCCGAGCGGATGGGCGCCTGCAACCGCAAACGCTTCCTGGAGGCCATGGCGTGGGAATCCTCCGCGGGGGGGGCGCTCCGCGCCTGCCGGACCCTGTGCGAACCAAGACCGAACGCCTGAGGCTGCTGCTGGTCGAGAGCGGCACCGCCGTCGGCGGCACCGAGCGGGTGGTGTGGGAACTGGCCACGCGCCTGCCCCGTGACCGCTGGGACGTGCGCCTGTGGCTCTCGCCGGCGCCGGGCGTGGACGAGTTCGCCGGTGCGCTCGAGGCCCAGGGCCTCCCGGTCGCCCGGGTCGCGGAGGTGGATTCGCGCTGGGACTGGTCCGGCATGCTGAAGACCTGGCGGCAGTTCAGGCGCGAGCGGCCCGACCTGCTCCACGTCCACCACGTGTGGCCCGCGGCCGACCGCTATCTCGCGACGCTGGCGGAGGCCGCGGGGGTGCCCCACCTGGTGGTGACCGAGCACATCGAGGGCCACGCGCACTCCGCCGCGCAGGAACGGCTCAAGCGGCGCGAGCTCGAGCGGGCCGAGGTCGTCACGGCGGTCAGCGCGGCGGTCGTCGACTCGCTGGTGCGCGACTACGGCGTGGACCGCGTGCGGGTGCGGGTCGTGCCCAACGGGGCGGAACTGCCGGACGAGGGGGCCGAGCAGCCCGCGGCTCGCCGCGTGCGCGAGCAACTCGGCGCGGGCGTGCTGCGGCCGCTGTGGGTGTGCGCGGGGCGGCTCGAGCACCAGAAGGGCCAGGACGTGCTGCTCGAGGCGCTGGCCGAGGTCCGCCGGCGCGGGCTCGAGTTCGTGGCGGCCCTGGCGGGCGAAGGCTCGCTGCGCGGGGCGCTCGAGGAGCGTGCCCGCTCACTCGGGCTCGAAGCCAACGTGCGCTTCCTCGGGCAGGTCGAGGACCTGGGTCCGCTGCTCGCCGCCGCCGACGCGGTGGTGCTGCCGTCGCGTTGGGAGGGCATGCCGCTCGTGCTGCTCGAGGCGCTGGCGCGCGCCCGGCCGGTGGTGGCGAGCGCGGTGGGCGGTGTGCCCGAGGTCGTGACCGACGGTGAGCACGCGCGGCTCGTGCCGCCCGAGGATCCCCGCGCGCTCGCCGAGGCGCTCGAGGACTTCCATCGCCACCCGGACCCGGCGCTGCGCCTGGGGCGCCGCGCGGAGGCGCGCGTGCGCGAGAGCTACACCTGGCCGCGCGTGGTCGAGGCCTTCGAGTCGGTGTACGACGAGGTGCTGGGACTCGCGAGCTTCGCCACCGAGGACGCCCGCACGCCGCAGGCGGGACGCAGGGGCGCGCGATGAGGATCGGGGTGGTGGTGTCGTGCTACCGGCAGGAGCGGTTCCTGGCCTGCACCGTGGCGGCGATCGAGCGCGCGCTCGAAGGCGTGGACTGGCAGGGCGTGCTGGAGTTCGCCGCGCCGTCGGACGAACCGCTGCCCCCGCGCTCCGGGCGCTGGCGGGTGATCTCGAGCTTCGACCCGGCGACGCGGCGCCCGTTGCGTCCGCTCACCCCGGGCGCGGGACGCATGCTGGGCTTCGCCGCGTGCGGGGGCGACTGGGTGCTGTTCGCGGACTCCGACATGGAGCTCGACGCGTCCTGGGTGCGCGCGATCCTCGCGACCGCGGCGCGCGAGCCCGGGCTGGCCGGGATCGGTGGCCGGATCGAGGAGTGGTTCGTGGACGGCCCCGTGGAGCGGCCGGGCAAGCACGACCTGTACGGCACCGGCGACCGCGACCGCGCCGTGGGCTATTTCGGGAACGTCGCCTTCTACCGGCGCGAGGCGCTGGCCGCCGCCGGCGGCTACGATGTGCGGCTCAGCTCGGACGAGGACTTCGAGCTGGGCATGCGGCTCCGCTGGCTGGGGCTCGAGCTGCGCTCGCTGGGCATGCGCGCCGGCCGGCACTGGAGCGCGCCGCGTCCGAGCTTCCCGGAGCTCTCCCGCCGCTGGCGGACGGGGTTGTGCTTCGGGCAGGGGCAGGTGCTGAGGCTCTATCTCGGACGCCGCGGATTCGGCACGCTGCTCGGGAGGCAATGGCTCTACATCGCCACGCTCGGGATCTGGTCGCTGGGCGTGGCCGCGCTCGCGGCGGGGCTCGTGTCGGGTGACCCCCGCCTGCCCGCGCGCTGGGGGCTGCTCCTGCTGGCGTTGCTCGCGTTCATGACCGTCCGCAAGCGGAGCCCGCGGCTCGCGGTGCATTCGCTGCTCACCTGGACCCTGAACGGGCTCGGCATGCTGGTCGGGTTGACCCGGCCGCCGCGGGCAGAAGGACCGGCGGGC
>Ga0315275_10004134_pt1 | contig 13530 bp, 15 predicted proteins | sample YL17G03_0_MG_FD_205557 | JGI IMG/M metagenome (GOLD analysis project Ga0315275, IMG submission 205557) | Sediment microbial communities from Yellowstone Lake, YNP, Wyoming, USA - YL17G03_0 | ecosystem: Environmental > Aquatic > Freshwater > Lake > Sediment | place: USA: Wyoming | collected... | reverse complement strand
CAAAGAAAGGAGGCCTCATGAAGAGAGTTTTAGGACTGAGTTTTATCTTGGTTTTCGTTCTGGTTCTGGCAAGTTGCGCCCCGGGGCCCAACAGCTCCGAAAAGACGCCGAACGCCCAGGGAAAGATCGCGGGGTTCTGGCTGGGACTCTGGCAAGGCCTCATCTCACCGATCACATTTGTCGTCTCGATTTTCTCGAAGAACGTACGGATCTACGAGGTGCACAACAACGGCTTCTGGTACAACTTCGGGTTCGTCCTGGGCGCCGGGCTATTCCTCCAAGGCGGCATCCTGGGTTCGCGCAAAGCCCGGAAGAAGTGCTGACCGCGACGCGGCCTACTTTTTTCTGGAGGCCAGGAGCTTCTCGCTCAGGATGCGGATGTGCCGCATCTCCTCCTTGATGATGTCCTCGAGCTTGGACTTGCCCGCCGGCCCGGGCACGACCTCTTTCATTCCGAGGTAAAAGGCGATCGAGTCCTTCTCAGCCAGGATTGCCGCCCTGAAGATCTCCTCGAGCGAGGCGATGCTGATCGGCTTCTTAAAAAAGACGCGCGTGTCGGCCAGGGCGCTGAGGTAGAGCGCGGATTCATCATTCGGGTCGAAGGTGATGGCTTTGCTCTCGCGCTCGGTGAGTGCGCCGCGCATCGCCGCGAACGTCTTGAGGTGGTCGTCCTCCATGGCCGCCAGCTCCTCGAGAAACTTTTTTGCCTCGGGGTCCTGGGTTACCTTGGCGGCGTCCCGGTAGAAAACGGCGCCGTTGCGTTCGATGTCCTCGGCCACGGCGAAGACTTCGTCGGCGTTGAATTCAAAACTCATCGGTTCTCTCCTTTCGGGTTATATGACAGGCGGCGGCGTCTATCCCCAAAGGCCAGGCACGCCCTCTCCGAGCCATCTTAATTACCACAATTACCGTCCCCTGACAAGGCCGGGGCCGCCGCCCCCGCCCCCGGAAAATTCACCTATTCTTGTTTTTTTCTTTATCAAATCTTAACAGTCGTGTCCTATCCTTGAATCTGGCTCAGACGGCCCTCTCCCAAGATGCCGGCTCATTCCGGGAGAGGAAGGCCGAACAGCAGGCCTGCTCGGCCGGCCGGTCGGAAGCTAGGAAATAGAAAACAAGGAGTGAACAGAATGAAAAGAGGAGCCCCCCAGAGGGTGCGTCTGAGCATTGCCCTCATGCTCGTGATGCTGGCTTCGGCAGGCAGCCTCGTGGCGCAGCAAAAGCTCAGCGCGACCATCTATTTGGATTACAGTCAGTACCTGACCACGGACAGCTACCGGACCGTCGCCGCGAAGAATATCATCAGTTCCTTCACCTTCCGCCGGGCCTACTTCCGGTATGAGAACAAAATCAACGACCGGTTGAGCTTCCGGCTGACTTTTGACGCCGACACGCTCAAGGCCGTAAACGTCTCTGGCACCGCCGACGACAAGTTCCGGCCCTACGTCAAGCACCTCTATTTTGAGTACGCGGACCTCATTCCCAAATCGGTCATCAGGGTCGGCATGTCGGACACGCTGACCTTCAAGCTGGCCGAGGACAAGTGGGGATACCGGAGCGTAGCCAAGACCCTGGTCGACGGCTACTCCGATATCACCGGCAGAAGTGTCGACGCCACGAGCGCCGACCTGGGCATCTCGATGCTCGGGACGGTGACCAAACATCTCCGTTATGGCGTTGGCGTCGTCACGGGCGCCTCTTATTCCCGTCCCGAGAATGATAAGTACAAGAAGTTAGCGGGAAACGTCCAGCTGATTCCCGTCGCCGGGCTGTCCTTCGTCGGCTACATCGACTACGAGAAGCAGGACTCCACCCACAGTGCTTACACCTACAAGGGTGATGCCTTCTTCGAGATGGTCAAGAACCTCGTCCTCGGGGTCGAGTACTTCTCTTACAATAACCAGCTCAACGTCGATAAGGTCAAGGGCGAGTATAACCGGACCGGCTGGTCGGCCTGGGGACGCTATATCGTCAGACCGGACAAGTTCGCCCTGTTCGTCCGCTACGACAGCTACGAGCCGAACACCGTGACGGACAACGACGAAACCCGGCTGGTCATCACCGGTTTTGACTGGACGCCCTGGACGACGAACGTCCGGATCCAGCCGAACATCTGGTTTTTCGACTACACGGACCCGGCGAAGAAAAGCGATGTCTACTTCGCCCTGACATTCTTCATGTCTTTCTGAGACAACAAAGGAGGTTCAATATGAACATCAAGAGATTCTTTGCAGCCGGTCTGGCCGCGCTGAGCCTCATCATCGCGCCGGCGGCGGGCCTGGCCCAGAAGCAGAAAATGCTCCAGGTCAAGGGATCGGACACCATGGTCAACCTGGCCCAGATCCTGGCCGAGGAGTACATGGCCAAGAACCCCGGCAGCGCCATCGCCGTCACCGGTGGGGGCTCGGGTATCGGGATCACCGCCATCATCAACCAGACGTGCGACATCGCCAATCATTCCCGGGAGTGGAAGCCAAAAGAAATCGACCAGGCCTGGGAGAAGGGCGTTCAGCCGCGGTTTTTCGCCATCGCCGTCGACGGCCTGAGCATCATCGTCAACGCCTCGAACACGATCGAGCGCCTGACGATGGCCGAGGTGGGTTCGCTTTACCGCGGCGAGATCAAGAACTGGAAGGCTCTTGGAGGACCCGACAAGGCCGTTTCCCTCTATGGCCGCCAGTCGAACTCCGGAACGTATGTCTTCATGCAGGAGCACGTCCTGAATAATAAGCCCTACTCGACCGACGTCAAGGAGATGAACGGCAACGCCCAGATCATCGAGGGTGCGATCCAGGACGAGGGTGCGGTCGGCTACGTCGGGGTCGCCTATCTCTTTGACAAGGATGGCAAGATCCGCCAGGGCCTGAAGGTCATCAACATCTCCAAGACTAGGGATGGACAGGCCTTTACCCCGACAGATAAGAAGGCCGTGGATTCCGGCGATTATCCGATCTCGCGTCCCCTTTATCAGGCTACCAACGGTAAGCCGACGGGGCTCGCCGCTGCTTTTATCCGTTTCCAGATCGGCCCCGAGGGCCAGAAAATCGTCGAGAGGGAGGGATTCTATACGGTCGGCGCGCCCCTCCAAGAGAAGAACGACAAGAACCTTAAATAGCTCCCCTCACGTCGGTCGCGGGAGGAGCGGGGAGGAGCCGGGCCGCAATAGTCGGCAGGCTTCCCCCCCTCTCCTGTCGCCGATAGGGGGGAGTCGAGTGTTTTCGTTCGAGGGGAGTGAAGGATGAAGTGGTTTAAGAAAGGACGCTGGCGTGAGTCCTCCACCCTTGTCTTCCGGATGATCGAGGGGATCTGGGGCGAGGAGGGCAAAGGGGACCAGCCCGCGGGAAAAAGTGGGCTCCTCGAGACCAAAGGGAAGAAAAAGGCGAGGCGGCTCAAGGAATCCGCCATCCGGGCGTTTTTTTTCACCAACGGCATTCTGGCGGTTCTCGTCCTCGCGGGGATCTTCGGGACTCTCCTGTTCACGGCCATCCCCGCTTTTAAGGAGATCCCGGTCCAAGAATTCCTGACCTCGAAGACCTGGGACCCCACCTCGCCTGAGACGGCTCATTATGGCATCCTCTCGATGATCGTGAGCACACTCATGGTCACGATGGGGGCTCTGATTATCGCGCTTCCGATCGGGCTGGGTGTGGCTGCTTACCTCTCCGACGTCGCCCACTGGCGGGTCCGGGAGGTGGTCAAGCCGGTCGTCGAGATTCTCGCAGGCATTCCCTCGGTGGTCGTCGGGTTCCTGGGAATCGTTCTTTTTGGGCCGTTCCTCGCCAAGCTGTTTCATATCGGTAACGGCCTGAACGCGCTCAACGGGAGCCTGCTCCTCGCGATTATGGCTCTGCCCACGATCATCAGCATCTCCGAGGACTCGCTGGCCGCCGTTCCCCCAACCTATGTCGAAGCCTCGCTCGCCCTGGGCGGCTCACGCTGGCAGACGCTCGTCCGGGTCAAGATTCCCGCCGCTCTTTCCGGAATCATCGCCGCCTTCATGCTCGGGATGGGCCGGGCCATCGGTGAGACGATGACCGTGCTCATGGCTACCGGGAACGCCAGGTCCTTTCCTCACGGCTTGCTCTCTGCGGTCCGGACCATGACCGCCAACATCGCCATCGAACTGGGCGAAGTGCCTTGCTACACGACGCACTATTACGCGCTTTTCGCCATCGGGCTCGTCCTGTTCGTCATGACCTTCCTGGTCAACCTGATCGCCGACGTTGTCCTGAACAAGTACCAGCAGAGAGAGCTATGAAAAAGAAAAAGCTCATCCAGTTCTTCGGCTTCATGCTCCTACGGATTTGCCTCTATACGGTGTTGGCCATCTTGTTGCTGTTCCTTTATGACATCGGAAAGAAGGGTGGCGGGGCGATCAGCTGGGAGTTCCTGACCAAGGCGCCGCGGCGCGGCATGACCGAGGGCGGGATTTTTCCCGCCATCGTCGGGACCTTCCTTGTAACTGTCGTGACGGCCGTGCTGGCCATCCCCCTGGGGATGTTTGCCGCCATCTATCTCAACGAATACGCCAAGCAGAGCCGGCTGACGCGGATCATCCGGCTCTCGATCAGGAACCTGAGCGGCGTGCCGTCGATCGTCTACGGCCTGTTCGGTGTCATTCTCTTCGTCAATATCTTGAAGTTCGGGACATCCATCCTCTCCGCCGGGCTGACCTTGGGCTTGCTGACGTTGCCATGGACGATCACAGCCAGCGAGGAAGCGCTGAAGACCATCCCGAACTCCTACCGCGAGGGCGCCCTCGCCCTGGGCGCCACGAAGTGGCAGGCCATCCGGACCAACGTCCTTCCCTATGCCGTTCCGGGAATGCTGACGGGGACGGTCCTGGGACTGGCGCGCGCGGCCGGGGAGACAGCGCCCATCCTGTTTACCGGGGCGGCTTTTTATATCCCCGTGTTGCCGAAGTCGCTCGGCGACCAGTTCATGGCGCTCCCTTATCATCTTTACATCATGGCCACGCAGCATCATGCCATCGACCAGGTCCGGCCTCTCGCCTACGGCACGGCGCTGGTGCTCATCGCCTTTGTCCTAGGCATGAACATGACCGCGGTGATCATCCGCTACAGATTGCGGCGCAAGCGAAGGTGGTGAACTATGGATCCCAAAGTGAAAATCGAAACGAAGAACCTGGATTTCTTTTATGGAAAAACGCGGGCGCTGAAGAGCGTCAACATCGTCTGCGCCGAGCACATGGTGACGGCCCTGATCGGGCCCTCGGGGTGCGGGAAATCGACCTTCATCCGCACGCTCAACCGGATGAACGACGTCATCCCGGGGACCTGCGTGACCGGAGATATCCGGCTCGACGGCGAGGACATCAATTCCCCCCGCGTGGACGTGGTCGAGCTCCGGAAGAGAGTGGGGATGGTGTTCCAGAAGCCCAACCCCTTTCCGAAGTCGATCTTCGATAATGTCGCCTACGGACTGAGGATCAATGACCTGGCGAAGGGCGCCGAGATTGACGATGTCGTGGAGAACAGCCTCAGGGAGGCCGCTCTCTGGGACGAGGTCAAGGACCGGCTCGACGAGAACGCCTTCGCGCTCTCCGGGGGCCAGCAGCAGCGCCTGTGCATCGCCAGGGCCCTGGCCATCCGGCCGGAGGTCATCCTGTTCGATGAGCCCTGCTCGGCCATCGACCCGATCGCCACGGCCAAGATCGAAGACCTGATCATGAAGCTGAAGCAGAGGTACACGGTGATCATCGTCACCCACAACATGCAGCAGGCCGCCCGGGTTTCGGACTTTACGGCGTTCATGATGCTGGGGGAGTTGATTGAATTCGATAAAACTGAGAAGATATTCACGAACCCGGCCAACCGGCTGACCGAGGATTACATCACCGGGCGGTTCGGATGAGCGGGCTGGCTGTCAAGCTCGATCGCTGGCCGGCGCCGGACGCGGCGTTCGGACGCTGAAGGAGGCGGATATGGAACGGCATTTTGATGAAGAGTTGCAGTCCCTGAATGAAAAGCTGCTGCGGATGGCCCGTCTGGTCGAAGAGTCGATCGCCCTGGCCGTCAGGAGCCTGAAAGACCGGAATGAGCTTTACGCCCAGGAAGTGTTTAAGAGGGAAGGCCCCATCAACCTCCTGGATGTCGACGTCGACGAGGAGTGCATGAGGCTCCTCGCTTTGCGGCAGCCGATGGCCAGCGACTTGAGGTTCATCACCTCGGGCATGAAGATCGGGTCCGAGCTCGAGCGGATGGGTGACCTGGCCGTCAATATCGCCGAAGTCAGCCTCGACCTGCTCAAGGTGCCGCCGATCAAACCGCTGATCGACATTCCGCGCATGGCCGCGCTGGCCCAGGGCATGGTTAAGGACTCGCTGAACGCCTTCGTCAGCCGCGACGAAAAGCTGGCCCGCGAGGTCTGCCTCCGGGACGACGAGGTGGATTCGCTCAACAACCAGGTCTTCCGCGAGCTCCTCACTTACATGATGAACGACCCGGCCAGCATCAACCGAGCGGTGGGTTTCATCCTGGTCGGCCGTCACCTCGAGAGGATCGCCGACCACGCGACCAACATTGGCGAAGATGTGATCTTCATGGTGGCGGGCAAAACCATCAAACACCACATCGAAGAGATCCGGCGCGAAGCGGCCGCCAAGGCCGACTGAGCGGGCGCCCGGCCCGCAATATCTGCCCGAAGTCCCACACAACGCCTCGCGAATGCGACTTAATAAAGTGGGGAGACGGTTGCCGGCGAGCGCCGTCACCTACATCAAGCGAGGAGTGCAGGCATGGTCTGGTGGGTTTTGTTTCTGGCCGTCCTCAGCATTCTCTCCTATCTCACCGACGTCGGGATGATGACTTGGCTGAGCGTGAGAGTCCCTTTTCTGAACGCGTCCCTCCTGAGCGTCTTGATCCTGCTGGCTGCGGCCGGGGTTCTCGTCCGGATCCTGTGGATGAGGAAGAAGGGCCGGCGCGAGGAGATGGCGCGGAGGATCGACTCACTCGAGAGGAAGCTGCGGTCGCTCGGAAGTCCTCAGGACTGATCTCGCTCCAGCGTCATTTCATCGGCCGGATCCGGACCTCGATCTCCGGGTTGTCTTGGAGCAGATTCACGAGTTGCTGCGGGTCGGTGTCGCCGTAGTGATAGGGGTAGAGGATCTTCGGTTTGAAAGCTTTGGCCGCGTCGGCGACCATCTCGGGCGTCATCGTGTAGGGTAGGTTCATCGGCAGAAAAGCGATGTCGATGCCGCGCCAAGCCTTCATCTCGGGAGTGTTCTCGGTGTCACCGGCGACATAGACCTTCTTATCTCCAAAAGTGAGGATATACCCGTTCCCCTGGCCCTTGGGATGGAAGGGGTTTCCCGGGCTCCTCATGTTAACGATATTGTAGGCGGGCACGGCCTCGATCTTAATGCCCTGTTTGACGGCCGACTCGCCGTTCTTCAGCACGACGCCCATTTTCTCTTTGAGCGCGCAGGCCTGGGTAAGAATGATATCCGTCGTCGGTTTCTTGAGGAGGCCGATCGCCCTGAGGTCAAGGTGATCGCCGTGTTCGTGGGTCACGAGGATCAAGTCGGCCTTGGGCAACACGGTGTAATCGGCCTCGCCGCTGACCGGGTCGACATGAATGACCTTGCCGGCGAACTCGAACATCAGCGTGGCGTGGCCGATAAAGGTGATTCTGAGGTCTCCCCGCGACGTGGGAACGACGTCCTGCTCGAGACCGGCGGCCGTCAGGACGGCGCCGGCGACAAGAAAGCCTCCCAAAAGAGCCGCCAACAAAATCGTTTTCTCCATCTCATCCTCCTTGGGGTGATCCGTCGATCGCCGGATTCCGTTTTGTTATTATACACACGCCGGGTTGTCGCCGGCAACCGGATACAGTTTGAGCGCTTGTCATGCGAGAGTGCCCTAAGTATAATTGGCGTAGCCAATCATGAACGAACTGATCGCCCTGGTTGACGACGAGCCGGACATCCTCGAACTCATGGCCCTGCATCTCCGAAAAGCGGGGTTCAGGACCGAGGGGTTTCCCGATTCGAAGAGCTTCCTGCGCTCTTTGGAAAAGCGGCTTCCCGGCTTGGTGATCCTCGACCTGATGCTCCCCGACGCGGACGGCCTGGAGGTCTTCCGCCTCCTGAAAAAGGACGAGCGGTCCTCGACGATCCCCGTCATCATGGTCACGGCCAGGAGCGATGAAACTGACAAGATACTCGGGCTTGAGCTCGGGGCCGACGATTATGTGACGAAGCCGTTTTCGGCGAAGGAGCTGGCGGCCCGGGTGCGGGCGGTCCTGCGGCGCCAGCAGCCGGCGATAGAGCCGGGGAAAATCGAGGTCGGCGGCTTGATGTCCATCGATCCCCAGACCTATCAGGCCCGCATCGGGGGGAAGGCCGTTGACCTCACCTCGACCGAGTTCCGCATCCTGCGCCTCCTCGGCGCGAAGCCCGGCCGGGTTTTCACCCGCGAGCAGATCCTGGATTACCTTTGGGGGCATGACAAGATCGTCCTTGACAGGACGATCGACGTGCACATCCGAAACCTCCGGGACAAGCTGGGCCCGGCGGCCCGCTGGATCAAGAATGTCCGCGGCGTGGGGTATAAGCTCGAGCCATGAAGCGGTCGATCTTCCTCAAGGTTTTTGCCGGCTATGTCGTCTTGCTGCTCTCTCTCGCCGCGTTGTTTCTGGTGTTTTCCTATGGCACCGTCAAAAAATACTACATCGAGACGCTCGTCCGCGACCTCGAGCGCCTCGGCCGTTCCCTCGAGGCCGATGTCTCCGCCTATGTGGATCAGAACCGGCTGTCCGAGCTCGAGGGCTATCTGGTGGACTTGGGAAAGAAAATCAGCACGCGCCTGACGGTCATCAGCAGCGACGGGTCGGTGCTCGCCGATTCGGAGCGGGACCCGCGGGCCATGGAGAACCATCGCTTCCGGCAAGAGGTTTCCCCGGCCTTGGAGGGCCGGACCGGGCATGCCCTCCGGCATTCGGACACGGTCGGCCGGGATATGCTCTATCTCGCGCTGCCGCTCCGGAGGGCCGGCCGGGTCGAGGGGGCCCTGAGGCTGAGCCTGTTCGTCAAGGACATCGATGTCCTTCTTCACGCGATCCGGAGGAACATGGCTGCGGCGGGGGGGATTATCCTGGCCTTCTCGCTTTTGGCGGCCTTCTTCTTTTCTCGCAGCCTGACTCGTCCGATGCAGGAGCTCATCCAGGCCTCGCGGCGCGTGGCGGCCGGCGATTTTGATGTCCGGGTCCGGCCCCGGATCGCCGACGAATGGCAGGAACTGGCCCGGAGCTTCAACTTCATGACCGGGGAAATCAAGACCCTATTTCTCGGGCTGCGCCGGAAGAAAGAGGAACTGGATCACATCATGGCGGGGATGGAGGAGGGCCTCCTGGTCCTGGACGGCAACGGGAGGATCGTGCTGAGCAACACGAGCGCGAGGGCGTTCGTCGGCCAGGAAACGGTCGACGGAAAGTTCTACTGGGAGATTGTGCGGGCTTCGTCCTTTGTGGAGCTGGTCCGCATAGTCGCGGAGGAAAAACGAAGCTCTCTTGCGGAAATCATCCTTGACCAGAGGAACCTCCTCTGCCGGGCCTCTTACCTGCCGTCCGAGGGCGGGGTCGTGGTGACCTTCCACGACATCACCGAGATGCAAAACCTGGCCAGGATCAAAAGAGACTTCGTCCTCAACGTTTCCCACGAGCTCCGGACGCCTCTGACCGCCATCCGCGGCTATGCCGAGACCCTGGAGTCCGAGGTGGATGAGACCGGCCGCTCCTACATTGCGATCATCCTCAAGCATACGGACCGGCTGATCAAGATCGTCGAAGACTTGCTCACCCTGTCGGTACTCGAAGAGGAGGGGGCGGCGCTTCAGCTCGAGAACGTCAGCCTCGGGGAGGTCGCGGAAAACGTCATCAAAATCTTCGCTCCCCGGGCGAAACAGAAGAACCTGGAGCTCAGCCTGAAAATCGAGGCCGGGCCGCCGGTCATTTCGGCCGACGGCTTCAGGCTGGAGCAGATGCTCGTAAACCTTGTGGACAACGCCATCAAGTACACCGAGAGGGGCCGGGTCGAGCTGACGCTGCGATCTGGAGAGGAGAGCGTCGTGATCGAGGTGTCCGACACCGGCATCGGGATTCCCGATGAAGACAGGGATCGGGTGTTCGAGCGGTTCTATGTCGTCGACAAATCGCGTTCGCGGACCCTCGGGGGCACGGGGCTCGGCCTGTCCATCGTCAAGCATATCGTTTCGCTCCACGGGGGGAAGATCCAGCTGCGCAGCCGGCCGGGCGCGGGCTCGACCTTCACGGTGATCCTGCCGGTCCGGCGTGATTGAGAAGAGGAGACCGCCATGCCGACGATCGACGTCAACGGCGAAGCCGTCGAGCTCAACGAGGAGGGCTTCCTGGCGCACCCGGAAGAGTGGAACGAAGACATCGCCGCCGCGCTGGCACGGTCGGAGGAAGGCATCCAGGTTCTGAGCGAAGACCATTGGGCGGTGATCCGGTACATCCGGCAGTACTATCTGGAAAAAAACCTGGCGCCGATGGTGAGGTCGGTCTGTAAAACGACAGGGTTCGCCCTCATGCGCATCTACGATTTGTTTCCCTCGGGTCCGGCCAAGGGCGCCTGCAAGCTGGCTGGCCTGCCCAAGCCCGACGGGTGCGTCTGACGGGCGGGGGGCCTACCGCGATTTTTTTCTCTGGAAGGCGGCGATTTCCCTGACGGCGGCAACGGCCGTGTCGATGTGCTCCTCCGTGTTGAACGGGCCGACCCCGACCCTGACGGCGCCGTCGATCTTCGCCGTGCCCAAACCCTCGTGCACCAGGGGGGCGCAGTGCAGCCCCGCCCGGCAGGCGATGTTGTGGTCGACATCCAGCATGGTGGAAACGTTGGGCGAATCCAGGCCATCGACGTTGAACGCCAGGACCGAGATGTGATCGGCCAGGTCGTCCTGACAATAGAGCTTTACACCTTCGATTTCCCGGAGCCCGTCGCGGAGCTTTCGCGTCAGGGCCATCTCCCGCTCATGGATGGTTTCGAGGCCCTGCTTCTCGATCCATTTCAAACCCGCCTGCAACCCGGCAATTCCCTGGACGTTGGGAGTGCCGTATTCCAGCCGGTAGGGGTACTCTTCGAGATGGGTCCTCTGAGCGGAACGGACGCCGGTTCCGCCGGCCCGGGTGAGACGGATCTTCACGCCCTCCCGGACGTAGAGGCCGCCGATGCCCGTCGGCCCGAGGAGCGATTTGTGGCCGGTGAAGGCGACGACATCGACGCCCATGGCCTGGATGTCGATCGGGACCTTGCCGGCGGATTGAGAGGCGTCGATGGCCAGGGGGATACCCCGCTCGCGGCAGAGCCGTCCGATGTGCTGGATGGGCTGGACGGTCCCGATGACGTTCGAGGCGTGGTTGACGATGACGAGCCGGGTGTTCTTTTTGAACGCTTTCGAAAAATCGTCCGGGTCGACAAAACCACTGGTGTCGAACGGTACGTAATCCACCTCCACGCCTTGGTAGCTGAAAAGGTGGTAGAGCGGGCGCAGCACGGAGTTGTGTTCGAGTGTCGTGGTGACGGCGTGGTCGCCCGGCCTTAGCAGGCCGGAGATGATCAGGTTCAAGGCGTCCGTGGAATTGTAGGAAAAACATAGGCGGTTGGGGTCCGTGCCGTTGAAGAACCGGGTCAGGATGGCCCGGGTCTCTTCGACCATGGCGCCGGCTTCGAGGCAAAGGTCATACCCGGAACGGCCGGGATTGACGCCATAATTCCGGAAGAAATGGTCCATGAAATCGTAGACTTCCCTGGGCTTGGGGAAGGAGGTGGCTCCGTTATCGAGGAAAATCAACGATTCCATCGGGTTCTTTCTCGAGGCGGACTATACTAATAAAACGTCCGTTGAAAATCAATTATTTGTTTAGCAGACCCGGTCGGCCGCAGTGCGAAATTGACAGATTGCCGGAATTTAGAATAAAATAAGAGCTAAATTCTGGCTGAGATGAGATTCAACACCGCCAAGACCCTCGAGTTCCTTCTCGCCCGAGGCAGTCTTCCGCTCCTCTTTTGGCTCAAGAAAGACATCCTCGACGTGCCTGTCGACCGCGAATCGAAGAACCTGCGCAAATATTCGAGCCGCGTCCGCATCCTCGAGACTCAACAGCCCGACGGAAGCTGGTGGGACAGACGGTCTGACACGCCGCTCCATTGGGAAAGGACACTTTACCGTGTCGATACCCTCCGGAATCTCTACCGGCTCTATGATTACGGGTGCACGCTGCTGGACGAGGGAATCCAGAAGTCCGTGGATTTTCTTCTTTCCCTGCAGACCAAGGAAGGGGATTTCCGCGGTACCGTGCTCAACGAATACACTCCCACCTTTCACGCCCTGGTCCTGGAGATACTCTGCCGGTACGAGCTGGACAAGGACCGCCGCGTCCAGAAGGGGTTCCGCTGGCTTCTCGAAAACCGGCAGAAGGACGGCGGCTGGGCCCTGTACCGCCGCCAGCCGACCAACGGAAACCAGGGGCGCGCCGCGCTCCCCCTGACCGACGGCAAGTGCCAGCCCTACAAGCCGAGCCGATCGCAGCATTTCTCCCACCATGTCACCGGCATGATTCTCCGGGCGCTGGCGGAATCGCCCACCTGGCGCAAGACCAAGGAGGCCAGGCACGTGGGGGGGATGCTCCTCGGATGTTTCTTCTGCGACGAAGTCTACGGCGACAGGACGTTCCCCTCGGACTGGGAGGAGATCTGCTATCCGTTCTGGAACACGGATATCCTGGCGAGCCTCGACGCGCTTTCGAAAATCGGGTTCAGCGCCGAGGAGCCGACCATCGAAAAAGGCCTGTCCTGGATCGTCAGGAAGCAGAACCCCCAGGGGTATTGGGAATGCGGCAACGGCAGGGCGACCTTTGAAGACCACCTCTGGGTCACGCTCGCGGTGCTCAGGATCCTGAAGCGGTTCGACCTGCTCAAGGCTTGAGCGACGCCGCCCCCCCGAGCGCTGTCCTTCAATTCCTCGAGAGGCGGTTCACGCCGCGAGAGCCTTGGAGACGAGCTCCAGGACCTGCACAACCTTCAGATCCAGCTTGTAGTGCCGGATCACGTCGGCGAGGCCGTCGACGCAATTGTGGCACATCGTGCAGACGAGCGCGGCGCCGGTCGCCTTAAGTTGCTGGGCCTTGATTTTTCCCGCCTCCAGCCGCAGCGGCCGATACTCGGCCATGGACAGGAGCCCGCCGCCGCCCGAGCAGCAGAAATTGTCCAGCCCGCGCGGCGTCATCTCCCGGAAATCCCGGCAGACCCGGCGGAGAATCCAGCGGGGCTCGTCGACGAGCCCCCCCGAGCGGGCGACGTTGCAGGAATCATGGAAGGTCACCGGCGCTTCGTTTCGCCCCTTGTCGACCTTGATCCGGCCCTGTTTCAGGTAACGGATCAGGGTGATGATGACCGACTCGACCGGTATCTTTTGATCGCGGCCCGCCCAGTTGAAACCTTCCCAGCGGGTGGACCGGTATCCGTGACCGCACTCCGAGATCACGATACGTTTG
>Ga0315275_10004133_pt1 | contig 13531 bp, 12 predicted proteins | sample YL17G03_0_MG_FD_205557 | JGI IMG/M metagenome (GOLD analysis project Ga0315275, IMG submission 205557) | Sediment microbial communities from Yellowstone Lake, YNP, Wyoming, USA - YL17G03_0 | ecosystem: Environmental > Aquatic > Freshwater > Lake > Sediment | place: USA: Wyoming | collected... | reverse complement strand
CACGGCGATCATGGTCGATGACAATCTGCACGTCAAGGGCGACCACAACGTGTTCATCGAGGGCGCCAACACACTGAGGGTCAGTGGTGACATGACGGTTCAGGTGGACGGCGACCTTTCCTGGGATGTCGCCGGGAACTGGTCGGAGAAGATCGGGGGGAACTACACGCAGTCTGTTTCCGGCGAGATCAAGCGTTCGTCGGCGGTGGGGATCAGCGACTCCAGTGGCAACAACAGTCACGTGTAGGGAGTAGCTGTGGCCTTCACTCCGGAGCAGATGAGGGATCTTGAGGACCGTGTAGCAGCGGCGCCCAGGCTCCCGATGGGTGGGACGTCCACCTGGTTGCCGAGGCTGTTGGGGTTCCAGGGGGAGCGCGGCTTCCAGGGGCCCCTGGGACCGCAGGGACGGCAAGGATGGCAGGGTTGTCAGGGTGCTCAAGGAGTTCAAGGTTGGCAAGGAACCGGTGTTCAAGGGCCGCAGGGGTTTCAGGGGCGGCAGGGGTGGCAAGGAGTCCAGGGGTGGCAGGGGACTGGAGTTCAGGGAGGCCAGGGACGCCAAGGTTGGCAGGGAGACACGAACGACCGTTACGCGCTGGGAGCGGCGAGGGATTTCAACAACGTGACGAACAGTTACCTTGACCGGGACACGGTGGCCACGAACGTTGCACCCATCGTGTTGCCGGAGAACGTGACTCTGAAGGCCATGTCGCTGGCGGCAGCGGCGGCCGGATCCTGGGTGGCGGAAGTTCGCCTGAGTGGGCTGGCTGTGCCAGGGGCGAACCTGTCATCGGGAGGAGGGGCGAGTGCTTACTCGGCCGCGTACAGCGTCGACTTCAGTGCAGGTGACGGTGTGCAGGTCTTCTGCAACGGCTCCGGGGTCAAGAAGCCCCGGGTGACGTTGTGGTTCCAGAGGAGATAGACCATGCAAGTACTGCTGACCACCACCGGCACGCTGTCACCTGTCGTACTGCCCGACCTGAACGGCCGGGAGTTTACGCACCCAACCCCCGCTTACGATCTGTCGACGGAGTTCTCGCTGGAGGAGCTGACCCGATCGGTCGACCTCCAGACCGAGATCACCGCAGGCACCATCACGCTGGCGGACGAGTTTGGCAACAATATCACCGACGTCGCGAACCAGCTCACGCCGGTCGGGGCGGAGTTGGGGAGCCAGGCGTTGTGGAACGCCAGGTGGATTGCCGGCGCCCCGGTCAACAACGGCAACCAGGGTGAGGGCCGGTGGCTCCGGTTCGTCAGCGGTGAGGTCACCTACGTCGACGAGGGACCGCAGGGTCCGCAGGGATTTGTGGGGCCGCAAGGCAACCAGGGCCGTCAGGGGTGGCAGGGTTTGGAGGGTGTCCAGGGAAATCAGGGAGCCCAGGGCTGGCAGGGCGAGATGGGGCCACAGGGCTTTGACGGCTCCCAGGGCAACCAGGGCTTCCAGGGGTATGGCCCGCAGGGGTTCCAAGGGTTCCAGGGGTTCCAAGGGTTCCAGGGAGTTGGCTACCAAGGGTTCCAGGGATGGCAGGGTCCGCAGGGCAACCAGGGGAACCAGGGCTTCGGATTCCAGGGCAACCAGGGGAACCAAGGGTGGCAGGGCCCGCAGGGTACTGCGGCCCAGGTCATGCGGTTCATGGGGAACATCAACGTCAATGGTGACTTCCCAGCCACGCCGGACAACGGCGACGTCTACGCTGTCACCGCGTCGGTCACTGACCCGTACCACTCTGGTAAGTCGTTCGTGGCCAACGACGAGATCGTCTATTCGGTGGCCGACGGTGACTGGGTGCTGTTGGGCAATAACATCGTCGGCCCGCAGGGTTTCCAGGGAGCCTACGGCTTCCAGGGAAATCAGGGGAACCAGGGTTGGCAAGGGCTTGAAGGATCACAGGGTAACCAGGGCGCTCAGGGATGGCAGGGATACGGCCCGCAGGGCTTCCAGGGATTTCAGGGCTTCCAGGGCTTTCAGGGGCTTGACGGAACGCAGGGCTTCCAGGGCTTCCAGGGCTTTGGCTTCCAAGGGAACCAGGGCAACCAGGGATGGCAGGGTACCGGCGTTCAGGGACCCCAGGGAAACCAGGGATGGCAGGGTGTCATCGGCTACCAGGGTGCCCAGGGTAATCAGGGATGGCAGGGGATCGGTGGCGTTCAAGGGAACCAAGGGAACCAGGGCAACCAGGGAAATCAGGGGCCGGAGTCGAACGACTACTTCCTGATTCAAGCGTCCCGTGACCAGTTCACGGTGAACAACACCTACCTCGACTACGGTGGGGTACCGACGAACAACTCCCCGCTGGTACTGCCATTCAACACCACGCTGGTGGCGATGTCGCTCTCAACGTCGGCGGCGTTGGTCTGGACACTGGAGGTGCGACTGAACGGCGCTCTTGTAGTCGGTGCTACTCTTGCGTCTGGCGGTGCCGTGAAGGCGTTCGCCACCGGGTACGCGATCAACTTCAACGCTAACGACGGCATCCAGGTCTACTCGAACGGGCTGTCCAGGTACCCGAACGTCGGGCTCTGGTTCAAGCGGAGGTAGCATGAGGGTCCTGCTGGCGACGACGGGAACGCTGAGCCCGGTGCCGATCAATGATCTGAACGGCATCTCGTTTGAGCACCCGACGGTGGAGTTCGACCTCCTGTCGGAGTTCACACTGGAGGAGCTCTACGAGTCGGTGGATTTGCCAGCGGCCGTGGCCGCAGGGACGATCACGCTGATGGACGACCAGAAGCAGCCCATCACGTCCAGCTACCAGTTGTCTCCGGTGTCCGATGGATCTGTCAAGCGGAGCAGGACAGACCAGCTTTTGATGATGGGAGGCTGACGTGGCGAGGAAGATACTGGGGCAGGCGGCGCCGAACGCGACGAGCGAGACGGTGCTCTACACGGTCCCCGCCGCGCGGGAGACCATCGTCAGCTCCATCACGGTCTGCAATCGTGGCGCGGCCGAGACCACCTTCCGCATCAGCTTCAGCGTGGCAGGTGCCGGGACCACGGCCAAGGACTACATCTACTACGAGCTGCTGCTGAGCGGTGGCGACACCTTCATTGCAACCATCGGCGGGACACTGGCCGCAACCGATGTCATACGTGTCTACGCAGGCAACGCGAACCTGTCGTTCACGGCCTTCGGCGACGAGAGTTAGGAGGGCGAGCGATGACTCAAGGTTACGCGCTCGGCCTGCGAGGCAACCAGGGCTACCAAGGGGTTCAAGGTCCACAAGGTAATCAGGGATGGCAGGGTGTTCAAGGTCCCCAAGGGAATCAAGGGTGGCAAGGCCCGCAGGGTTGGCAGGGCATCCAGGGTCCACAGGGTTGGCAGGGTTTCCAAGGAAACCAGGGCAACCAGGGCAACCAGGGCGGCGTCGGTTACCAGCACAAGTTTGCCACTGATCTGCTCACGTCGAACCCGGCCACGGACACCGTGATCGCCGGGACCGGTCAGAGCATGACGATGACGCCCGAGTCCGGCACATACCTGGCGTGGTTCAGCTCTTCGCTCTCGGGGAGTGCCAACTCCGCCTACGGCTTCGTGTCCATCTGGTCAGGCGGCGCACAGATAGCCGACTCGGAGAGGCGCACCGATGTGGCGGCGGCCGGTGAGTACCTAGCCTTCCAGACCCAGGCCGTAGCATCTGTGAACGGGACGCAGGCCATCGAGGCCCGCTGGAGGATGGGTAGCGGCTCGGGGACGCTCTACAGCAGGAACCTGATCATCCTGAAGGTAGGATAGGAGCACTGACATGGCTTCGACCAAGTACACCTACTCGGTCTCGACGGACTTCCCGAACCACAAGGTGAACGTCGACCGACTGACGCTGGAGATTGCCCACTCGGCGATCATCATCGCGATGGACTACATTTCGGTGTCGGAGGACGTGTGCGACATCTGGTTCAAGGACGCGCTGTCGGCGGGCGATGAGACCATCCTGAACGGGGTGGTGGCCGCCCACAGCGGGGAGCCACTCACGCCCACGCCGGACAAGGTGCAGCTGACCGGCTTTCCCGACATGGGAAACTGGTACTACTGGAAGAAGGGCTTCCGCTGGGAGCTGACCGCCGGGGAGACCAATCTCAAGGACGTGAAGTTTGACGAGAACCTGCGGCTGTCCGGCGGCGGGTACTACATACCGATCGAGGCCCATGAGGGGGACTACATCGAGTTCCAGATCGTGGACGTGGATGGGCTCTACTACCCGGCTGGGACCGTGCTCAGCACCTTCATCTCCAGCGACTACGTCTGGGACGGGAAGGACTTTGACGTGCAGATGGCCGACGCCGTGCTGGTCTACGCGGGGCTCTATCTGCGGCTCAAGTACGTGTCGACCGGTTCGGAGAACGTGGTGATCTACACCTGGTACCACATGCGGCACATTGCGGTCTAAGGAGGGCGATCATGCCTGATCCAGTGCAGACCAAGGAGACGGTGGAGGTTCCCAAGAACGTGTCAAAGGCCGACATCGAGAAGAAGATCGAGGAGAAGAAGGGCAAGTAAGTGGCCATCCAGCAGCCCAACTTCGCCAAGACCCGCGACCAGATTTCGCGGGTGCAGGACGAGCTGTCGGATCAGCTCGCCGAGCTGCAGCGCACGGACGATCTCTTCTACACGTTCCAGTGGAACACGCTGGCCAAGGTCAATGCCTACCAGGTCGAACGTTACCAGACCATTGGGGTGGAGGTGCTGGGCGGCTACACCGAGGGGGAGATGGAGGCAGCCGTCGGGCCGGTGGACTCCAAGTTCTTCACGGATGGGGAGCAGCGTGAGCCTGCCGGATACCGGACGCTGGCGAAGGAGTACTACCCTGACCTGATCATCCAGGAGCTGGATCTCCTGAACCAGGAGCAGGCCAACATCTATCAGCAGCTGCACGGTGCCCAGGGTCCGCAGGGTCCGCAGGGGCAGCAACCCATCGAAGACCTGCGGCAGATCATCATTGCCCAGGAAGTCGTGGTACTGGATGGGGAGATAGCAGAGCTGACCGGGTGGGATGCCATCCGGGTAGCAGCAGCTCAGACCGAGAAGGCTTTTGCCATAGCATCACTCCCTGGCATTGCCCGGCTGGACCAGATCAGGCTCCGCATCGAGGCCATCACACCGAGCTACGAGAAGTACCTGCTGGACCAGGAGTACATCAACATCACGCACGGTGGCGGGGAGTCCGCCCGCCAGGCGCTTATCACCAAGGAGGTGACCGCACTGAACACGGTCATCTCGGCGATGTCTGTTCACCACGGGACCGAGGCGACTCCGCTGGCCGCCGCGATCCAGGCCAAGGCCGACGCCCTGTCGTCCCATCCCGATCCATCTCGTCTGGATGAGATCACGAACCGCATAGCCTACATCACGTCTCGCGGCGGTGACATCGGGTTCAGCGGGTCGGTGTCCAGTGAGTACTACGACGAGTCCGACAGCTGGTTGTCGGCGCGACTGAGCCGCGAGCGTGGCAGTCTCCAGCAGATTTACTACGCCGGGCAGAACCAGCAGCTCTGGAACCGGGTGTCCGGCAAGGTGACCTATGACGGGGCCGCCGAGTCGGAGGTGGGCGAGTACCTGTTCCTGCTGGATGAGCAGAACATCCTTGCCGATGAGCTCACCGAGATAAGCACCGACCCGGACAGCCTGGGCACGACGCCGATCCGGACGGGCTCCGTTCTGCGTCTCCTGATCAGCTACCAGAACCAGCAGACGGCGCTGGGCCAAGAGCTGACCATGGGGGAACGCCTGCACACGGACGAGCGGGCCAATGCTGCCACTGAGAAGGGCACCGTGAACGCGCTGCTTCTCAGCACCCAGAGCCGGCTGACCCATCTGTCCCAGTTCTACAAACCCCTGGCCATCCGGCAGGACCAGGAGATCCGCAAGCTCTTCGACAAGAACCTGACCACGCTGACCGACGGCTTCCTGCTGAGCATCGTGTCGCCGACGACCGTGACCATCGTGAATGCCTACGACGGGATGGTGGACCTGGCAGCGGAGTCGGCTGCCAAGGCGCCGGCCAAGGACGCGCTGGAGGCCCAGCTGAAGGCCCTCTACGACGCGCTGGCCGACGCCACGACCGAGGCCCAGCGGAAGGCCATCGAAGCCAGCATCCGGGCGAAGGAGGCCGAGATCCTGGCCGTCTCCCGGGTGACCATCGTCTACAAGTACGTTGACAACCCGATCGTGTTCAACGAGACGCTCCTGCCCGACGCCAACGGGAACGTGGTTGTGAAGGCTGCACCGCTGGTCAGCGTTTTGGAGCCACCGAACGGTAAGATCGGGGATCCTCAGCTGGGCGTGATCAACATTCCCGAGCACACGGGCGGAGCGGTCACCGTCCAGTACTCGGCCAACATGGCTACGCTGTTCGGAACGATGACCACTGCCGAGAAGGTTACCCGGCACGCAGAGATTGTCGCCCGACAGGCCCAGGTTGTCACCCGTCGGGCGCAGCTGAACGCGATCTTCGCCCGCAGGAACTTTCCGACTCCGGTGCTCCCGCCGTACCAAGGACCGCAGGGCTCGCAGGGCACCCAAGGGCCGCGCTCTTCGGTCATCGATCTCTACAGGGACGGACCGCAGGGGCTGGCGGGCTACCAGGGACCGCAGGGGAACTTCATTGGTGTCCAGGGGTGGCAGGGAAATCAGGGGTATCAGGGCACGAACCCCGGTCCGCAGGGAGTCACGGGCCCGCAGGGCTTGGGGACACAGGGGTCTTCGGGACCGCAAGGAACTAACGGCTCGATTGGTGTGGATGGAGTCCAAGGGCCGCAGGGCCTGTCTGGCTATGGTGGACAGGGGCCACAGGGACGCCAGGGGCTTGGCAACTTCGGTGCGCAGGGGTGGCAAGGGGACGTGGGGAATCAAGGCTACCAGGGTGAGAACCCTGGTCCGCAAGGCGATCCTGGGCCACAGGGACGGCAGGGCAGCCAAGGAACGGGAGCACAGGGGGTACAGGGGCACCAGGGCAACCAGGGCCGGCAAGGTACGCAGGGCTGGCAGGGAACGGGTGTCCAGGGGTGGCAGGGAGACAATCCAGGATCGCAAGGCCCACAGGGAGTTCAAGGATTCCAGGGCGACCAGGGCTTCCGAGGCGACCAGGGGCCACGTGGTTATCAGGGGGCCGGTGTTCAGGGTCCACAGGGTTGGCAGGGATTCCAGGGCTTCCAGGGAACTGGCGTGCAGGGCTATCAGGGGAATCAGGGCCGGCAAGGATGGCAGGGCGCTGGTGCCCAGGGGTACCAGGGCTTCCAGGGGTGGCAGGGTCGGCAGGGAGCCCAAGGCTGGCAGGGTCCGCAAGGTTGGCAGGGATCAGGAGTACAGGGTGCTCAGGGAAACCAGGGCAATCAGGGCGTTCAAGGTTGGCAGGGGATCGGAGCGCAGGGGTGGCAGGGGGACAATCCCGGGTCTCAGGGGAGTCAGGGTCCGCAAGGTCCACAGGGCTGGCAGGGTCAAGTGGGGAGCCAGGGTCCACAGGGATGGCAGGGGAAGGATGGGACGCAGGGTTTTCAAGGCTTCCAGGGAACTGGCGTGCAGGGCGCCCAGGGTTGGCAAGGGTTCCAGGGAACTGGGGGCGTCCAGGGGAATCAAGGCTGGCAAGGTTCAGGGATTCAAGGCTGGCAGGGAGACCTCGGGTCGCAGGGGTGGCAGGGTGAGAACCCGGGACCGCAGGGTGACCCTGGAACTCAGGGCAGCCAGGGCGTCCAAGGGTGGCAAGGCACTGGTGCTGATGGTGCGCAGGGAGCACAAGGAAATCAGGGTGCTGTCGGTTCAGGTTCAGGCTCGGTGATCCCGAGTTTCAGCAACTTCAGGCTGACTCTTGAGTCCGGCGTGGACGTGTCGACCACAGACCAGACGGCCAAGACCGTGGTCTACCTGACGCCATCCGGTGGCGCGCACATGAGCGCCTACGATGGCGCCGCCTGGCAGGACGTGGTCAGCGCCGAGATCAGCATCAACCTGACAGACGTGCAGAACGGAACTACCAGCAATGGTTTCCCGCAGATCACGGCGCTCACCAGCACCGCAGGTCTGGTTGTGGGGATGGAGGTCACGGGCACCGGTATCGCGGGCAGCTCTGTGATCGCGTCCATTGACAGCACGACGCAGGTGACGATGAACAACAACGCCACGGCGAACGGAACTAACTCGATGACTTTCAAGGTTCCAGCCAGCAAGGTCTTGGACCTGTTCATATACTATGTGAACGCGACGACCATGAAGCTGGCGTGGGGACCGATCTGGACGAGTGCGACAGTGCGGGCGACGGCGCTGACCACGCAGAATAGCGTGAGTGTGCTGTCCGGCGCTTACTCCGTCGCTGGGACGTCCTACGCCCAGGGGAAGCTGAAGCACGTGGGAACCGTCTGCACGTTCACGACGGCCGGGCAGACGCAGCTGACCCTCGGGAGGACCCCGGCTGCCGGCGGGAGCAACCCAAAGCTCGGGTTCTGGAATCGGTACAACCGTGTGAGGTTCGCGCTTACAGATCGCGAGAGCACGCACTCCTGGGCCAGGGCCGCTGACGCCGGCTACCGCTGGTACACGCTGAACGCCAGCAACACGAACAGGCTTGAGTTTGTGCTGGGGGACACCGCTGTGGACCTGCGGTGTTCATTCATGCTTGTGGGCGGGATCTCCGGTGCCGCTTCCCAGGGTTACTGGAACGGCGGTATCGGTCTTGACACGAACACCGGAGCACTTCCGAACACGACCGCGAATGGGGCGCTGTCTCCGGCACCGTACACGTTTGGGTACTCGCCGTGTTTCTCCAGGTACGATGCTGTGACGGCGGCGGGGTACCACTACTTGCAGCTGCTGGAGATGCCAAACAACGCGTCCCCGACAACGTTCACCGCCGATGCGGGACTTTCACAGACCCAGTTCTGTCAGTGCTGGGCGGAGTTGGAGATCATGGCATGAGCAGGGTCAAGGACTTCTACAAGCAGCTCTCCGACTCCGACCGCGACCTGTTCGCCGCCATGGCCAACGGGATGGTCAACAGCGCGCCGCCAGAGAAGCTGGAGCGGCTGCGGACCTTCCACAGTCAGCTGAAGCTGGAGATCGACGAGATCAACCGGAAGCGCCAGGCTCTCGGGGTTGACCTGAACAACGTGGAGACTATGATAAAGGACCTCGACAAGTTCATCGCCAAGGAAGGCGACGGCCTGGACCTCCAGATGTTCCGCGCCCATCTTGTCGAGACCGCTGAGCAGATCAAGGTTGAGGTGGCGGCGATGAAGCCAGAGGAGAAGCTCACCAAGAAGCACGACTTGGCCAAGAGGCTGGCGATGTTGGAGCAGCGCCGGGCGCTCGCGCAGGGGCTTCTGAGGGAAGTCATCAACGGGGACGGGGCCGCAAGATCTTGCGGTTCGGGGGAGAAGGGCGATGGCCAGCACTAACAACCTGGACTTCCTGGGACGGGGATGGGGCTGGAACTTCTCCTTCACGTCCAGGACCGGGGGTGTGTACGAGGGGATCAACCCCAACGACGATGGTGGCCTGGACCGGCTGACCGCGTCCATTCAGCAGATCCTGGGGACGAACGTGGGGACCCGGGTGATGCGGCGGGACTTCGGATCGTCAGCCTTCTCGTTTGTCTTCAGTCCCAACGATCCACAGATCGACGTGAAGCTGGACTACGCCATTCGGCAGGCGCTGGCCAAGTGGGAGCCGCGCGTGACCGTGGGGCAGATCACCATCAGTCACGAGCGAAAGAACGATGGCATCCTGGACGTGACGCTCCAGGTGACGATCAACAAAACCAACACTACCCTAAACATCGTCTGGCCGTTCTTCCTGAGCACGGCAGAGCAGCAGACCTTCCCGGTTACCAGCAGGTCGCAGTAGGAGAGGTGACAGATGGCTACCAGTCTGACAAAAATCCCGAACATCGACTACACGTCGAGAGATTACGTCAGCATCAGGGACAGCTTGGTCCGGGCGATCCCGTTTTTCACGCCCGACTGGACGGACTGGAACGAGTCCGACCTGGGCATTGTGCTGTTGGAGCTCCTGGCCTACATGGGAGACAACCTGCACTTCTACATCGACCGGATGGCGGCGGAGAGCTTCCTGCCTACGCTCATAACCAGGACGTCGATGGTGAACCTCTGCAAGCTCATCGACTACGAGTTGGGCGGTCCCGTCGCAGCGACGGTGGACCTGGAGTTCACCTTGAGCGTACCGCTTCCGGGTGACCTGACCATTCCCAAGGGCACCCAGTGCCAGACAGTGTGCGACAACTCCGGTGCGATCACTGGGATGACATCCTGTGCTCCCCTGATCTTCGAGACCTACGAGGATCTCGTCATTCTGACCGGTGGTCTGTCCGGAACGGTGGGCGCCGTGCAGGGCGTAACCAACACCAACGTGGCCGTGGGGACCAGCACGGGGGAGATCAACCAGTCCTTCCAGTTGCCCGATGCCAGCATCATCCAGGACACCGTGGTGGTGTTCGTGGATGAGGGCGTGGGGCCGGAAGAGTGGACCGTGGTGGACAGCCTGATCAACAGCAAGTCCTGTGACAAGGTGTGCAGCGTAGCCCGTGATGGGGATGGCAACGTCTTCGTCACGTTCGGCAACAATGGCACCGGGAAGATCCCGAATCCCGGCGCCACGATCACGGCCGATTACCGCGTGGGTGGTGGAGCCGCAGGCAATGTCGGCGCGAACACCGTGCGGACCGTGGTCAGCCAGGTGCTGTTCCTGGGGAGCCCGGTCAGCCTGGGGGTGACCAATCCGGACTCGGCGGCGGGGGGCTCCGACGAGGAGACCATCGACAATGCAAGGCTGGACGCACCGCGTTCAATAAGGGCACTGAACCGGGCGGTCACGCCATCCGACTTCGAGGATCTGGCGTCGGTCTATCCGGGCGTGGCGGCGGCCAAGGCAGTGTCCGGCTACTGGTCGGGTGGCAATCAGACGCCCGTCTTCCCGATGACACTGTACATCGTGCCCGTGGGTGGTGGCCAGCCGAGCACCGCGCTGATTGAGAGTCTGCAAGCCTACCTGGACGCTCGGAAGATGGCCGGGGTGCTGTTGGAGATTTACGGCCCGGCCTACCAGCCGATAGACATAACCGGAAAGGTGTACATCTACTCGAACTTTTCGGCGACGGTGGTGCAGAATGACGTGGAGGACAGGCTCGCGGCCTTCTTCGACCCGGACAGCAGCGCCTACGTGGGCTTCGGGAAGCAGCTGAACCTGAGCGACGTGATTTGCGTGATCGACAGTACCCCCGGTGTGGACCACGTGGATCTGGTCACGGTGACCAGGCATCCGGTGCCGGCGTACACACGCTGGTGGGGGTCGGCACTGTTCGATGGTACTGCCTGGGTGGTTGGGCCGGGATCAATAGATGAACTCTGGTCGTTGACGCTCACGAGTCCGACGACGTTCGCATTGTTTGGGTCGGTGAGCGGAGTTCAGGGCACTGGCACAATGGGCGTGCCGTTCACGTCGCTCAACGGGAACATTACGTTCCAGATGAATGTCGGTGGGACACCGAACCGGGCCGGGGACGTGGTCCGGTTCCGGAGCAGTCCCAAGCTGGGGAACGCGGTCATGCTTGGGCCAGAGTTCTTCAGCGAGGGGACCGTCACTCTGACCTACGGGGTCACCACGCCGGGCACGGTGCGCTGCGGGAGATAACTGGTGAACACCATCATCGGTGCCAGCCTGACCACCCGGACCGACGGACTGGGAACAGCCCGCTACAGCGATCCCGTGTCGGGGCAGGGTGGTGGTGGTGGTTTTCAGGGACCCCAGGGCTTGCAGGGTGATCAGGGTCCAGAGGGGGAACGGGGATTCCAAGGTCCGACCGGAGCAGGGGGTGTTCTTGATGGCACTCCTCCGATTGTGGATTCTCAGGATGGAACCGAGGGGATAGAGAACAAGGCGCTGAAGTTCGACACCAAGCCCGGGCTGCTCCTAGCGGGTGGCCCAGCTGTGGCGGATACCAGTGCGGAGACAGTTTACCCGTCGCTGGAGTTTACTCAGGACGGGGACCCCGGACCACAGATGGGGCTGCGGGCCAGGGTGGCGGGACCCTACCTTTCCGAAGAGGGCGATTTCTGTCCCACGATAGAAGTCATAACTCGCGGGGCAGGTCATGTGGATGCCAAGGGAGGGCTGCAGGTCAAGATTGCCGACCACGGCCTGCGGCGGACTCCCGACGGACTTGACCTGCCGGTGGGGGCCGCCGGGGATGTGCTCTACTACGACGGCAACAAGTGGGTGGTGCTCCACAAGGACGTGGGCAAGTTTCTGGAGTCAGGGCCTGCTGCCGTTTCGTGGGGTACACCTGCGGGGGGCACGCCCGGGAATACTCCCCCTGTCATCGTTGATGAGGTTGGTGCACATCCCGAGGGTGCGCCCGTACTGTTCATGCGCAATGACACGGTTGGGGCACTCAAGTTGGTTGGCAGTCCCGGGTTGTTCACCGAGACCGGTGGAGACACTCTGCCGACCCTTGAGGCGGTTACTGTAGGCGCTGTCAAGCAGGGGTTCCGCGTGCGGCTGGCGGACCTGGACTATGACTACTACTCGGACATGAAGGCTTATGGCCTGCTCAAGGCTGTGGGTCCGGCTGGACCCGGAGTCACCAAGGACGGCTTGGCGGTGCTGGTAGATCGTGGGGACACCACGGGGTGCATCGTTGCTGGTGCCAATGGGGTGACAGTAAACCTGGACACGACCACCAGCGGCCTCAAGATAGTGGACAAGTACCTCAAGGTCAAGTTGGAGGCCCCCGGACCCGGCACAGGAGGACTCCTGTTGAACGCCAGCGGCGAGCTCTACACCGTCTGGCAGGCGGATCCGTAACATGCCCTACTCCTACCAGTGGCTCACGGCCGGAACCCGGATGTACGTGGGTACGGTGAACACCGTGAGGGAGGCCATCCTCCGGCGGGCGCTGTTGATCAGCGCGGACGTCGATCTTCCGATAGTGCTTGAGGGCGGCGATCGTGTCGAGCTGGGTAGTTGGCTGGACCAGGCCAGAGGTTCGATCGAGGCGATTCTCGACGAGGGGCAGTACGGGCGCTTCGTGAGAGATTGGCCGGGTTCCGGAGCGCTGCTCTGGACACCTTGGAATAAGACCAACCTGATTGCCAAGATCAGAACCCCGAACAGTACCTTTCCAGACCAGTCGTGGCAGGGCTACGTAGCCGGCGGACCTGACTGGCGGGCCAAGGGGCCGAGCGAGCGCCTCTACGTGAGCTACATCAACGAGCTAATATCCGCGTGCGAGCTGTTGACGATGCTGCCGATCACCACGCCTGTTGTGGGGAACCTGATTTCTAACAGGATTGGCAACGGCACCGATCCTGCCAGTTGGCAGACGGCCCTCCAAAACGCGGCCGGTAACTGGCTCACCAATGCCTGGAGTGCACCGGGAGCCGGTGCAGGAGACGGATCGACCATCGACTATGGTGTGTTTTACAACAGTGGCCTCTCGCAGTGGGAGGCGCGCTGTCGCGCGTACAGGGGGGACTCGTTCACCGTCACGATTCCGGCCCTGACCTACCCCGTAAAAGAGTACTTCATGC
>Ga0315275_10004132_pt1 | contig 13532 bp, 8 predicted proteins | sample YL17G03_0_MG_FD_205557 | JGI IMG/M metagenome (GOLD analysis project Ga0315275, IMG submission 205557) | Sediment microbial communities from Yellowstone Lake, YNP, Wyoming, USA - YL17G03_0 | ecosystem: Environmental > Aquatic > Freshwater > Lake > Sediment | place: USA: Wyoming | collected... | reverse complement strand
GAACATCTCGACGTGAACCCGGCGGTGCGCGGCAACGTCTCGGTGCAGTACTACGATGCGGGCCACATGATGTACGTGCACCCGGCGTCGATGCAGAAGGTCAAACGGGACCTGGCCTCGTTCGTGGACCCGAACGGCGGCTGAAAGCACCCACCCCGTCGGATCGTTCGGGCCCGGCCAAAGCCGGGCCCGAACGCGGGCCGCTACTGCAGACGCTCGCCGGTCGCGGTCATGCAGCCGCTCGGGGGGACGACGGTGCCGGCTTCGTCAAAAAAGGTGACGGAGGCCGAACTGGTCCAGTGATCGTCGTCAACGATCTCGATGCCCTGGTCCACGCGCCGGACCCCGCGCACGTAATGCGGCGGTGTGGGGGGCGTGGTCACGCTGGTGAAATTCACATACGCCTCGAACACGTTATGGTAAGAGTGATGCCCGGCCGCCTCCCAGTAGCCAAGGCCGCTGCTGCTCTGGCCGGGCTGGAAAGACGGATTGAACGGCGTCTCGACCATGGTGCCACCGGCGTTGAATGTTAGCCGCGACCGGAAAAACACCCCCGGGAACGTCGCGCCGGTGGCGCAGTCGTAGGGCGTGATGACCACTTGCCAGGTACCGACGAGCGATGCTCCCTCCCCGTTGTGGCCGTTGTTCTTCCCGTGGGCGACGGCCGCGGACGCCGCGCCCAGCAGCAGAAGGGTACCGATGGCGAGACTACGAATGGTCTGGTTGTACATGACACTTCCCTCATTAGTGGGCGGCGAAATGCCGGCCCTTCGGGAAGCGAATCTCCGCTCACGCGCCTGAACGGTCCTTGGCGAGTACTGAATAAGGCTGAGAAGTACTGATAGGAGCAGGTCTTATGGCGCACCGATCGCTTCATGCACTGGCGGCAGCGCTGCTCGCTCTGTCCGCAAGCGCACGTGCTGCCGACTCCCTGGTCCTGCCGCACTTTTCAGTCGCGGACCGGCTCATGCCGGCCGATCCGATGCCGGAACGCCAGACCCTGTGGTCCAACGGCGCGGTGACCTTGACCGACGTGGTGTACTCGACGATCCCGGGCTACCGTCCGCTGCACCTCGACCTGTACCGGCCGACAGGCGACACGGCGCAGCATCCGCTGATCGTCTTTGTGCACGGAGGCGGGTATTCGCATGCCAACCCCCGGGCCGGCGCCGCATTCGTGAACCTGCCGGCGATACTCGGGTACCTCGCCGTTCGAGGCTATGTCGTGGCGTCGATTGAATACCGCTTCAGCGGTGAGGCGCCTTTTCCGGCCCAACTCGACGACCTGCAGGCGGCCATTCGTTTCCTCCGCAGCAACGCGGCGCGCCTCGGCATCGATGGCGCCAGGATCGGCTCCTGGGGCATGTCCGCGGGCGCGCATCTTGCGGCCTTGAACGCGGTCCATTGTGCCGACGGCGCGTGCGTTCAGGCATTCGCCGGCTGGTTCGGGACCTATGACGTCCCGGCCCACCTGCGCGACACACCGCTCGATCCGGTTGTTGCGGCGCTCTTCCGGTGCGGGAACGCAGGCTGTGAAACGGGCGTGCTGGAGGCGGCGAGCCCGATCCACCATGTCGATCGCAACGACCCGCCGACGCTGTTGATCCATGGCCTGCACGACACGCTCGCCTTGCCGTCACAATCGGAACGATTCGCCAAAGAGTTGCAGGACGCCGGCGTAGACGCGCGACTGGTGCTGATCCCCGAGGTCGATCATGGGTTCGTCGGGTCGACGCCAGCGGTGACCAAGGACGCCTTGCGGCAGGCGCTGGCGGCCACGTTCGATTTTTTCGACCGGGTATTGAAAGGCGCGCCGTCGGCACAAGTGCCCTGAATCGCGGGAGGATTCTCAGGCGAGGCCGATCTTCTTCGCGATAGCGCGCACGCGCGGCTCGTCCCGGATCGGATCCAGTGCCGGGTCGACGTTAATGTAGCCGATCATCTGCGAGTGATCTTCGATGCCGCGCTCGAGCGCAGCCAATGCTTGCTGTCTATCGTCCAGCGCAAGGTGCAGCAGCGCCAGGTCGAAACCGACGCCGAAGCCTTTCGCGCCCTCGCTTTCGACTCGCGCAATTTCCTCATGGGCGCCATCGAGGTTGCCGGTGAGTGCGTAGGCGCGGCCGAGGTTCGAGTACGATCCGGGTGCGGCATCATTATGACCTTCGAGCAGCTGGATCACCGACTTCGCGTCGCCCTGGGCCAGCAGCACGCGCGCCAGGAACTGCCGCGGCAGTACGGCGCCCGGCGCCGTCTCGAGGATCCGGCTCAATTGGCGCCGAGCGGCATCGAACTGGCGCGCGTGGTAGCGGATGTAGCCGCCGAGCGCCATGAAAGCCACGGCGGCCGGCTCCAGGGCCTGCGCCCGGCCGATCTGCTCGATCGCATTGTTGAGCAATCCGCTTTGCGTGGTGTTCAGGGCCAGGAACGCGTAGGTCCACGCGGCATTCGGCGCCAGAGACAGCGCCTGCTGATAGAGGCGCCGCCCAGCTGACCAGTCGTGGTCGAGCTGCGTCTTCACGTGTCCGAGCGCGACGAGCGCAGGTGGCAACTGTGGGTCAATGGCAAGCGCGCGCTGCGCTGCGGTGCGGGCCTGCTCGAACGCCTCGCCTGGCGGCACGAGCGCGAAGGTGCCGGACAGGGCACAGGCTTCCGACAGTCCGGTAATGGCGAGCGCAAACTGCGGATCGCGATCGATCGCCGCCTGGAAGAATTCCTTCGCGCGCAGCATGGCGTTCGCGTCGCGGCGTTCGAGCTGGTAGCGGCCGTTCGCATAGAGCTGCCACGCCTCGGCGTCGGTCGTGCTGCGCGCGACGAGCCGCTGGCGCGCGTCCGCGGGTATCTGGACGGCCAGCGTATCCACGAGCTGCGTCACCAGCGCGTCCTGCACCGCAAAGAAGTTGCCGAGTTTGTCGGTGTAGTTGCCGGCCCAAAGCGATTCGCCCGTCGCGACGTCCAGCAGGCGCGCCGTGAGCCGCACGTCGTCCTGCTGGATCTGGACGTAGCCGTCCACGACGGCCGCGACCTCGAGGTCGCGGCCGGCCTGCAGCGGATCCTGCTCGCTCGACGAGAAGCGGCGCACCGAACTCAACGGCTTCACGACGACGCCCGGCAACGTACTCAGCCGATTGATGAGCAGTTCCGCCACGCCGATTTCGATCGCCTCGTTACGCGACGTGGAGACCAGCGGCTTGAACGGCAGCACGGCGATGGACGCCGGCAGACCCGAGGTGGGCCGCTTGCGCAACAGCCAGGCGCTGCCCGCGGCCGCGCCAAGCGCCGCTGCGCCGACGCCTACGAGCAGCCCGCGCCGTGAGACTGGCTTCGGTTCGGGGACCGCGACCGGCTGAAGGGCGCTGGGTTCGGCGTCCGGTGCGGGAGGGGGTTCGGGTGACGACGGCAACTGCGCGGCAACAGTGCTCTCGGCAAGCGTCTCCGGACCCCAGTCGATGACTGGCTTCGCATCGCCGACGAACTGGTAGCCCCGGCCGGCGATGGTGGCGATGAATTGCGGTGATTCGCGGGAATCGCCCAGTGCGCGACGCAGAATCGAGATCGCCTGCGTGAGGTTGTTCTCCTCGACGACCATGCGCGGCCACACGGCGTCCATCAATTCGCGCTTGGGGACCATGCGTTCGCGATGGACGAGAAGGTACGCGAGGACCTCGAAGGCGCGCCCGGACAGCGGCAAGGCATCCTGCCCGATGCCGCTCAACCGGCGCCGCGAGAGATCGAGAGTGAAATCCGCGAATCGGTACCCTCGGATCGGCTGTGGCTGCATGGACGTCCTTGTTGACGGGCGACAGGGGCCAAGGTCCCGGCGGACGGCATCGGCGTGGGGTGATCGTAACCATCCGCCCGGTGCCCCTCAAGCAGGTAAGATCCAGCCGCACGCCAACGAAGGACCGTGAGAAAGGAGCCGGATGACTGGCGCATCGAGCATCGGAGCCGCGTTTGCGGCTGTCTTGATCACCGGCACGGTGTTCGCGGACGAGACGGGCCTCGAAGATATCGTCGTCACTGGGTCGCGCATCGCCCGCTCGGACTTCGAGTCCCCCAGCCCGATCGTGACCGTGCCCGCCCAGGCATTCCTGCAGACCGGCGCGAACTCGATCGAAGCGACGCTGAACGACTTTCCGCAGTTCGTGCCGACAGCGACTGCCACCTCCAACGACCCGTCGAACGACGGACAGGCGAATCTCTCGCTCCGGGGTCTCGGCGCGTCTCGGATGCTGGTGCTGCTGGACGGCCGACGGGTCGTGTCGGCGGACGGGCGCGGGAACGTCGACCTGAACGTGCTGCCGCCCGAGTTGATCGGCAGCGTCGAGGTCGTCAGCGGAGGCGCTTCGGCGGTCTACGGATCCGATGCCATCGCCGGCGTGGTCAATATCAAACTCAAGGACAGCTTCGACGGCGTGGCGCTCGACGGCAGCTGGTCCGGCACCGATCGAGGCGACGGTGCTGAATATTCGGCGGGGGTCACGGCGGGGACGTCGTTTGCGGCGGGACGTGGTTCCGTCGTGGGCTACGTCGGTTACGCGAAGCGCGACCAGATCAACCAGGACGCTCGCGCATTCTCGCGCTATCCGCTTGAGTATTTTGCCGAGGTCACGGATGGACGCGGGCCCGGGCATCATTTCCTTTCGTCTGGGTCCGGCATCACGGCGGACGGCGTCAGCATCGTGTTCTCGGACCCGGCCGTATTTCACGATCTGTTCGCCGGCTACGGATTCCCGGCCGGATCGGTGCCCTTGCAGCGCGCTTTCGGAGTCAACGCGGACGGGACCGTGTTCACCGCCGGCAACGGCGATGCGGGCAGCGTGGTGAACTTCCGCGGCGTCAAAGACCCGGTCATGTTCAGCGACCGCAACTACGCCGTCGACAACTACGCGCCGGATACTGCGCTGCAGATGCCGCTCGAGCGATCCTCTGCGTTCGTGCGCGGTCAGTTCGCCTTCACCGGCCAGATCGAGGGATACCTGCAGGCGCTGTACACGCATTACTCCGTCGACCGGCAACTGGCGTCCGCGCCGATCGGGATCGCGCTGATCTCCGCGACCAACCCGTTCATTCCGGCCGACCTGCACACGCTGCTCGCCTCGCGTGCGAATCCGTCCGCCCCTTTCCGCTATTTCCGGCGCGCGAGCGAAGTGGGCGCGCAGGTCGCCGCCAACGATCGCGACCTGCTGCAGGTCACGGTCGGAACGCGCGGACAAATCGACGGCGACTGGAAATTCGACGTCTACGCGCAGTACGGCGAGATTGAACGGGCGGAACGGCAGACCAACAACGTGAGTCTTGGGAAACTCCAGGATCTGACATTCGCGGCGGACGGTGGTCGTCCCTTCTGTGACGGCGGGTTCAATCCGTTCGTCGCGGGGTCGCTGTCGGTCGACTGCGTCAAATACATCTCCACCGACGCTGCCAACCAGGTGACGACCAAGCAGACCATTGCCGAGGCGTCCGTCAACGGTCCGCTCACGTCGTTACCGGCCGGTGCGCTCAACGTGGTGGCCGGCGTCTTCTACAAGCGCGACGAGTTCTCGTACAAAGCCGATCCGACCTTGAGCGCCGTGCTTTCCGGCGTCCCCGGAGTCATCGGTCCGCGTCCGGACATTGCCGGATTCCCGGCCGCACCGGATCGCGCGGGCCGTGAGAGCAACACCGATGCGTATGTGGAACTGCTGGTGCCGTTGCTGAAGGACCAGCCGAGCGTGCAATCGCTGGACCTCGGCCTCGGCTATCGGTATTCGGACTACTCGCGGGCCGGCGGCGTGAGTTCGTACAAGGCAGAACTGATGTACCGGCCCATCTCGCCTTTGCGCGCCCGCGGCTCGTACCAGCACGCGGTGCGTGCGCCGAGCATCGAGGAGCTGTACTACCCTCCGGTGCAGAGCCAGTTCGAGATTCCGATGCCCGATCCCTGCACTTACTACAGCGATGCGCGGACCCAGTCATACGCGGCGCAGGTGGAGGCCCTGTGCCTCGCACAGGGGCTGCCCGCAGCGCTGCTGCCGGGTTATGCCTACGACTTGGCCCGGGTGGACGGCGAGTCCGGCGGGAATCCGGACCTCAAGGCGGAGCAGGCCGATACGTACACGGTGGGATTCGTGGTCACGCCGGTGGGCGGCGATGCGGTGCCAGGTGACCTCCAGGTGTCCGTGGACTGGTACCACATCGCCATCGACGACGGCATCGGTCGCTGGGATGCCAAGTCGGCGGTCGAGCGTTGTTTCGATCCCACGTACAACCCGACCTTCGACAATCGAAACGTCTATTGCAGCTTCTTCACGCGCAATTCCGACACTGGCAACATCTACGCGCGGATCCTCGATCGCAACATTGGCGGCATCGAGACCGCCGGTGTCGACGTGCAGGTGGACTGGAGTCTGGCAGCCGGCCCGGGACGAGTCGTCGCGAGCGCGTTCATGACTTACGTCGACACCTGGCAGTATCGCGATCCGAGCGGCGGCACGATCGAGTACGCCGGCACCGTCGGCGGGGGCGGCCTCGGCAGCACGATTCCGCGCTGGAAGTCGCTGCTCAACCTGAGCTACGGCGTGGAGGCGTGGTCGCTGTTTACGCGCTGGCAGCACGTTGACGGTGTGCGCGACATCAAGCACCCCGACTTCCGGGTTCCCGCCTACGACTACGTGGACGTTGGCGCTAGCTACACGGCCCATTCCAGCGCTCTCCAGGGATTGACCGCACGAGTCGGGGTGGACAACGTCTTTGACAAGGATCCACCCATCTTCCCGACCTGGCAGCAGGCGAACACCGATCCATCGCAATACGACGTGCTCGGCCGTCGGTACTATCTGCGGCTGCAGTATCGATTCCAGTGATGCGGGCGCCGATCACCGTGGCGGTCGGGTCTCGCCTCATTCGCCGATCACAGGCGACCAGCGACGGGGCGATGGCTGGCGCGCCGGCGTGGTGAGCGCTCACAATCTGAAAACTACGGGAATCTCCGTGATTTCGCTTCGCGGACTCACACGAATCGACATCGCGACCTCGCCACGGGTGCTCGGTCCGAACGCGCCGACGTTCCCGGCATCAAGCACGATCAGCAAGTGGTCTGAGCCCAATCAAATCACAACAGCGGCACCAGCAGCGCCACGATGTTGATGATCTTGATCAGCGGGTCTTGGCCCAAGCCCGCGGTGCCCTTGTACGGATCGCCCACGGTGTCGCCGGTCACGGCCGCCTTGTGCGTCTCTGAGCCCTTGCCGCCGAAGTTGCCCTCCCCGACGTACTACTTCGCCTTTTCCCGGGTACCGCCGCCCGTACACATCGAGATGACGACGAACAGGTGGGGCACGAGGCCGCCGATGAACAGGCCGATGATCACGGCCGGGTCCGAGAGGCTGAACGCTTCGAGCTTGTTGGCGATCTGCAGCTTGTTGATGTATTCGGCGAAGAGCACCAGCGCCGCGAGCCCGGCGGACCCGATCGCGTAGCCCTTCGTGGCGGCCTTCGTCGTGTTGCCCACGGCATCGAGCGCCTCGATCAGCGGGCGGGATGGATTTCCTCCCGGTGCGGTGGTTCAGGTTCCAGGCGGCGAGGTGCAGGGGCTTCGGCATCGGTTGGGGTCGTTCCAGGCGCTGTTGCTGGGTGCGCGCAGCATGGCGACGGTTCCGGTCCGGACGTCAGCCCGAGAATGTGGTCGGAATGCACAGAAATGGAATTGGACCGGCACGCGGGTTGCCGCAGAACAATTCAGAAGTTTTCAGGACCCTTCAAGACTTCGCCGTGCCGGTGCAGGCAGGCTGCAGCCTCGGACAGTCTTCGCCACGACAGCGGCGACGGCTGCTTGGTCACCAGCACGGGAGGTTGAACGGTCATGAACATCAGCACATTCGGACGAGTCGCAGGCTGCGGCGCGGTGGGACTGGCCCTGGGGCTGGCCATCGTGGCGCCGGCAACCGCGGGGGTTGGCGATCTCGATAGCCAGTTTGGCCAGGGCGGGCAGCTCCGGGTCACCGGCAATGTGGGCCCTAACGTCCTCGAGTTGTCGGACGGGCGCATCCTGGTGGTCGGCAAGCTCAGCTCGAGCCAGAACGCGTCGGCCCCGAGTCGGGAGGTGGCGATCAATCGCTACCTGGCCTCCGGGGAGCCTGATGCATCGTTCGGGCAGGGCGGCCAGGTGCTGGTCGCTCTTCCTGTGGACCGCCCGTCCGTTTATGCGGCTGCGCTGCAGCCAGACGGCAAAGTGGTCGTGGCTGGAAACTACGAACTCGGTGGCTTGCTGCCCTTTGTCGCGCGCGTCGACTCAAACGGAACGCTGGATCGCAGCTTTGGTTCCGATGGAATCAGCGACCCGGGTACCGGGGCCACCGAGCCGTACTATTCGTCGCTGGTCGTGTTGTCGAATGGCGAAATTCTGGCAGCGATCTCGGACTGGACCAGCGACCGGCTCGACCGGTTCGCCGCCGACGGGCGGTATCTCGGCAGTTGGGGGGGCATCGCCCCGGCGAGGATGGCGCTGCAGAGCGACGGCTGGCTGGTCGTGAGTGGCTACCATCGAACGCTCAAGAAGTCGGTCGTCATGCGCATCGACGCGAACGGTCGGCTCGACCCGACCTTCGGACAAGCCGGGTTCGCCGAGATCGAAGCCGGTTACACCGGCAACCTCAGCGTCGAACCGGGCAGTGACCGGATCGTATTGTGCGGCCCGGGTGTCGTCCGCCTGACTTCGGACGGACATCCGGACACCACGTTTGGCCTGCACGGCACCGGATACGTCGCGTTAGGCAGCGACTCCGTGCCGATGTTCGACTACTGCAATCGACTGCTGACTCTCCGGGGAGGCGGGATTGTGTTCATCGGTATCAAGCGGGGCCAGGCGGCCGGCGGTTATGACCGGGCCTTCGTCGCCGGGCTGAACTCGGATGGAACAGCGGATACGCGGTTTGGCGCGGGCAGTGGCGCCAGTGAAATCAATCTCGGCGAGATCAAGGGGTCCCCGGACTGGTGGGGCGACGCGTCGAGTTCGTTCATCGCCACCCGGAGCGGCAATGCGTTGCTGACCTGGCTGACCGAATCCGCCGCCGGGCTCAAGCTGGCGCGCATCGATCTCGGTAGCACCAATTCGGGCGGCGTCGTGCCGCCGTCGTCGACGCCGCCCGCCGCGCCGGCACCGACACCCACACCGCCGACCTCGTCGACGCCAACGCCCACCGTGAGTGGCGGCGGCGGCCATGGTGGTGGTGGTGCGCTCACCTGGTTCGAGCTCGCGCTGTTCGGGCTCGGACTGGGTCGGGCGGCACGTTCCAGACTCAAGGTGGCGGCCCACGGTGTGCTCACCACGACGACGCGAGCGTCTTCTACGCCCTGGCAACGGAGCGGGCGACCCATGCTTTGCGTGGCGACGGGTGTCGCGCTGCTGGCCGTCGCAGGATGCGCATCGCCGCCGGCCCAGGTTAGGCCCGCGCCTGCTGCGCAGTCTGCCAAGACGCGCAACCAGGTCGTCACGCTCGCGGAAGCCCGCCGGCTTGGCTACCGGATCGTCGACGAGAACGGTCAGACGGTTTGCTGCAGCGACCAGATCGCAACGGGTTCACACGTGCGCAAGGAGACGGCCTGCCTGACGGCCGAGGAACTTGCGGTCGCGCGGGACGCGTCGAAGCGCAACCTCGATCAAATGCAACGCGTGACGCCGCCGCCAGCCTGTGGAAAGTTCTCGAAGATCGGGTGCTGAACCGACCGTCGGAAGTGAACGCCCCGGCCGAGCAGACTGTGTAAAAACAGTCGCAGTTTAGGGGCCTGATGAGGAAAATGCCCGCAACGCAAGTTGCGGGCATTTTCATATGGGCTTTGTGCGCGGTGACAGTCGGGACCAGGGAGCGCTGTTCCCGATATCGCTCAATGAGTTGGTGCCGCAGGATCATGTCTGCCGGGTCATCGATGCCTTTGTTGGGTCGCTTGACCTTATGGCCCTGGGGTTCAGCAAGGCCCTTCCGGCGGCCACGGGCCGCCCGGCCTACGACCCGGCCGACCTGCTGAAGTTGTACCTGTACGGTTATCTGCAGCAGGTACGGTCCTCGCGGCGCCTGGAGCGCGAGTGCCAGCGCAATGTCGAGTTGATGTGGCTGCTCAATCGGTTGGCCCCGGATCACAAGACGATCGCCGAGTTCCGCCGTTGCGAGGGCGCGGCGGTGCGCGCCGTGGCGGCGGGGTTCGTGCGCTTCTGCCGCGGCCAGGGTCTGATCCGCGGCGAGTGGCTGGCGATCGATGGCTCGAAGTTCGAGGCGGAGGGGGCGAGCCGCAAGGCGGTGCTGAGCCGCGAGCGGTTGCTGCGGGAGCAGGCGGCGCTCGATCGACGCGTGGCGGAGTACCTCGAGCGGCTCGATGCCGCGGACGCCGAGGAAGGCGAGGCCACGCTCGACGCCGGTGCGGTGCGCGAGGCGCTCGAGGTGCTGCGACGCCAGCAGGCGCAGACGGCGCAGGGACTGGGGCGGCTGCAGGCACTGGGCACCTCGCACTGGGTCGAGAGCGAGCCCGAGGCCAGGCAGATGAAGGGACACGGTCCGGCGTACAACGTACAGACGGTGGTCGATGCCGAGCATGCGCTGATCGTGACGCACGAGGTGACGACGGACGCCACTGACAACACCTCGCTGCAGGCGATGGCGGAAGCGGCCCGCGAGGCGCTCGAGCAGCCGACTCTCAACGTCGTGGCCGACGCGGGCTACTCCAACGGAGCGCAGGCCGAGGCGCTGGAAGCGCAAGGCATCGTGGCGCACATCCCGGCCAACCGAGCGGTCAACAACCAAGGCGAAGGCGCGTTCTTCGACCGCACGTCCTTCGCCTACGACGAAGCCAGTGACACGTTGCGCTGCCCGGCCGGCCAGACGCTGCAACGCAAGCAGTTGCCGCGGGGTAAGCACCGGGTGCTGTACGCCGCCGAAATCGGCGACTGCGGCACTTGTGTCCTGAAGGCCCGCTGCACGGCCAGTCCGCGGCGCTTCGTCGCGCGGCATCTGCACGAGGCGGCGTTGCAAAGAATGCACGCGCGCGCCACGCCCGAGTTGATGCGGTTGCGCCGATGTGTCGTCGAGCACCCCTTTGCCAGCCTGAAGTACCGGATCTTCGAGAAGCCGCGGTTCCTACTCCGCGGTCGATGGGGTGCGGGGACGGAGATGAGCCTGGCGACGCTGGTATGGAACCTGAAGCGGGCGATGAGGGTCATCGGGAGCACTGCTCTGGTCAAGCGACTGGCCTACGCCTGAGATCCGCAGCAATCGGGCCACCTCGACCCCGAAAAGAGGACGCCCCGCAGAGCGGGGCGTCCTTGTGACCCGGGCCTCACCGTCTGTTTTGACACGGACTGCGAGTGCCGGGGCTTCTTTATCAAGGCGACGTCGGTGGATGCTGCGCGTGCAGGAAGCTGCCGGCTTGGGGCGCTCGCGCTTCGTGCTGCCCACCGCCTAAGCTTGCTCGGGCAGATGGGGGTCAAGGGGGCCGCGAATCATGGACACGATCACCATCAATCGAGCGCCCGGTGCTGACGCTGTGGGCTTCCGTGGTGGCGGGTGAGCGCGGGGCGCTCGGGCCGGCGCAGGGTGCGCAGTTGAGTTACGAGGTGACGACCGACATCCGTGCCGGGTCAAGGGTGGCCGGTCAGGCCCCTAGAGCCGGGCCTCGACCCCGAACCCGAATTCCCTCGGGTCGCCCGCAGTCCCGCGAACGGGTGAATAGAGTTCTGTCAGGTAGAACTCGTCGAAGATATTCCGGACATAGCCGAACACGGACCAATGGCCCGTATCGTAGGATGCTCGGGCGTCGAGAACGGTTGCGCCAGTGATGCGCAAGGCCGGCGTATTGGCGTCGTCGCTGTAGTAGTCGCTGTTGTGGCGAGCTTGGGCCGACAGGCGCCAGCGCCCTGCCGGCCGCCAGTCGACTGCTGCGGAAGCCGTCATGGCCGGCGATCGCTGAAACTCGTTGCCCTGGATCGGGTCCGCCGGATTCGTCGTCTCGATGATCCGGGTGTCGAGAAGGCCGAGGCCCGCGCGCAACGACAGCTTCGATCCGATAAGCCAGTCCAGTTCCACCTCGAGACCGTGGCTCTCGGCGGCGGGCACGTTCTGTATTTCCGCCCAGAAGGCGGTCGGACCGCCTGGCACCGAATAAGCGCGCGTCCGGGCACGCTGCGCGTCGCTGATGTCGTTGTAGAACAGGTTCGCGGACAGTGTGGCGCGCCCCCCGGCGAACGACGTCCGAGTGAAGATTTCATAGTTCCAGAGGGTCTCAGCGCCGAAATCGTCCTGCTCGCCGGTGTCGAAGTTGAGCGTCGTTCCTCCGGGGTTGTAGGCGCGCTGGATCAGTGCGCCGACCGTGAGATCGCCGGTGACTTTGTACGAAGCCGAAAATTTCGGCAGCCAGGCATCGAAAGTCTGGTCGAAGTCGACCGGAAATCCTGCCCCGGGGGCACCGAGCAGCCCCCGCCGGTCCTGTCCGTCGCGCTGGTATCGGACGCCGGCCGTCAGCGAAAGCCTTGTCACAGGCTGAAACTCCATTTCGCCGAACAGACCAAGGCTCTCCTGCCGATCATTGAATGCGCCCTCACCCAGCACCGCGGACAGGTTGATGTATTGATCGAGCTGCGAATGCAGGAAATGAACACCACCGAGCAGTTGCGCCGTTTGAGTCGGATCCCAGTGCAGGACGGACTCGACCGAGAAATCCGTCGAATGTGTCTGAGTCTGCCCCAGACCCGGCAGCGCAAATCGCGTGATCGATATGTCTCCGTAGGAAAGGGTCGTCCTCGATTCCAAAGCCGGCGCCAACGGGTAGTCCAGCACACCGGTCAGCGAATCGACGTCCGTCGAGAAGACGCCATAGCCTGGCAGCGGATCCTTGCGCGCTTCGAACGGCAGGCGTACGCCCTCGATCTGGGGCATCGTCGAGTCGACGTGGGTATAGGTCGTCAGCAGGCGCGCGCCGGGAAGGGCCTTCGGCTCGGCCAGGAGCTTGACGCGGATCATCCCGTAATCGTCATTGTTCGGGTTGGCGCCATCGATGACGTTCGCGATCTGACTCGAAGTGCGGCTGCGCCTCAGGTCGCCCGCGATCCGGAACGCGAGCTGATCGGCGACCAGCGGACCGGAAATGACAGCCGAGCCCTGCCAGGTGTCGTAGTTGCCACCCAACACGCGAACACGTCCTTCCCAGGCATACCCTGGATCACGGGTCTCGACGAAGATCGCCCCGCCGATCGAGTTTCGTCCCTGCGTCGTCGTCTGCGGGCTTCGGAACACCTCGACCCTGTCGACGTCCCATACCGATGAAAGTCCGAAGACGAATTCGTTGAAGCTGACCGCGCGGCCATCGACCTGCAGCGTCGCCCGGGGACGCGTCCCGCCGAGAAAGGAAGGCAGGTCGCGAAGAACACCGGTGGAGTCCTGGCCTCGAATCGTCGGTCCCACTCCGCCGGAACCGAACTGCACATTAGGCGTGAGCGCGATCACCTGCTCGACGCGATCGGCGCCGGACATCGACTCGACCCTCTCGCCGGTGTTCACCACCACGCTCGA
>Ga0315275_10004131_pt1 | contig 13533 bp, 10 predicted proteins | sample YL17G03_0_MG_FD_205557 | JGI IMG/M metagenome (GOLD analysis project Ga0315275, IMG submission 205557) | Sediment microbial communities from Yellowstone Lake, YNP, Wyoming, USA - YL17G03_0 | ecosystem: Environmental > Aquatic > Freshwater > Lake > Sediment | place: USA: Wyoming | collected... | reverse complement strand
AGCCCAGGCCCAGAGGCCGGAACGCGTAGCTATTGCGAGCGATGGCCGGGCTGGGGAAGGAGGCCATGAGGACGCTGATCTCGAGGGTCAGGGTCCACAGCCGGATGGCGTGGCGGTAGCCCTCGACGTCGAACGTCCCGTCCCCGCGCAGGAACTTGACCAGGTTGATGGAGGCCAGGTTACAGGCGGTGTCGTTTAGGTAAAGAAATTCTGAGCACGGATTAGAGGCGACGATCCGCCCATCCTCGGGGCAGGTGTGCCATTCGTTGATGGTGGTGTCGAACTGGATGCCCGGGTCGGCGCATTGCCACGCCGCCATGGTCACCCGGTCCCACAGCTCGCGGGCCGGCAACTTCTTGGCCGGCTTGCCATCGGTGCGACGGGTCAGGGTCCAGTCCTCGTCGCGCTCCAGGGCCTGCATAAAGCTGTTGGGGATGCGGATGCTGTTGTTGGAGTTCTGCCCCGAGACCGTCCCGTAGGCCTTGCCGTCCCAGTCCGTGTCGTACTCGGGCATCGGCAGGTGCCGGTAGCCCTGGCGGGCCAGGGCGAGCGCCCGGCGCACGTAGGCCTCCGGAACCCCCAGCTTGCGGGCCTCGGCCACCGCCGCGGCCACCCTGGGGTTGGCCCGGGCGTCGGCCTCGACCGCGGGCCGGCCGTCGTCACCGGTCACCTGGCAGGCGTCGAGGATGGAGTTGACCGCCTGGTTGAGGATGCGCGACCCGGTGACCAGGGCGGCCACCTTCTGCTCCTCCACCACCTTCCAGTCGACGAACTCCTCGATGTCCGGGTGGTCGATGTCGAGGATGACCATCTTGGCGGCCCGCCGGGTCGTCCCACCCGACTTGATGGCGCCGGCCGCCCGGTCGCCGATGCGCAGGAAGGACATGAGCCCCGAGGAGCGTCCGCCGCCCGACAAAGGCTCGTTCGCCCCCCGCAGGTTGGAGAAGTTGGTCCCCGTGCCCGAACCGTACTTGAAGAGGCGGGCTTCGCGGACCCACAGGTCCATGATGCCCCCCTCGTTCACCAGGTCGTCGTTGACCGACTGGATGAAGCAGGCGTGCGGCTGCGGCCGCTCGTAGGTGTTGGCTGCCCGCTCGAGCTGCCCGGTGGCCGGGTCCACGAAGTAGTGACCCTGGGACGGCCCTTCGATCCCGTAAGCGAAGTGCAAGCCGGTGTTGAACCACTGCGGCGAGTTGGGCGCGGCGATCTGCTGCGCCAGCATGTGGCACATCTCGTCGCAGTAGGCCTGGGCGTCGTCGTCGCTCGAGAAGTACCCGTGGCGGCGCCCCCACTCGGTCCAGCAGCCGGCCATCCGGTGGAAGACCTGGCGCGCCGCGCGCTCGCCCCCCAGGACGGGCTTGCCGTCCCCGTCGAGCACCGGCTTACCCTTGGCGTCCACCTGGGGCACCCCGGCCTTGCGGAAATATTTCTGGGCCAGGATGTCGGTGGCCACCTGCGACCAGTGCGCGGGGACCTCGACGTTCTCGAGCCGGAAGACGGTGGACCCGTCGGGGTTCCGGATCTCGGACGTGCGCTTGTCAAAGGGGATGCCGGCGTAGGGGCTCTGCCCCACGCGCGTGAAATGGCGGGGAATCTCCACCGGATGCCTCCTGGCACAACCGCTGCTGGGTCAGGGGCGAGATTCGCCTGCACCGGGGGGGCGAAAGCGGGCGCCCTCCCTGGACGCGATGCGAGCATCGCCCTGCCATCGTCGGTACACCCGCCGGGGCGCGCAGATCCCGCGTTGCGTTGCCTTCCCGGGGGCGCCTGGAGGCGGAGGGGAAGCAGCCCGATTCTCTACGCGGCTTCCTGCCCGCCCACCAGAAACTCAGCCTTCAGATTCGGAACTTCCGACCTCGCAGATTCAGCACGTGCAGGCGGCGCACTGCGTCCGAGCCGGGTGCGACTCGCGAAGTGGGCATTCCCGAGCGCCAGCCGCCGGCCTGCGGAGAATCAACGCCATTTCTGCGGGGGCTCCCACCGCGCGCGTTTTCGCGTACTTGCCGGAAGCAGGGCGCGCGCGACGAGATGAAGACTGTATGGACCCCACCCGAGAGGGTGTCAACGAACTTCTGTCCGAGCCGCTGACAATTCTTTCAGGCGGCGCCACGGCCGTCGAATCCGTCCCCATCGACGACCTCGGCGAGCGGCTTGCGCAACGACAACGGCGGCTCTTCTGCGGGATATCCGAGCGTCAGGATCATCGCCACGGCCCAGCGATCGGGGATGCGGAATGCGCGGCGGATCCCCGCTTCCTCGTAGGTGCCGACGAAACCCGGCGCCAGCCCTTCGGCCTGCGCCACGAGGATCAGCGTCATCAGGGCGAGCATCGAGTTGCGCACGGCAAACTCCCGGGCGCGGTCGGGGCGGTCGCGGAAGAACTCGTTCACGGACTACTGCTGGGCGTCGCACTCGGCGCCGCGCAGCCCGAGCCAGCGCCAGGGCTGGAGGTTCCAATCGGAGGGAGCGCGCTGGGCCAGCGAGAAGAGCTTGGTGAGCAACTCGCGCCGCACCGGCCGGTCCGCGAAGCGGCGGATGGCCTGGCGCGAGAGCACGACATCCTCGACCGTGCGCTCGACCGGCTCCCGGGGCTGGGCGGCGGGCGGCGGGGCACAAGGGGCGCCGTCCGAGGGCGGCCGGACTGGGGCTAAGGCAAGAATCGAGAACGGACTGCGGGGCGTCAAGGCGGGGGCGGCCCCGTCTGGATGGGGCCGCCGCGCGCGTCTGCTCAGAACCCGAAGGCGAGCCCGAACCGTAGCCCGGCGCCGTCCACGTCGAGCCTCTGCTCGACGAGGTAGCCGGTCTCCAGATCCCGGACGGTCCGCTCGACCGTCGAGAAGTTCCAGTACCCCTCGGCGACGAACTGGAGGTTTCGGCCGAGGGTCACCCCCAGGCCGCCGTACGGCTGCCAGCCGAATCCCCCGTAATCGTCCTCGTACTCGACGCCGTAGTAGTAGTCGCGGACCTCGACGACCAGGACTTCATATCCCACTCCGGCGCCGATATACGGCTGGACCCCGCCGAAGTCGGGCCGCAGCTCCACGACTCCCAGGATGGGGATGAGGTGGGAGCTCGACTCGTAGCGGGTCGTGGTGACCCCCACCGGGACGCCGCCCGGGCCGATGTACTGGCCGACCCACTCGACCCCGGTCTCGGAGTGGTACTGCCAGTCGGTCGAGATCCCCATCTGCAGGGCATCTCCCACCCGGCCGGTCATCTTGAAGCCGGCGAGGAAATCGTCCTTAGGGACATAGTCGCCGTCGAAGAAGCCGCTGCGCAGCGTCACCCAGCCGACGGGCTTGGGCGGCTTTCTGTAGACCGGCGCGACCGGCGCCGGCTGAGGCGGAAGGCCGCGGTTCCACGGACGGCGCACCACGGTCGGTTCGGCAGCCGCCATGGCGGGCCCGGTCGCGTCCAGGGAGAGGGGTGCGGCCGCGACGGCCGGCGACGCCATCACGTCGATCCCGAAGGACGGGGTCGCGAGAACGGAGACGGCGATGGCACTGGGCGCTCCGCCGACACGGGACGGTTCGTGGGCCTCGGCAGCCCAACCCCATGCGAGCATCCACGCGCCCAGCGCCATGGCTGCCAGCACCGGCCCGGCCGTCGGCCGGCTCGAACTCATGGACATCCGGTCTTGCATCGCGCACCTCCAGGCTCAGCTGCCCGACGAAGGGCCGCCCCCACCGGCCGGGCCGGTATCGCCGTCGGGCCAGGACGCTGTCCTGCTCCCGGCGGGAGCGAGGTCCGGCCCGGCTCCCAGCGACAGTCATGGCAAGCGCCGTGCCCGGTCTAAGTCGCTGTGGGATCGCGGGCCCGCCCCACCGCACGAAGCGCGCTGTGACGCGCCCGCGCCACGCTGTGGCGGGGGCACTCGGCCGCACGCCCGCCGTGGTAGGTTCTCCGCATGCGTGACCGCGCCCCGATTCTCCCCCGGGTCCTATCTCGCGCCGCCGCTCTGGCGTGGGCGATCGCGCTCCTCATGCTGGACTCGTCCGGATGCGCTTCGCCGGGGCAGCGCGACCCCCTGCCGGTCGCCGAGTTCGATCCCGCCGACACCGCCTCGATCGCTCCCGCCCGCTGGCCGGGGTTTCCCCTGCTGCCCGACGGGCGCTTCCCGATCGCCGGCTGGTGCGCTCCGCCGGTCGCCCAGACGACCGACGCCCGCTACGCCGAGTACGCCCGCGCCGGCTTCACGGTCGTCCTGCCGGCGCTCGAGGACCCCTATCTCCCCGCTCCCAACCTCGCGCGGCTGGAGGTGGCCGGACGGCGGGGGCTGTACGTGATCGTGCGGGACGAGAGGCTCTACCCCGGCGTCGCCCAGCGCCCGGGCTGGAGGGCCGCAACCGATACCATCGTGGCGACCTACTCGGCCCACCCGGCGCTTCTCGGCTATTTCCTCGCCGATGAACCGGGTCCCGACTTCTTCGGCCCGCTCGCGGCGGTGACGCGGCGCCTGGCGATGCGCGACCCGCGCCACCCGGCGCACATCAACCTCTATGGCGAGGGTCCCGTCGGGTACGAGATCCAGGGGCTCAGCTACTCGGCCTATCTGCGGCGCTTCATGGAAAGCGTGCGCCCCGGGTTCTTCTCGCTCAGCAATTACGTTCTCAAGCAAGACGGAACGGATATCCCGACCTTCTGCTCCGGCTGGGACTCGGCGCGGACCGCGGCCGGCGAGGTTCCGTTCTGGGCGATCCTGCTCGTGATCCCGCACGGCCCCTACCGCGAGCCGACCGAGGCCGAGCTGGCCTGGCAGGCCAACCTGGCGCTGGCCCACGGGGCCCGGGGGATCGTCTGGTTCACCTACTGGTCGCCGAACCCGGCCGAACCGCTGCGCTACCGTGGCGGGCCGATCGCCTATGACGGCAGCCGGAACCCGAGTTACGACTCGGTGGCGCGCGTGAACGCCTGGATCGGCGCCCTCGGGCGCGAATTGGCTCCACTGCGTTGCGCGGACGTCCGCCACACCGGGGAGCTGCCGCGCGGGGGCGGACGGCTGGACCCCGACCCCGCCGCCGGGAGCACCTTCGGGCTCGCCCAGCGCGGAGAGGGAAACCTCACGTTCGGGCTCTTCCTGGCTTCGGACGGCCGGCGCCATGTCCTCGTGGTGAACCGCGACTACCGAAACCCGACGCAGGCCAGAATCGTATCGGAGGCGGGCTGGGAGCGCTGGACGGGAGAGCCCAGCCGCTACAAGACTTCCGACACGGCGAGTGACCCCCTGATGATCCGGCTCGAGCCGGGCGGCGCGGCCCTGTTGCGCGCCGCCGGGTCAGGACCGAAGAGCACGCCAAGATGAAGGATTCGCCGCCCAGCAGAACCGCTCCCGGAGGGAGACCCCCCATGCGAGATCCCGGATCCGTCCGCCCGCGCCCGCCCGTCGCGCCCGGCGCCGCCCTGCGAGCCACCGCCCTTGCCGCCCTCTTGCTGCTCGGCGCCCCGCTTCTCCCGGACTCCGAGCCGGCCGCCGCCGAGACCATCCCCCGCTACCCCGCCGAGTCGAACCTCCTGGGTACCGTGCCCTCGGCCGACGAAGGGGCGCTGGGCGCCACCTTCAACCCGGCGCAGTGGGGCATCATGGGGCGGGGCGAGTTCGACTTCTGGTGGTCGGACCGGGGCGTGCGGCAGGACGCCCTCGACAACTGGGGACTGGCCTTCGGCCGCAACCTGGGTTTCTCCGCCCGGCGGCACGACTTCATGGCCGGTGACGGCCGCCTACGCAACGTGACCGACTACCAGATCGGACTGGGCGGCGGCACCAGCGGCGGCTCGGTGGGCGTGGCCTACGGCTGGTCGGGAGGCGATGACGAGCTGGTCGGCCGCGAGGACTTCCTCACGGTGGGCACGATCTCGCGCCCGGCGCCCTGGCTCTCGACCGGCCTGGCCGGCCGCATCGCCCTTGGCCAGCCGGGGAGCGAGGGGCTCCTCGACGTCGCCGTCCGCCCGCTCGGCACCCCACAGGTCCTGCTCTTCGCCGACTACGCGATCTACTACAAGCAGACGCTCGACCAGGGCGAGCTGTCGGGCGGCCTGGCCCTGCGCCCGACCCCCGGGGTCCAGGCGGCGTTCAAGTACCGAGAAGGCGGCGCCTTCCAGGTGTCGGTGGGCCTCACGCTGCGGCGCCTCGGCGGCCAGGCCATCCCGAGCTACGCCTCCGGCGGCGACCTCCAGGGCACCCAGTACGTGATCCGCTCCCGGCCGCAGCTGCGCGGCGCCGACCTCGACGGGTGGACGCACCGCGGCAAGCGGGTCGCCACCCTGGACCTCAAGGGCCCGCTCGTCTACCAGAAGTACCGCTACGGCGACGACGGCTCGATCGCCCTGCGCGACGTCACCGAGAAGCTCCGCTTCGCGCGCGAGGACGAGACGGTGGCCGGCGTGGCCCTCAACCTATCCGGACTGCGCGGCAACGCCGCCATGCTCTGGGAGGTGCGCCGCTCGCTCGAGGAGCTGAAGCGGGCCGGCAAGAAGGTCGTGGTCTACTGCGACGACCTCGACCTGCCCGGCTACTACCTGGCGAGCGCCGCCGACCGCATCGTCATGGACCCGCACGGCATGCTGGTGGCGCCGGGGGTGCAGGCCTCGCGCACCTACATGAAGGACATGCTCGCCAAGGCCGGTGTCGGCTTCGACGAGTGGCGCTTCCTCAAGTACAAGTCGGCGATGGAGGGCTTCTCGCGCGACCGCATGTCGGAGGCCGACCGCGAGCAGCGCCAGGGCCTGCTCGACGGCTACTACGCCGAGTTCGCGAGCGGCATCGCGAGCGACGGTCGCGTCGGCCGCGCGGCCCTCGACTCGGTCGTCAACGAGCGGCCGATCCTCCTGGCGCAGGAGCTGCTGCGCCGCGGCTGGGTGGACCAGATCGGCCGGCGCGAGGACCTCAGGGACGCTGCCAAGAAGATGGTGGGGCACAGCGTGCAGACCGGCTCGTTCGCCCAGCTCGAGCGCACCCGCCGCGAGCCCGACGAGATCTGGGGCGAGCTGCCGGAGGTGGCGCTCGTCTACGCCCTCGGCGAATGCTCCATGGACGCCGGCATCCGCGGCCGCACCACCTCCAAGGCGCTGCGCCGCTTCCGCAAGGACGACGACGTGCGCGCCGTCGTGCTGCGCGCCGACTCGCCGGGCGGCGATCCGCTCGCCTCCGATCTGCTGGCCCGCGAGATGAAGGACCTGCGCAAGGACAAGAAGCCCATCTTCGTCAGCCAGGGGCGCGTCGCCGCCAGCGGCGGCTACTGGATCAGCATGGAGGCCGACTCGATCGCCGTCTCGCCGTTCACCGTCACCGGCTCGATCGGCGTCATCGGCGGCTGGTTCTGGAACGACAGCCTGGGCAAGAAGCTGGGCTTGAGCTCCGACCGGGTGCAGGTGGGTAAGAGCGCCGACCTGCTCGGCGGCCTGACCCTGCCGCTGATCGGCCTGACCCTGCCCGAGCGCAACCTCGACGAGCGCGAGCGCGGGCTGGCCAAGGAACTGATCCTGACGGAATACGACATGTTCGTGGGCCGCGTGGCGGCGGCGCGCCGGCTCGACGAGGCCTACGTGCGCGACATCGCCGAGGGGCACGTGTACCCCGGCCGCGTCGGCGTCGAGAAGAAGATCGTCGACCGCGTCGCCACGCTCGAGGAGACGATCGAGGCCGCGAAGCGCGCCGGCGGGGTCAAGCCGGGGCGCAAGGTGAGCGTGGTCGAGTATCCCAAGCCGCCGCTGTTCCGCATGCCGAGCTTCATGCCGGGCTTTGTGCGGGGCGCGTTCGGCGGCGACGCCGCGTGGGGGCAGGAGTCGGACGACCCGCTGGCGTTGTTCCTGCCGCGCACCTACACGGGGCGCACGACCGACGTCATCTTCCGCAATCCTGGGCGACCGCTGCTCCTGGTGCCGGAAGGCTTGTTGCCAGATGAGGAGCCGGTGACGCGGTGAGCGAGCGCCCCACCGTTGCCGTGGTCTCCGCCACCGCGCACAGCGGCCGACGGCTGCTGCCGCGGCTGTGCGAGCTGGGCTATCGCACGGTGGCGCTGGTGCGCCGGCCGGCGGACCTGCCGGCCGACGAGGTGATCGACGACTGGATGGAATCGCCGCGGGCCCGGGCGGCGCTGGAGGCGGCGGATTTCATCGTGCCCCTGGCCGGAGACCTGCGGGCGCGCGGCCGGGCGGGCTACGAGGCGGTGCACGTGCGCACGACGCAGATCGTGGCCGACGCGCTGCGGCGCGGGCGGGCGCGGCGCGCCGTCTACCTGAGTTACGTCGGCGCCGGCGAGGGCTCGCCGAACCTCTACAACCGGACCAAGGCGATCGCCGAGCGCCTGCTGCGCGAGTCGGGCAAGGAGACGGTGGTCCTCCGCTGCCCGGCGATCCTCGGCGGCCCGGCCGATCCCGGCCCGCTCGAGCAGGCGTTCTTCGCACGCGGCGGCCGCGCGACCATGCTCGGCGACGGCCGCCAGCGTCAGCGGCCGCTCTACCGCGGCGACGCGGTCGAGGCGATCGTCGCGGCGCTGCGGGGCGGCGCGCCCGGCGTCTACGAGCTGGTCGGTCCCGAGGAGATGACGGCCGACGAGTTGGCGCGGCTGGTCAACCGGGGCGCGCCGGTGCGCATCACGCACGTGCCGGCGTGGGCGGCGCGGCTTCTGGGGCACCTCCACCCCGCGCTCTCCCCGGCCATGGTGGACGTGATGCTGGCCGACGCAACCGGTGACCCGACGCGGGCCGTCGCGGAGTTCGGGCTGAAGCTGACGCCGCTGTCGAGGGTGTGGAAGCCGGAATGACATAGCATGAACCGCGCTAGCTCTCGACCCGCCGCGAGGCCGCGCGAAGCGCCGAACCTTACCGGCGAAGCCCCCTCTCTGGCTGCGTCACCCCTGAGACGGAAACTCGGTTCGCCAGTACTGCCAAGCTTCGCGTCCATCGCCCGGGTCCGAGGTCGGCTCGAGAGGCCCCGGAGTGCCCCCTTCGCTACCTGGCCGCGCCTGAATCAACGCGCCTCCTCCGCGGGGACCGCTCTGCCAAACCGCGTGGGCCCTGTCCCTCCAATCTTCGAGCAGCGGGGCAATCTCAGATGGCCAGCGACCGACGGCGGACGTACACTTCCCGGCAAGGCAGGCTATCGATACTGCCGCGTCAGGGCGCTGTCCCCCAGTTGGGACTTGGCGGCTAGGATTCCGTAACCCGGACGGGATCCCTCCGCGACGCGCTTACCGCGGCGTCACTACATCTGATAACGGCGTTAGCAGAGGTCAGGCTACGGCACTTAGCAGAGGTCCGTATATTTTACGTTAGGCAGGATGGACTGCAGCAGAAGCAGGAGGCGCCCGTGAGACTCAGATTTGCACTCCTGGCGGCAGTAATTGTATTCCCTGGCCTGCACGGTCAGGCAATGGCTGAGGACACGCAAGCGACCATCCGGATGTCTTGGAATGGCTGCGACCCGCAGCGGCCTGACACGCTGTTCTCCGGGCCTGGCCAATACAAACTGGTGCTGTCCGCGGCGGACTTCACGCCAGGCCCAATGGCCGACGACAATATCGGGACGGACATCGAGCTTTACATTCACGCGTATGGGATTTGTTCCCTGCTCGGCGCACAAAGCATCTCCTATCCTGATGCCTGGCGATTCGATGAGTCCGGCTGTCAGTCTGCCGGCCGGTTCACGGCGAGCGCGGAAGCCTTTGCGGACGATTGCCCCGCACTCATTGGCGCCAATCCGGTCATCATTACTTACTACGACTATAGCTCGGATTATGGCGCGATCATCCGAGTTGCCGTCGCCTATGAGGGCGTATCGCCCTTCGCGGGGACGCGCTATACGCTTTGGCAGTTGACCTTTGACCATTCGCATTCGGTTACGGGGCCGACGACCCCTGGGGTGAATTGCGGAGGAGCGGAGTTGCCTGTCTATGTCGTGCCCCATTTTGCCTATCTCCTAACGACGAGGGAGACACCGGCGAGCTTCAGCACAACGCCCGGCGACGCGAACCTTCAGTACTACTGTCCCTGGTATCCACCGGGCGGACCTCCGGTCGTTGGCTGGAACGATCTCCGAGTTCCGACTCTGCCCACGACCTGGGGCCGCGTGAAGGCGCTGTATCGATGATTGACTCGGGAACTGGTTGAGCTACTGCCTAACTAGCCGCAGCAGCCGACCGGCTCGCGCGGGGCGGGCGCTGCCCGAACAAGGGACTGAGAACGCGCTCGCCCGCGGCTCAGCGGCGAAGCGTTGGGCCGACAGATGCTCCTGTGGAAGGAGTTGCCGGATGAAGGACAGGGCTACCGCAAACCGGTCCGTGGACGAGAACGAGAAGTGAGGTTATCCATCAACCGAAGAGTGGCGGATTTTGAACTGCCCGGGGACAGCAAAGGAGAGTCCATGGATTCGGATCGGTCTTGCTGGGTCGTTGGGACCATGGCGCTATGCGCCGCGTGCCTCCCCCTCGCGGCCGGCTGCACTGGTGGCACCAGTGATCGAGGCCCAAGCGACGCCGCGGCCCTGCCGCAGTGGACCTACAACTCCACCATGATCTTCCCGGGCGATCGCTCGCTCACGCGCCCAGAGGATGGCATCGCGCTCCCCGATGGCCGCCTCATCGTGACCGATCAGGTCCACGGGCTGCGCCGAGTCCAGCTCGACGGCACCAGCGCCCCGTTCGGCGACCTGGTGGCGGCCGGGTACGTCCACCGTCCGCCGGATCAGAGCGGCGGTGCCGCCGGCATCTCGATCGAGCCGGGCGGGACGCACCTGCTGGTCGCGGACATCCTCCATGGCGGGATCTACCGCGTGGAAGTGGCGACCGGCGCGACCGAACGGGTCTACCAGCACCGCTACGGCGTCAACACGGCAGTGCGCGATTCGCGGGGGGCGATCTGGTTCACCCAGAGCGCGCACAACACCCCGGAAGCCGGCGAGGCAGGCATGTGGGCGACCGTGGATATCCCGCGTCCCGAGGGCGCGCTGCTTCGGCTCGGCATGCAGGGTGGTCGCCCTGCCACGGAGGCCGAGGTTCTGGTGGACTCGCTGTACTTTGCCAATGGCCTCGCGATTGACGAGACGAGCGGCCACCTCTACGTGGCCGAAACGGTGGGAGGCCGCGTGCTGCGCTATCGCGTGGACCTGGACGCCGGGCAGGTGAGCGAGCGATCGGTATTCGTGGACAGCGTGGCGGCGGACAACCTTGAGCTGGACGGTGAGGGACACCTCTGGGCCGTATTGCCACTCACGAACGAGGTGCTGGTGGTCAACACGGCGACCGGCGCCCGCCACACCGCCTTTCGCTCGGTGACGCCCGCTCAGCAGGCAGTGATTGATGAGTTTGGCCGCCGTGGCCAGTCGGGGACTTCCCGGATGGAGTTGTTCACACCGGCCGTCTGGGCCCCGCTGCCGGGCTTCATCACCGGGGCAATTATCAGCCAGGAACGTGGTCCGGTGTACCTCACGGGAATGGGGGACGCCTTGGTGAGGCTGACTCGATGAGGGCGGATGCTGGTTGCAGGCAACGTGCGGAGCTCGCGATCCTCAATCCCGTGCGGTCTAACCAGGGCATGCACCTGGCGGGCTTCGCCCGCAGGTGTTGCCCGAGTCGTTAGACGCGCTGCACAGCGCGATGTCACCGGAGGTAACTTGGGAACGTTCATCGTCACTGGCGCGTTCGGGTACTCCGGGAAGTACATCGCTCGAAGGCTCCTCGACCTGGGCCACGCGGTCCATACGCTTACTGGTTCCCCGGACCGCGAGAATCCGTTTCACGGCCGCGTTTCTGCGTCGCCCTTCAACTTCGATCGACCAGAGAAGCTCGTCCATGCGTTGGCGGGAGCACAGGCCTTGATCAACACATATTGGGTGCGCTTCGACCACCGTGATTTCACTCACTCCGAGGCCGTCAACAACACTCTCACGCTCTTCCGCGCTGCCAAGGACGCTGGTGTGACAAGAGTAGTGCACATCAGCATCACCAAGCCCACGCTCGACAGTGATCTGCCCTACTTCAGAGGCAAGGCTGAACTTGAACGGGCGCTGGTCAAGTCAGGCCTCTCCTACGCGATTCTGCGACCGACGGTCCTTTTTGGCGAGGAGGACATCCTCGTCAACAACATCGCATGGGCCCTGCGTCGCTTCCCGGCATTCGCCCTCTTCGGCAACGGCTCGTATCGTCTCCAACCCATATACGTTGACGACCTCGCCGCCCTCGCCGTCGAGCAGGCCCAGGCGCCGGCAAACACAGTCATCGACGCCATCGGGCCAGAGACCTTCGCGTTCAAGGACCTCGTCGGGGCCATTGCCGACACCATCGGGAAGCGTAGGCCCCTCGTGTCCGTCCCGCCCAGCCTCGGGTACGCGGCCGCGATTGTGATCGGCAAGTTCGTCGGAGATGTCTTCCTGACACGCGAGGAGATCGCCGGCCTCATGAGGGGGCTCCTCTGCACCGACTCGACCCCGGCTGGCGCCACCAGGTTGACGGACTGGATCTCGCAGCACAAGGACACTCTTGGAGTGCGCTATGCCAGCGAGCTTGCCCGTCGCAGGGATCGGCGCAAGTCGTACGCGTCGATCAAGGAGGGCGCCTAACGGCGTTAGGCAGTGTCTAGTTGGATTCGCGCGATAGATCCAAGTGCACCCGTTCTCCTCGGTGGATGGAGCCACTACGGATTCAACCGAGGTCAGGTGGCTTCGCGACTCAGCCTATTCGGCCAGACTACGTTCCTGCCCGTTGGCCTGATTCTCGGGACATTGCGGGCGCGGCCTGGCGAGGCAGCACTGGAGCTGTGTCAGCGGACTCAGAAGAGCTCCGTCGCGGGGCCAAGACCGTGTTCAGGCTACGACACGCGAGAGCAATACACAAAGGAGGCGTACATGCTCACATTCGAGAAGATTGACGTTGAGGGGCTCCATTTTGCCCCGTTCCACCGGGCGAAGATCATCGGCGGATGGCTCGTCTTCATATCGGCGGGGATCTGCTTCGTTCCCGACCCCGAGCACAAGTGGGATGGCGGTTCGCTTCCATCGCAGGGAGCTGCCTAACCCGCGCTTGCACCCGGCGGCGGGCGAGATACGATCTCAGTCAGGCGGCGGCCAATTCGACGCCCGCTGCGGGTGAAGCGCAGCGTTAGCTTTGCAACACCCAAACCCTAGCCCGCATTATTCCTGAAGCTCAAGACGGACCGGCCATGAGTGTACATCCGTGACCGTGGCGATGGGTTGGAGCAGCAGACGTGGTGTTGTGGGGGCTTGCGAGAGAGCGCCGCGCCGGGATTGGGGAACGACGGCGCGGTCAGGGCGGATGTTTCCCGGGGTCGTCGGCAGGCGAGCGGAATTCGGGGAAGTCGAGCGCGGTCAGCCGACCGCGGCGCCGAAGCTGGCGGCGATGCGTCGCCAGGGGACGAGGAACGGATAGGAATGCGGCAGGTGCAGGACGATGCTGCGCACGGAGCCGGCGACGTGGACGCCGAGCTTGAGCAGGCGCTCACGCAGGGTGGCGACCTGGGCGCGGCCGCAGGAGGTGTGCGCCGCACGCCGGCGCAGCTCCTGCAGCAGAACGTAGGCCGCGG
>Ga0315275_10004130_pt1 | contig 13535 bp, 10 predicted proteins | sample YL17G03_0_MG_FD_205557 | JGI IMG/M metagenome (GOLD analysis project Ga0315275, IMG submission 205557) | Sediment microbial communities from Yellowstone Lake, YNP, Wyoming, USA - YL17G03_0 | ecosystem: Environmental > Aquatic > Freshwater > Lake > Sediment | place: USA: Wyoming | collected... | reverse complement strand
AAGAGGCTCGCCTGCCGGTAGCCGGGAGCCGGGCGCCAGCAGCCCGGTCTCCGGGTGCAGCGGACAGGGTTCCGTCGGCGCCTCGCTGTCGAAAAACGACTCGTCGAAGCGCTCGGGGCAGCGCGTGGTGGCGAGCGCGCCGCTCGCCGGGTCGATCGTCACCGTCTGGATACCGGGCGGAACCAAAAACGACGTACCCGGTAGCCCCACCGTGGCGGCCCTCATGAAGTCGATCCATATCGGAAGCGCCGCCTGCGCTCCAGAAAGCCCGACCACGTCGTTGCGATCGAACCCGACCCAAACGATGACCAGCAAATCCGGCGTGAAGCCGGCGAACCACGCGTCGCGCCCTTCGTTGGTGGTGCCGGTCTTCCCGGCAGCCGGAAATTCGATCCCTGCTGTACGAGCCAGCTTCGCCGTTCCACGATCGAAGACGCCTTGCATCAGATTCGTCACCAGATACGCGACTCGCGGCGATACGGCCTGCGAGGCTCCCAAGCTCGCGCGGGTGATCGGATTGCCCTCGCCGTCAAGCACGGCACGGATCGCGCTCGTTTCGGCGCGAAATCCGAGGTTGGCGATCGTCGCGAATGCCTGTGCGACCTCGTAGACGGTCACCTCCACACCGCCGAGCACCATTGCCGGCACTTTGGGCAGGCCTTCCGGCAAACCGAGCCGAACGGCGACGTCGTGGATGTGGTCGAGCCCGACCTCCTGGGCCATTCTCGCCGTCGCGGAGTTGAGCGAAAGCTCCAGCGCCTGCCGCAGCGTGACGTCGCCATGGTATTCGCCCTTGTAATTCTCGGGGGACCAGCTCCGCCCGTCGTAGGTCCAGGTGAACGGAGTGTCCGCGATCCTCCGCGTCGGCAAGAACTGCCGACCGCCCTTCTGCTCCTCCTCCTCCAAGGCGGCGAGGAACACAATCGGCTTGAACACCGACCCCGGCTGGCGCTCCGCATCGGTGACGCGGTTGAACTGGCTCCGCGCATAGGAGCGTCCACCGACCATCGCCTTGATCTCGCCCGTACGCGGCTGGATCGCCAACAGCGCCGCCTCGAGCGGCTCTGGCTTCTTGGTGAGCGCCGGATGCCGCTTCTCGAGCGCCGTGAGCCCGCTCGCCACCGCCCGCTCGCCCTCTCGCTGCAGCGAAGGATCGAGTGTGGTGAAGATGCGGAAGCCCTCGCTGGTCAGCGTGTTCAGCGGATATTGCGCCTCGATTTCGCCGCGAACGTAGTCGACGAAGTAGGGCGCGCCGGTCGCCGCCGTCGACGCCGCGCGTTCCGGCAGTGGCTCGTCGAGCGCCTGGTGGTATTCCTCCGTCGTGATGTCTCCGTTCTCGAGAAGCGCCCGCAGCACTTCATCGCGTCGACGTTTTGCCGGCTCGGGGTTCTTCGCTGGCGCCAGATGCCCCGGCGCACGGATGAGGCCGGCGAGCATCGCGGCCTCGCCGATCGATAGATCCTTCGGCTCCTTACCGAAGTAGAACTGGGCACCCTCCCAAACGCCGAATATGCCGCGCGAGCCTCGCTGCCCGAGATAGATCTCGTTCAGGTAAGTCTCGAGGATCTCCACCTTGCTGTAATGAAACTCCACCAGCAGCGCCATCACCGCTTCGGTGACCTTGCGCTCCATCGTGCGCGACCCCGTGAGGAAAAAGTTCTTGACGAGCTGCTGGGTGAGCGTGCTGCCCCCCTGCACCACCCGCCCCTGCCGAAGATTGGTATAGAGCGCGCGGAATACGCCGCGCACATCGATGCCGTGATGCTCGAAGAACCGCCTGTCCTCTGCGGCGAGCACGGCCTGAACGAGGAGCTTCGATACCTCGTTGATCTTCACCACCCGGCGCTCTTCGGCGGCCTGGTCGTATATGCCTGCCAAGATCACGGGCTCGAACTCGAGCGAGTCGATGGCCTGGCCGGTATCGAGCCGGGTGATGGCGGACACGCTTTGCCCGGCGATTTCGAGCCGCGCGGGAAAACCCGGAAACGGCCGGCTCGGGTAGCTGAAGTTCCGCAGGAACACGTCGAGTCGACGCTCGGCGGGCTGATAGCGGTACTCCCCCGCGTGCGCGACCTCTCCGTCGACGCGGCGGTAGTCGAGGCGGCCCAGGCGCTCAACCAAATTCAGCGGCGAGATCTCGCTTGCCGCGTAGACCGTGAACGAATCGGAGTAGATCTTGGAGGGGATTTCCCAGCGCCGACCAGAAAAGCGCCCGACCAGCTCGTGATCGAGCCGGCGCAAAGTGTGGAAGGCCCACCATCCGGCGGGTGCCGCGCCGATGAGCAGCACGACCGCCGCGGCGGGGAGCCAGCGGATTCGTCGCGAACTCAGAGCTTCGGCATCCTACGGGATGAGTTCTTGGCTCTGACGTCGTGTGCGCTACGACTTGTCCCGCCTCAACGCCAAGAAGATCGTACTGTCGCCGCGCTTGACGAGAAGCAGCAGGCTCTTGCCCTTCTCCGGGCTCTTCAAGGCGGCACGGAACGCGGCGGCATCCTTCACGGCCTTGCGGTTCACCTCGAGGATGATGTCACCCCGGCGCAGCTGCGCGTCGTCCGCCGCGCTTCCCGGTGTGACCGTGGATACGACGACGCCCTTGGTCGCCGAGTCGAGACCGAGGGATTCGGCGATCTCGGGCGTGACGTTCTGTACCGCAAGACCGAGGTCCCCGCTCTCGCTCTGGGCGCTCGCGACCTCGACCTCCTCGTCCTTCAGCTCCTGCACCTTGACGGCGAGGATGTTCTCGGAGCTGCCCCGCAGGACCTTGACCTTCACGACCTTGCCGACGGGGGTGCGGGCGACGAGCAACGGCAGATCGGCGGAATCCTTCACCGCCGCCCCGTTGAAGTCGACGATCACGTCACCGACCTGAATCCCCGCTTCCTTCGCCGGCCCCTCCTTCATGACGTCCGCTACCAGCGCTCCGGAGGAGTCCTTCAATCCGAGGGATTGGGCGATCTCGGGCGTGACCTTCTGGATCAGCACCCCGAGCCAGCCCCGCGTGATACGGCCCTTCTGCTCGAGCTCGGGGAGCAGGTCCTTGGCGATGTTGATCGGGCTTGCGAAGCCGATGCCGATGTTTCCGCCGCTGCGGCTGTAGATCGCGCTGTTGATGCCGACCACCTCGCCGTGAAGGTTGATCAGCGGGCCGCCGGAGTTTCCCGGATTGATGGACGCGTCGGTCTGGATGAAGCTGTCGTATGGTCCGGCGCCGATGTGGCGGCCCTTGGCGCTGACGATCCCGGCGGTCACGGTGTTTTCGAGACCAAAGGGATTGCCGATCGCCATCACCCACTCGCCGACCTCGAGCTTGTCCGAGTCACCGAGAGCCACGGGATTCACCGTTGGCGGCTTGTCGATGCGGATGACCGCGATGTCGGTCTTCTTGTCCCGACCGAGGAGCTTGGCCTTGTGCTCGCTGCCGTCCGAAAGCTTGACGACGATCTCGTCGGCATCCTCGATCACGTGGTTGTTGGTGAGGATGAGTCCTTGGGTGTCGATCACGAAGCCCGATCCGGAGCTCTTCTGCTTGAACGGCCGGTGCGGCATTTGCCCTGGGCCGAAGAAGCGTCCGAAGGGCTCCCCGAAGTCGTGGAACGGGTCGTCGGGACTGCCGCTAGGGCCTCCCGGGCCGCGGTGAATTCCGCCCTCGTTGGCGGTCGTCGTCGTCGTCGAGATGTTCACCACAGCCGCGAAGTTCCGCTTGGCGAGATCGACGAAGTTCGGCAGCGTCACGCCGGTCGTCGGCTCCGCGCTCTTCGGCGCCGCCGGCTTTTCCTCGTCCGTGCCGAAGAGATTGATCGCCCATGCCGGGCTCGATAGACCCAGCATGAGACTCGCCGCCAGGGCGGTGCCCCACCCGGCTTGCCAATTCCTCACTTGTTCGCCCTCCGCTCGGTCCCCGTCACTTGCGAGCCTTCTCGACGAAGCGCATTCGCAGATCGAAGAGGATCTTCTCGAACAAGCGGGCTTCTGCAGCATCGAGATTGCCGCGCGTCTTTTCCTGCAACATGGCGATGATGTCGATGAGCTCCCGTACGGCTCCGAGGTCGGCCTCGGGCGTGCCGGTGACCGGATTCGGAATCTCGCCGAGACACATCAGCGCCTGGGTGCTGAGGCTCACGAGAAACGTGCTGAGCGTGATCTCCGCGGCCTCGTGATCGGGGGTTTCCGACGGGGGCCGGCCAATTTCGCGGCGCTCGGCGTCTTCTGCCGGTGGCGGCGCGGCGGCAGGCTCGGCCGACTCCTCTCGTCCGGCCTCGTCGCGCGCTTCGCCGGTCTCGGTGAAGCGGCGCCGATCCTTGACCTGGAAGCTCTTTGGCTGCTCGCTCTCGTCGACCATCGCTTCGCCGATTCCGCTCAGGCCAACCCGAGCCGCATCTCTCGCAGGCGTCGGATCCGGTCCTCGATCGGCGGATGCGTGCTGAAGAGGTTCGCCAGGGAGCGACCCGAGAGCGGGTTGACGATGAAGAGGTGCGCGGTCTGTGGGCTCGCCGCCAGCGGGATCCGGCCCGACTGGATGGCGAGCTTCTCGAGCGCAGAAGCCAGGGCCTCGGGATTTCCGCAGAGACGCGCGCCGCTGTCGTCAGCGCCGTATTCGCGCGCGCGCGACACGGCGAGCTGGATCACCATCGCCGCGATCGGCGCCAAGATCGCCATCAGGATCAGCGCGAGGCCGCTGCCGCGATCCTCACGATCGTCGCGGCTCACGCCGCCGAACATCGCGCCCCATTGCGCCATGCGCGCCAGCATCATCACCGCGCCGGCGAGCGTCGCGGCGATCGAGCTGATGAGGATGTCGCGGTTGAAGACGTGACCGAGCTCGTGCGCCAGCACACCCTCGAGCTCATCCCAGCTGAGCAGGCGCAGAATGCCGTCGGTCACTGCGACGACGGCGTGCTGCGGATTTCGCCCGGTTGCGAACGCGTTCGGCGAATCGGTGGGAATCCGGTAGATGCGCGGCGTCGGCACGTTCGCCTTCTGCGACAGCCGGCGAACGATCTGGTAGAGCTCCGGCGCCTCGCTCTCGGTAATCGGCTGCGCGCCATAGCTCCTCAGCACGATCTTGTCGGAGAACCAGTAACTGCCGAGGTTCATGACCGCGGCGATCACGAAGGCCACCTTCACACCCTGCGAACCGCCAAGGAGATCGCCGAAGAGCAGAATGAGAGCCGTCAGGCTCGCGAGCAGGAGCGTGGTTTTGAGCGCGGAAGACATGAGCGTTAGGGACGCTTCTGACTCGTCCAACCCGACCTGTCCAAATGCGCCGCAATCTTGCGCATCGGCCAATTCGAAACGTCCAATTGCTTTGAAAGCTAATGGCGGGGTCCTACCTTGTCAAGGCAAGTCGGCGGCGTGCGCGAGTGCGTGATCGACCGTGTCGACCGCGGCCGCAGGCGCTCCTTCCTCGTAACGGTGCCACGGCGTGATGGAAAGCGCAGCGATCCGTCGCGACAGCGGCCGCCAGGATTGCGGATCGGTCGGGCCGAAGAGGGCCACGCCGCGCGATCCCACCGCACCTGCTAGATGGCTCACCCCGGAATCGTTTCCGAGGTAGACGTCGCACGTGGCGAGTAGCGCCGCGACGGCGACGAGATCCAATCCGACGATGACACGGATTCCCAGCCGCCGCCATTCGCCGGCTTCGGCCTCCTCCGCCGGACCTAGGAGGATCGCGACACCCTGACCGCGCCTGGCGAAGCGACGAGCGATCTCGCCGAAGCCGGCGCGAGACCAGCGCTTGGCTCGACCGCCGCTTCCGGGATGAATGACGAGCAGTGGGCGGCTCTCGCTCGCCAAGCTCGGAGTGTGCGCAGCGGCGACCTCCGCGGGCAGCGAGAGCCGCGGCTCTGGAACCTCGAGCCAGTCTTCCTGGGGGGCGACGCAGCGAAGGAAATGCCGAGCGAGATGCATCGGCTCGAGCGGACGAAACGGATGCACTCGCCCGCGAGGCCCTTGCCAGCGAGCGAGGTTGCACTCCACTTCCGGCACATCCTTGCCGGTGAACGATTCGATCGACGCGAAGCCGCCGAAGCACGCGTCCGCCTCCGCCGGCGGCGCGGGCGAGAACAGCCAGCTCGCACGCCGATCTTCGATCGGCTCCGCATCGGCGATGCCCGTGGCGCGCACGAGCGGAGCGAGATCGACCTTGCAGAGTAGAGTCGGCGCACGAGAGTGGCGCGCACGGATCTCTTCGAGTGCCGGAAGCAGACACACGAAATCACCGAGCGCTCCGGGAAACACCACGAGCGGGCCGAGCGGGGACGTTGCTTGGCGCAGTCGCACTTCTCTCGATGATTGACGCACATCTTCGAGCAAAGCGCGACTGCGCCAAGCAACGTCCTCGAAAGTTTGACACCCTGGAATCACGCCGATATCATCGCGCCGAGCGCGTCCACCCGTCTCCCGCTGATGCCCACTCCCTGCCAGGTCGCCCGAACGCCTCTCGATCTCGTCGGGTCGACGCCGGTGGTTCGACTGCGGCGGATCCCGAACCCCGAGCACGCCGAGATCTGGGCCAAGGTCGAGGCGATGAATCCCGGCGGCTCCGTCAAAGACCGCATTTGCCTCAACATGATCGAGGCTGCCGAGCGCGAAGGCCGTCTCAAGCCCGGCGACACGATCATCGAGCCGACGAGCGGCAACACCGGAATCGGTCTCGCCCTAGTCTGCGCGGTGCGCGGTTACCGGCTGATCCTGACGATGCCCGACACGATGAGCGAGGAGCGCCGGAGCTTGCTCGCGGCGTACGGAGCCACGGTCATTCTCACGCCCGATACGCGCGGCATGCACGGAGCGATCCGCAAGGCCGAAGAAATCTTGACGGAGCATCCCCAGTACTTCATGCCGCAGCAGTTCGTGAACCCGGCCAATCCCGAAATGCATCGCCGCACGACCGCTCAGGAGATCCTCGAGCAGATGCCGCGGCTCGACGCCTTCGTGGCCGGCGTCGGCACGGGCGGCACGATCACCGGCGTCGGCGAGGTTCTGAAGCAAAAGCGGGCCGGCACGCGGATCGTCGCCGTGGAGCCTGCCGCCTCGCCGGTCATCTCCGGCGGCAAGCCTGGTTACCACAAGATCCAAGGAATCGGCGCCGGCTTCATCCCCGAGAACCTGAACCTCAAGATCGTCGACGAGGTGATCACCGTGACGGATGAAGACGCCGTGCGCGTCACTCGCCGCTTGGCGCGCGAGGAAGGCATGCTACTCGGCATCTCTTCCGGCGCGAACTTCTGGGCGGCGCTCGAGGTCGCCAAGCGGTTGGGACCGGGCAAGGTCGTGCTCACCGTCTTCTGTGATACCGGCGAGCGCTATCTCACTACCGAGGTGTTTCAAGCAGAAGGGATATGAGCACCCAGGACAAGCTCGCAGCGCTTCAGCGGTCGCTGCGCGAGATGGGTCGGGTGCTGGTCTGCTTCTCGGGAGGCGTCGACTCGAGCTTTCTCTTGCGCGTCACACACGACGTTCTCGGTCGCGAAGCGATTGCCCTCACCACGGTCTCGCCAACGAATCCCGAGGAGGACACCGAGGAGGCCGTGGCCCTGGCGGCGGAGTTCGGCGTCGAGCACGTGATCCTCGAGGTCAACGAGCTCGAGATTCCCAACTATCGAGAGAACCCCGTCAACCGCTGTTACTTCTGCAAGTCCAATCTCTACGAGATCGCCACGGCCGAAGCGGCGCGCCGGACGGTTCCCTGGATCATCGACGGCGTGAACGCCGACGATCTCGGCGACTACCGCCCGGGGCTGAAAGCGGCCTCGGAACGCACCATTCGTCATCCGCTCGCCGATGTGGCGCTCACCAAGGCAGAGATCCGCGAGCTCAGCCAGAGTCTCGGCCTGCGTACGTTTGATCGTCCCGCCAGCCCTTGCCTCTCCTCACGCTTCCCCTACGGCACGGCGATCACACTCGCAGCACTCGAGCGCGTCGCCCGCGGCGAGAGGTGGCTCCGCGCCCGCGGCTTTCGCGAGTGCCGGGTGCGCTACTTCGGGCTGCGTGCGCGAATCGAGGTACCGCTCGCCAACATTCCCCGACTCGCCGCCGAACCGCTGCGCAGCGAAGTGGATGCGAGCTTTCGCCAGATCGGTTTCCATGAAGTCGAAATCGACCCGCGCGGATTTCGAAGTGGAAGCTTGAACGCAGCGATCGCTTCGACCTCGAACAACTGATGCCGCCCCTGGCGAATCACTGTTCGCCAGCACGAAGAGAGCGTCTCGACGCCGGGAGAGAAGCTCGTTTGCATTCGTCGACCGAGCCGCGACGTTCGCCTCGATCCGAAATTTCTTCCCTGACCTGAACGCGGCGGGCTCGCGCCTGGCTTGTCCGCCACGAGCTTCTTTCTCGAAGCCTTCCATGCCCCAACAGACGGCATCGCGGTAGACCTGGCGCTCGTGACGCGCCCTGCGCCAGGCGCGAGCCCGCCGCGTTTCGCCCGGCCGCATAATTTCGCTTCGGGGGTAGCACCCGTCACCCTTCCTTGTCCTCGTACTTGTCCTTCAACCCGTGAACGACCGTGGCGTCGGCGAGCGTCGTCGTATCGCCGAGCGCGCGCCCCTCGGCCACGTCGCGAAGGAGGCGCCGCATGATCTTCCCGCTGCGCGTCTTCGGCAGCTCGGCCGCGAAGATGATGTCGTCGGGACGGGCGATTGCCCCGATTTTCTTGGCCACGTGCTCTTTCAGCTCCTTCATGAGCTCCGCGGTGCCCGGGCGACCCTCCTTCAAGGTCACGAACGCCGATATCGCCTGGCCTTTGACCTCGTGTGTCTTGCCGATCACCGCGGCCTCGGCCACCGCGGCGTGATCGACGAGCGCGCTCTCCACCTCGTAGGTACTGATGCGGTGCCCGGCGACGTTCATGACGTCGTCGACGCGCCCGAGCAGCCAGAAGTCTCCGTCCCCGTCCCGCTTCGCTCCGTCCCCCGTGAAGTACATCCCGGGGAAGCGGCTCCAGTAGACCTCCTTGAAGCGCTCGGCGTCCTTGTAGAGCGTCCGCGCCATCGCCGGCCATGGCCCTTTCAGGATCAAATACCCGCTCTTCGTCGGCCTCCCCTTCTCGTCTACGACCTCTGCCTCGACACCCGGGAACGGACGCGTCGCCGAGCCGGGCTTCAGCGTGGTGATCCCCGGCAGCGGCGTGATCAGGATCATGCCGGTCTCGGTCTGCCACCAGGTGTCGACGATCGGGCAACGGCGCCGGCCGATGTGGTCGTAGTACCAAATCCAGGCCTCGGGATTGATCGGCTCACCCACCGAGCCGAGCAGACGAAGCGAGGACAGGTCTCGCTTGGCCGGCAGCTCGGTCCCCCATTTCATGAACGAGCGGATCGCCGTCGGCGCCATGTAGATGAGGCTCACCTTGTAGCGCTCGACGATCTGCCACCAGCGGTCGCGCGCCGGATAGTCCGGAGTGCCCTCGTACATCACCGACGTCGCACCGCTCGAGAGCGGCCCATAGACGATGTAACTGTGGCCCGTCACCCAGCCGATGTCGGCCGCGCACCACCAGATGTCGCTCTCCCGCCAGTCGAAGATCCACTGGAACGTCGTCGTGACCCCGAGCAGGTAGCCCCCCGTGGTGTGCACGATCCCCTTCGGCTTCCCGGTCGTCCCGCTGGTATAGAGGATGTAGAGCATGTCCTCGCTGTCCATCGCCTCGACGGGACACTCCGCGGATGCCTTCGCCATCGCCTCGTGCCACCAGAGGTCGCGGCCGCTCTTCATGTCGACCGTTCCGCCCGTCCGGCGCACCACGACGACGTGCTGGATCGACGGCGTCTCGGCGACCGACGCGTCGGCGCTCTGCTTGAGCGGGACGATCGCTCCGCGCCGGTAGCCGCCATCGGCGGTCACCAGAACCTTGGCCTCGGCATCGAGGATGCGGTCGCGCAGGGCTTCGGAGCTGAAGCCTCCGAAGACCACGCCGTGAACCGCGCCGATGCGTGCGCAGGCGAGCATCGCGATCGGCAGCTCGGGAATCATCGGCAGGTAGATCGCGACGCGGTCCCCCTTCTTCACCCCGAGGCTCTTCAGGACATTGGCGAACTTCTGCACTTCGCGGTGGAGATCCGCGTAGGTGAGCACGCGCTCGTCGTCGTTCTCGCCGAGCCACAGGTAGGCCTTGCGATTGCCGTGCCCCGCGGCGACGTGGCGGTCGAGGCAGTTCGCGGACACGTTCAACCTGCCGCCGCGAAACCAATTCACCTGCGGCGGATTCCATTCGAGCGTCGTATCCCACTTGCGGATCCACTCGAGCTTCTCGGCGGCGAGCTTTCCCCAGAAGCCTTCGAGGTCGTTCGCCGCGTCGCGGTAGACCGCATCGTCCTGGATCGTCGCGCGTCGCCGGAAGTCGGCAAGCGGCGGAAACCTCCGCTGCTCGTCCAGCATCGCCTCGATCGTCTTCGGGTCGGCCATGAATTCTCCCCCTCGCTTGACCCTCTCCCCAACGGGGAGAGGGGAATAGATGCCTATCGTAGTAGCGTAGTGAGCAAGGCCAGGTGATCCCCGAGGTTGCGCGTGATCAAGAAGTGCCAGCGGGCGAACTCGCGCGCGTCGTTGCCCATCTTGGCGGCCAGCTCGGGGTTGTTCAGCAGCGTGCGGATCCGGAACGCGCAGCCCTCGACGGAATTCACCGTGTAGCCGGTGACCTCGTAGATGAGCTGGGCGGTGATCCCGCCGGCGAATCCACCGATCACGGGCTTCCCCTTCCACATCGCCTCGGCGACCATCAGACCAAAGCCCTCGCGGGTGGACTTCTGGATGACGATGGTTGAGGCGCGCTGGAGTGCGTTGATCTCGATCTCCGCGTTCTCGGGGAGCTGTAGAATGTGGATGTCGGGATCGCCCGCCGCAGCCTCTTCCATCTCGGCAAGGAGCCGGCGCCCCTCCTCGCCCGCTGCCGGAGCACCCGCAAGCACCAGCCGGCAGTCGTTCTGCTTCTTGGCGATGTGGTAGGCCTCGATCACACCCACCGGGTCCTTGAAGCGGTGGAAGCGCGAGGCCTGCAGCAAGATTGGCTTGTCCCGAGGGATTCCCAGCCGATCGAGCGTCCCGCGGATCTCGTTCTCGCTGAGCTCCCGATTCTTCTCGGACAGCGGATCGATCGATGGATACACGAGGAACTGCGGGATGGGTAACCGCTGGGCGAATTTTGGCAGCGAAAACACCGCCGCGTCGTACTTGACCACGAACTGACGGAGCACGGCCCATGCCTTGCGCTGCGGGCGCGCGATGTCGAGGTGGCAGCGCCACACCCACTTGCCTTCCTGCGGGCGGATGTCGATCAACGGTGCGGGCTGGTGATCGTGAATCAGCACGACGTCGGCATCGAACGAAAGCTGCCGGGCGTTCTCGCGGTTCGTGGCCACAAGCTGCTGGAGCATCTCCTCGTTGAACCGATCCTCTTCGCCCTGGAGCATGTTGTAGAAGGCCTGGCAGGCCGCCTGAAAGCCCTCCCCGCCGCGGATCACTTCCCAGCGCGCGTCGATGCCGAGCTCCTGGAGGAGCGGCGTGTGCCGTTCGAGCATCTCCGCCACGCTCGTGCCGCTCTGGTTGGCACTGATGCGCAGGAACTTTCGCGAGCGCAGCTTCTCGGCCATTCGCCACAGGATGTCCACCGAGCCGGGGGGCGAAATGCTGCGATAGTCGTCGAGCGAGGCCGCCATTGCCGCTCTCGGGCTCAGTGCCCTTCTCGCTCTGCCTGCTCGCAGAGATTGATCAAGCGCTTACGCACGCCTTCGAGGCTGGTCGCGTACGGGTTCACCGCGCCAACCTTGGCGGCGAGCTCCTTCAACCCGAGCCCCTCTTCGATCCAAACGACGAAGTCGTTCCGCCGCTTGCCCTTACGCGCCATCGCCGCCAGAACGTGGAAGTAGACCGCGCTCGAGTCGACTCGCTCGAGGCCCTCGCGAAACTCGGTCAGTGTTCGCGCCTTGATTCCCGTGGGCACCGCCAGGATGCGCGACTGCATGAAGAAGAAGAGCTCGCCGTAGACCACCCGCGGCACGGACCCGACGTGAGAGAGATGATCGTCGAGGATCGTCACTAGCTCGTTGCGCAGCGCATCGAGATCGCCCACCTCGAAAGGATCGATCACGGCCAGACGCTCGCCGAGCACGCGGTCGCGCAGCTGGATCGCCGCCCAGTTGGCGAAGTCGTTCGGATAGGGACCCGCGATGTAGGGGTGGCGGAGGAAGTAGCTGTGGGTGTGGAAGTAGATGCTGTCGAGGGGGACTTCCTCCAGCCCGTCGAGGAGCTCCTGCACGTCCGCCGCCCGCCGCCCGAGCATCTCGCGTAGCTCCCAGCAGGCCATGAACTGGAACGGGGACCTCGTTTCGCCGTTCTTGCCGCTCAATGGAATCCCCAGGACACTCGGCTCAACTCGGTACTATATGCTCGCCGAAAAATCGACACTCGTTTTCAGATATTCCCCTACGTCGGACCCGGTTTTCGTCGCTTGATCGAGACAGCCTCCGACGGAGATGCCCACCGAAGTGAGTTTCCGGCGAGGAAAGACGCCGGACGCGGACGCCAGCCGGGGGAGGCCAGCTTTGCCGCTGGATTCGCTTGTGGTAGGAGCCCACCACGGCGAAAGGAGTGGAAATGGACTGGAGGAAGCGGTCGATCGCCATCGTTTGCCTGGCACTGCCGCTGCTCGGCATGGGGATGCTAGGCGGTGGGGGCTCGAACGCCTTGGAGCGCAACTACGAGGGTACCTTTGTCGACCGCGATGGCACGAAGGTCGACGCCAAATGGATCAACGCAGGCGGCGATCTCGCTCTCTCCGGAGAGCTCGGCCGGGGCGACCTGCGGATCTCCTTCGACAACATCAAATCGATCGCGTTCTCCGGAGATCCCGCCAAGAGCTTCGTAGCCAAGGTGACCCTGCGCAAGGGGGACCAGATCGAGATGAAGGTGCGGAGCTCGCTCGCCTTCTCGGGCCAGACCGAGCTCGGCCACTACCAGATCCGCGCACGAGACCTGCAAGCGGTCGAGTTCCGCGGGCAATAGACGAACGGCGCGCCGCCTCCAACCGACGAATGCCGATCGAGCTGACGGGCACGCGGCGAGCTACCTCAGGAATCGGGGCGCTCGTTACGGCCGTGACTCTCGCCTTCCTCTCCGCCTGCGGCATGAGCCACGCCTTCGAGCTGCGGGCCTGGCCGCTCGCGGAGCTCGAACGACACGGTGACGAAGCTCACGCCCGATTCCTCGGTCCGCTGATCGAGTGGCAGCGCGAGGGTGACAACCGTTTCTTCGCCATCCGGCCTCTTTTCGCGATCTCACGCTCGGCTGTCGCCCCGTCTCGGGGTGTGCTCCTCTACCCGTTGGTATCGTGGCAGCGGTCCGCCGAAGAGCTCTCGGTTCGCTTCTTCGGCTTCGGCTCGTACGTTCGCCGCGCGTCACCGCTGGCGGAGCGTCCGTACACCCGCGAGCTGACGGTCTTCCCGCTGGTCTTCTACCACCGCGGGCCCGAGGTCGGGACATCGCTCTCGGTGATTCCCCTCTACGCGAACCTCGAGAACTTCTTCGGCTACGAG
>Ga0315275_10004129_pt1 | contig 13535 bp, 11 predicted proteins | sample YL17G03_0_MG_FD_205557 | JGI IMG/M metagenome (GOLD analysis project Ga0315275, IMG submission 205557) | Sediment microbial communities from Yellowstone Lake, YNP, Wyoming, USA - YL17G03_0 | ecosystem: Environmental > Aquatic > Freshwater > Lake > Sediment | place: USA: Wyoming | collected... | reverse complement strand
AATGTCTCAGCCGATCGACCTTGAACCTGAGGAACCCATTCAGCCGCAGCCTGGAGAAGAAGCCTTCGTCGGTCAAGGGCCACAATATGAGTTCAACGCGCATCAGAACTCAATCATCAAGGTAATGGCGATGAAGATGAAATATGTGGGCTTCTTCCTCGTCTTCGCAGGTTGTTTGATGGGGCTCATCAGCATCGTTGCCATGTTTATGAAGCCGTTGTTCGGATTGTTCTATTTGTGCCTTTTTGCTCCACTACTCCTGATCGGGATCTGGAACATTCGTGCAGCCAACTCCTTCGGGTTCGTCGTGACGACGGCTGGGAACGACATTCGGCATCTCATGAATGCGATTGTTTCACTGCGAAAGCTCTACACGTTGATGTTCTGGGTCCTGATCCTTGCATTAGCCATCGTCGTCGTGGGAATTGCCGCTGGCGTATTCTTCTGGAGCGCAGGCTCGATTCAAATAACAATCACATGAGATAGACCGCATTCCCAGCGATGGTCATGCAGACTGAGCTTCCTGGATTGACGGTGAGACAGTTTGGAGTGAGATTGCATGGATTGGAGAGGAAGGAAACTCCAGAAGTGATTCGGTGGTTGATGTCGTTAAGGAAGATGGACGAGAGCGGTCACGACCGATGCTCAGGCATGCTGATTTCTGCCTGCCTGAATCATTCAAACCAGTCCAAAATAGTATAGTATTTTAGCTTTCCGATGTTCCTCGCTTTGTCCAGAGCCGCAGAGCTATAGAGGACTTTTCCATTTGACCCCGCCCCCCTAAGATCGATCTTGGCGTTCGTCCCGGCAATAATCACCCCCCCCAGTATTTCCGGAGTTCCATTGGCCGAGAAGCTTACGGTGGAACTAAATCCCTCGACGATCACGAGACCTTTGAAATTGAAATTTCCGGTGAACGTCACATTCCCCCGAACAACGAGGATCCCGCAACCATCTATATTGCCGCTGAATTTAATATCGAACGCGGGGTTATCACCGGCATTGCAGTAAGTGATTATTGGCTGTGCCGTGGTTCCCCACGGAGGATTTGATACGCCTACCCCATGTGTGCCGGGGGTATCGAACCTCCGATCGGCATTGCTCTTGAAGACGTCAATATATTTGAGAGGGTCAATTATCGAACTATCAACAACGACCGGCGGGGAGCCATAGATTGTTGGCTCCGTGGCGATCATATCGCGGTCACTTTGAGTCATCGTCGCGACGCCCGGCACGTCGCCAAATCCAACCGTGCCCGTACCTGCAAGGTTGTAGTTGTGCCCGTCTACCACCGGTGGACCTTTCGTCGTGAAATCTATTGGAGTTGCGCGAATGGCCATCGCTGCTTTGACTGTGGGGAATCCAGCTGTGGTCTTAAAGAGCGTCACACGCATCGTGTACGTTGAGTCGGCGTATGAGCCCTCGGTGACCAGCCGGATGGTGTCACCACTATGCTGAGGGAGGCCGACGAGCCTAAAGGTGCCGCCGCCAAAATCCGTCTGCGTGATGCTCGAATCACCTCTGTCGTACGCGCGGAGCATTGCATGAACAGCTGTGCGGGCTAGGTTCCGCGCGTTCATGTATTTGAGATAGGCGTACTGCGTGTTGGTGGCGATTGCGGCTGACCGATTGATCTGAAAGCCGATCAATCCCAGGGCCACGCCGAGGCCGAGCACGAGCAGCATTGCTGTTCTTCCCATGAGGCACCCCTAGAACGGTTTCCCAAGATTCCTTGGGTAGATGAGTTTCTCCCAACTGACAGCATAGTAGTTTACCTGTCCTGTCAGAGGATCGGTAACCGGGTCCAGACTCTCGACACGGAATTTGACGTTAATTCCCCTGATCTTGGAAAGAGACGAGTCCGGCACTGGGGTGTGGAACAGATGGTCCAGAGAGTCACTATACGAGATTCTGAAATAGGTCATGCCGCATCGGAAAGCGAGAGGGCCTTTCTTCGCGGCTCTAATGAAGAAAAAGTCATTAGGATTCGACGAAGATGTATCGAATACGCCCGTGCGGTATTGGATCGAATCAATCGTACCTTCATAGGTTTGAGCACCCCGGAAAGAAATTTCGGTGGAGTCCGCCTTGAGAATCTTGGCTCCCGTCACCCTGTAACCGGCCTTGGTAATGTCGTACTCGATTTCCCGAGCGAGAGCAATGGCGTACGACTGTGTGTTGAGGTTGAGTGTATTTTCCATCATCGTTGTGTTCAGGTTACCCTGAACCCTGATGATCGTCAACGCGAGGATGCCAAAGAGAATAGCCGATCCAATCATGTCCATCACTGTACTCACGGAGGAATCCTCTGGCTAGAAGTATCGACGATACACAGCGATATCTCTGACGACGATGGGGGCGACCGTCGTGTCGGTATCCTTTGCTTTCGGGAGGCTTGGATGAGTGACGACGACAACAATTTTCTTATAATACGTCGCACTCGTCGTGTCCCTTGAAGGTTTTGTTTCGCTTACATAGTGAATAGAATCCAATACATCGAAATATCCCATCCGAGGATCGAAGACTCTTCGTCGGTACAAACGGTAATCATCGACGTCGTTGAACCGGCTCTTCGATTTGAAATCGTAGAAAGCTCCCCCCGACCAATATGCCGAGTCAATTCCCGTAATTGCTTCGCCAGAATCCGGACCCAGGCTATCGGGTGGTGTCATCTCTGAGTAACTGTTGACGACCTTCCCCGCCGCCGTCTTCTGGTCGAAGCTCTGTGTCATGATCTCATCCAGCATGCTCTGGCCGATGGAGAGAGCATTGAGTGTTGCCTCGAGTTCATAGCCGAGTTGTGAAGACCCAAACATTGTTCGGTTGAGGCTGAGCGAGAGGACGGAGAGGACAGCGAACGCCCCGAGAATAAGCATGACCTGACCAGTGTTCATTTCCCCTCCCGACGAGGAACAAATGAGATGCACAGAGGATACCCAACCACAACATTACCGAATTCCCCTCGAACTATCAAGCCCTAACGCCTTCTCAAAGCCTGTCGAAAATGATACCAGATCGAGACAATATCCGGGCCTTCGACTGGCCTTTTTTCACGGGTCTCGAATAAATAGCAGAAGTGATCGCCAATGTTCGGGGACAGAGAATGTGCCTCCGGAGAGACTGGCAACGAAATGGATTTTGTCGTACCGTAGGACTACCAGAAAGGACTCATCTCTTGAACCGCTGGCTTTTTTTCACCCTTTTTTTCACAGCCTTTGTCACACGCGCCTCTGCACAGGAGTTTTCCGAAGCGATTGAGGACAATTCGTTCTTCATCGAGGAGGCGTACAATCAGGATGATCGGGTCGTCCAGCACATCTTCAATGGCTATTATGTCAGTAGCACAAAGGATATGCTGTATGCGTTTACGCAGGAATGGCCGATGGGAGGTCAGACTCATCAGATCAGCTACACCATCGCCTATCAGGCTCTCAGTGGACGATCCAGCGGGATGGGGGATGCCCTTGTCAACTATCGATACCAACTGTGGGACGAAAAAGACTGGTGCTGGATAGCACCCCGACTTTCGATCATTCTCCCAACGGGAAAATCGAGGGAGGGGCTTGGAAACGGCGTTGTCGGTGTTCAACTCAGTCTGCCCGCAAGCAAACGCTGGACGAATGAGTTTGTCTCTCATGTCAACGTTGGAGCGACAATCCTTCCAAACGTGGAAAGTCTCACGAGCGGCGGCAACTCCGTGAAAAGAACTCTGTCGACCTATTCGATCGGTGCGAGCGGGATCTATCTTGTTTCTAAAGACTTCAACTTGATGCTCGAGCTTCTCTACAACTACGGCGCTTCCATCAATGAATCCGGTGATGTGGAGTTTTCGTCCGGGACAATCGTCAGTCCGGGTTTCCGCTACGCAGTCAATCTTGGGAAGCTGCAGATTGTGCCGGGGGTCGCAGTTCCGATCTCTTTCACTTCGACGACACGAGATGTCAATATCTTTGCGTACTTGTCGTTCGAGCACCCGTTCTGACATCGCTTATCACTGAAACCTATCTCAAAAACGTCTTCGCGCCCCTTTGCGCCCTTGGCGGTTTGAATCTAACCGCACAGATCGCAAAGAAACGCAAAGCAAATCTCGCAGTGAAATTGCTGTTAAGTATTTTTGAGATAGCTTTTAGTCAGAAATGAAAATGGCCCGGGAGCTCGGGCCGTCGTCATTGTGTCACCACAAGAGTACCAGAAGAGCGCGCATCGCTCAGTCAATGCACGTTCGCTCACCTCCTACACTCCGTACGGCACCCAGATGTTTTTAACCTGAGTCGATTTCAGAAGCAGCTTTTCGCTCTTGATGCTTCTCCAATCGATCTGCTCACCGTCTGAAACCCAGGTTTGCTTCATATTACTGATCGAGGCCTCTTCGGCGACTTTGCTGCTCTCTGAACTTCCGAATGACCAGATGGCGTCGACGTCTTCGTGCTCTGCAAGAACCTTCGCGATTGCATCGGGATTCTGGGCGGTCAGCACGTTGATGACGCCCGCCGGAACATCGGAGTGTTGGATGACCTGAACCAGATCCATCGCGGTAATAGCGTACCTGCCGGCAACGATGACGACCGTGTTTGACATCGCCAAGGCTGGCGCAACAATGGAAATAAGACCAAGGAGCGGAGATTCGTCTGGGGCGCGCATACCAATCACGCCAACGGGCTCGCGGAGACCGACGACGAGCCTTCTACCGAGAACGGGCTGGACCAAGCCTCCGAACTTGTCGGCATATGCGGCAAAATCAAAAAGGCGGCTGACAGTTTGCCCGACTTCATCGAGCGCCGCGTCCAGGGTGCACCCTGTTTGTGCCGCAATTCCAGATGCGAAACGATCTTTCTCGTTGGAGAGATTCTCAGCCCAGAAATACAATATCTGCGCCCTCAAGTGCGCTGCAGATTCGAACCAGGAAGGGAAGGCTCCCCGTGCTGCTTCAACGGCATTTCGCACATCTTTCCTGTTTGCTTCACCGACCACGGCCAGTAGATCGCCTGATGGTGAGGTTATGGAGAAACTCCCCGCTTGATCAGGCCGCGCGAGCTTGCCGCCTATCAAGAAGCGGTATGTTCTATCGATTTGGGTGGCTGCGCGTTCTTTGCGTCCCGCAATTTTGTCTTGCGGGAGTGATTGATGACTGGATGGAGACTGTGTGCCATGATCGGCTTCGACGAGCACGTCATACATGCCTTCGCGCCCACCTTCACGGCCATAGCCACTTTCCCGGTACCCTCCGAAGCCTGCGGCGGCATCGAAGAGATTAGTCGAATTGATCCAGATTGTTCCTGCCTTGACCTTGCGGGCAACATCCATCGCCGTGTCGATATCCTGCGACCAGATCGATGCCGCCAAACCGTACCGCGTATTGTTGGCTAGCTGAACTGCTTCAGCGGGCGTACGGAAGGTGAGGGTCACCAACACGGGGCCAAAAATCTCGTCCTGCGCAATGGTGTGTGATGGCTCGACATTTGTGAAAAGCGTTGGCGGAAGGAAAAAGCCTCCCTTCGGGCAAACCACATTCTCTGGTTGCCACATCACTGCGCCTTCTTTCTTGCCGACCTCCATCAGCTCTTTGATCTTCTTCAGCTGCTCCGCGTTGTTGATCGCCCCCATGTCCATTGCTTTGTCCAGAGGATTGCCCACGCGCAGCTTGCTCATGCGCCGTTTCAGCCGCTTGATGAAATCGTCATGGATACTTTCTTGGACCAAGAGTCGCGAGCCGGCGCAACAGACCTGTCCTTCATTGAACCAGATTCCGTTGACGACCCCCTCAATTGCCGAATCGAGATCAGCGTTGTCAAAGACAATGAACGGTGACTTGCCGCCGAGCTCCATCGTCAGATGTTTTCGCGAGCCGGCCGTCCCCTTTCGAATGACGCGTCCGACTTCCGTCGAGCCTGTGAACGTGACCTTCCACGGGACCGGATGTTCGTAGAGCATTGTGCCGGTCCTGGAGTCGCCAGTAAGCACATTTACCACGCCGGGGGGCAGCTTGACTTCGTTGAGGAGAATGTCAGCGAGTAAGAGAGCGGTCAGCGGCGTTGATTTCGATGGCTTGATAACAACCGTATTCCCGGCAGCGATTGCAGGAGCGATTTTCCAAGCGAGCATCAGGAAGGGGAAATTCCACGGGATGATCTGTGCGATAACGCCCCCGGGGCGATATCCCAGGAATTCGCGCTCCATCGTCTGCGCCCAGCCTGCGTGATAGTAGAAGTGTCTGATGACGACGGGAACGTCAATATCCCTGGTCTCGCGGATCGGTTTGCCGTTGTCGAGCGATTCCAACACCGCAAAAACACGGGCGTGTTTCGCTATCGCCCGAGCAATGGCGTAGAGGTAACGGGCTCGTTCATGACCTGACTGAGCGCTCCAAACTGGGAATGCCTTCTGCGCCGCAGCAATCGCAGCATCAACATCCTCCTTGGTACCGAGGGCGATCTCGGCAAGTACTTCCTCGCTCTTTGCGGGATTGATGGTCTTGAAATACCCGCCGTTCTTCGGGGGTTGCCATGCGCCGTCGATATAATGAGAGAACTTTGAGCCGTGCGACTTGAGCCACTCCCGGGTCCGGGCCTCCGACTCAGGCGCAGGGCCGTAGTCCAGCGTGTCGATAAGCGATGAGAGCTTCTCTTTATCCATTGTGCTTTCTCAAATTAGAACACGAATGAAGTGCAATGCGTAAATTCGAAATCCTAAATCCGAAGCCTCAAACAAATCCAAAATTCGAAACCTGAAGCCTCAAAACAATCCGAAACACAAAATCCGGAATTCCAATCAAACTCGACACCTCAAATCCAATACAGTTGCGGTGCGCATTTGATCAGTCTCGTTCGCGTTTTTGCATTTGTTTTGAATTTCGAGTTTTGGGTTTGTTTCGAATTTCGACATTCGGATTTCGTATTTCTCTCCGTTATGCCATAGGATGATACTGCGCATTCGCATATCGTCCGAATGCAAGGTGTCGGAGCTGCCGCTCGATGTCGTTCAACAAACTGCTCGCACCGATACGGAAGAGATCTGGCCTTGTCCAATCTACTCCCAGCTCCTCGAGCATCAAAGTCATCCAGAACATGGAATCCTTTGCTGTGCGGATGCCTCCTGCAGGTTTGAATCCTACGCGCTGTTTGCCAAGCAGTCCAAGATCCATAAACCTGCGGATTTGACGAACCATGACGAGGCCGTTTGGAAGAGTCGCATTCGTCGGCTCAAAACCAGTCGAAGTCTTGATGGTATCAGACCCCGCCATAATTGCCACTGCTGATGCCGCAGCGACGTTGGTTAGCGTTTCCAGATTTCCCACGCCGAGAATCGTCTTGAGCTTTGCCCGCGATCCGCATACCTCACGATACGCAACGATTTCATCGTAGAGTGGCTTCCATTTTCCCGTCAGCACTTTTTCCCGACTGATGACGACATCGATTTCTGTCGCTCCAGCCTTGATAGCGAGGTCTATCTCTTTGAGTTTCAATTGCTGAAATGTCTGTCCGGCCGGAAAGCCGGTGGCGACGGATGCTACGGGAATGCGGCCGGTGAGGAACTGCACGGCCGACTTCACCTGCGCGGGATAGACGCACACTGCGCCGACCGTGAGAGGAGAAGTGATTCCGAGTGCCTGAACAATCTCCTGCTCCAACGGTGCGAGAGCTTTGGCGCAGAGCCTGGCCACTCTTCCAGGAGTGTCATCCCCCGCGAGAGTCGTCAAGTCGATGCATCTGATCGCAGCAAGATACGCCGCGACCTGCGCTTCGACTTTGAACGTGCGGCGCGTGCCAAGTTCTATTGCCCTTGCTTCAACGGCGCTTCGGTTGACGCGCAGGGACTGCACGAGCCCAATATCAAATGGAATCGGAGAGTTTGTTGGAAACCCCGGCCGCGGTTTTGGCTTCGAAGCAATAGTCGATCGTGACCGTAAAGCAACACTGCGCTGTCGGTTGGATTTTGCTGCAGGTCTTGAACGAACAGGCCTTTTCTTCATAGAACCATCATGCTTGTGAAGGTCATTCGATACTGAATTTGCATAAGCATCTTGAGACTCATCGCTCTAGCGTCGTTGCGGAACACCGAGCGCTCCCCCCAATGGTACCGAAATACGGTAATACTTACAAATCAGGAGAAAGCAGTTCGATGCTGTTCGCCGACTTTCCGCGCCTCCAATCCTTATTCCTTGCTGTGAGCGACCCCGAAAACACGCACGGTCGTTCCCTCTATAGTAAAGAGGAATCTCCACCGCCGCACTGCGACGATTGATGTGCTTTTGTCGTGTTTCCTGATCCGCCGATAAACATGAGGGTGCGGATCACGCGAAAGCAATCCGGAGAGATAACTCTCTACTTCGTGGCGTTCTTCAGGCTCCATTTCCCGCAGCACCTTCCTCACCTCTGCGTTGAACAATACTCTATAAAGAGGGGTGGTCCGTTCGTTCGACTCTTCAATCCAGCCGCCGCGAGCTTTCGGGCGTGATTCAGCATGAGGGAGATAGGGCTTGATGTCGAGCACCGGTGTTCCATCCAGCATATCTGGATTCTCGATGCGAATCGTTCGTCCTTTGATATCGATGAGCTTGCAAAGCGACAATCCAATGGGATTTGGACGATGCGGTGAGCGAGTTGAGAACAGACCGCGCTTTGTTCTTCCTCCGTGAGGCGGAAGTACCTTGGGTTTCCAGTTCCTGTTCTTGTGGAACCAGAAGATGACCCAGATGTAGTCGAATCCATGGAGGTCGTCGAGTGCCTGCTCGAAATTGCAGCGTTCATTGAGCGTAATGACCCCAACGGTTTTGCCTGAAGCTGAGGCCGGCTGACGCGGGGCGGCGTACTTCGACTTGAATGGGGTATGCACTACACCGATAGGTTGAATGTCGGGCTTGAATACCAGCATGCCGACAAGATAATGGAGAATTGGTCGAATTTCTATCTCGACCATTCGCAGAAACTGCACCGCCCGATCATCAGTCCTGGCGGCGTGGTTTCTGGGGTGTCACGAACCATTTCGTGAAACCTACTTCGCTGAATTGCGGCAAAGGACATGTCAGGGTGTGGATCCTGACACCCCAAGTCTGCTTTTTTCGGAAGCTTGACGAATCAACGATTCGGCGGGACAATGGTGTCGCCGGGAAGATCGTGATCAACTGTCTGTTCGACACTAGACAAAAAAACTTACTCGGGATGCGTCAGGCGGAGCGTCTTTGCGCTTTTCACGCTCGAAAGTGGCCAATGCCAACGCCGCTTTGGCAAACGTTGGAATTCTTATCGAACCATCCCCGACGTTTGAGGAACTGTGGGCTTCCTGAAGATGTTTAGGAAATACACCGGCTGGAAAATCTTTACGCCATTATTTCACTGTTTGCAGGCAATGTCAAATGGGTCCATCCGGCGAAATCCGTCCTCAACCTGGATCTACTGAATGAAGACGCGTTTCAAACGAAACAGAGAATATCCGCACCCATCATTCACCAACAATAGAACATGGAGCGCACCACATGGTAAAGATCAACGCACCTGCACCAGAATTTACCGAAGAAGTATACATCAATGACGAGCTCAAGAAGATTTCGCTGAAGGACTATCGTGGAAAATGGGTCGTCCTGTTTTTCTATCCCGCCGACTTTACGTTCGTCTGTCCGACGGAACTCGGCGAACTTGCGGACCATTATGCTGAGCTGAAGAAGGAGGGGGCCGAGGTGATTTCTGTCAGCACTGACACTGGTTGGGTCCACAAGGCGTGGCATGATCATTCCCCAACGATCAAGAAGATCACATATCCGATGCTTGCTGATCCAGCGCAACGCGTCTCCAGGGCATACGGCACGTTGATCGAAGATGCAGGGGAGTCACTGCGTGCGACGTTTCTCATCGATCCGCAGGGAATTCTCAAGGCGTATGAAATTCACGACAACAGCATCGGCCGCAGCGTTGATGAACTGATACGCAAACTGCAGGCCGCGAAGTTTGTCGCCGAGCATGATGGACAAGTATGTCCGATGAATTGGAAGCCGGGTCAGAAGACGCTGAAGAAGGGACTCGATCTGGTGGGAAAGATCTAGTTCTGAGGCGTTTCGCGACATAGACCCCCGTGCGGACCTACTCAACAGCATCGGGGGTTTCTTGTTTCTGTTTGGAACTTCAGTCTCAACAAGGATGTTTTCCTTTGAAGAACACTTAGTTTTTTGTCCACACCAGGAGAAGCTATGCACCAGTACCCTCTTACCGAAGACCAAATCGAGTTCTATGAAACAAATGGATACATCCAACTCGACAATGTTCTGGACGCTAGCGAGGTGGAAGTTCTCCGCAAAGCTGTGGCTCAGGCCGTTGAGGACAAGAACAAATACAATCTGAACCTTGGCCCCCGAACGGACGAAGGATATGCGAAGGTCTTCTTGCAGATGGTGAATCTTTGGGAACGCTATCCGGTTCTGGAGGAGTACGTTCACAATGCCCGCGTCGCTGAGATCGCCCGAAAGCTCACGCGCTCAAAGGCCGTGCGCCTGTGGCACGATCAGGCGTTGATCAAGTATCCCAAGGACAGTAAAGCGACCGCCTGGCATCAGGATACTGTCTACTGGCCGATGAACGAGGCAGTCGGGCTTTCATGCTGGATGGCTTTGGACGACGTGACTGTGGAGCGGGGTTGCATGTGGTTTGTCCCGGGCTCGCACAAGCTTGGACCTCTTCCCCCGATTGATCTTGGAAATGTATCGCCTGACAACCTGGACACGGTCATGCCGTCGTCATTCAAAGGAGTGAAACCGGTCGCTGTTGAGTTGAAACCAGGGAGTTGTACGTTTCACAATGGACTTACCTTCCACTATGCCGGTCCGAACGTGACCGACATCCCGCGTAGAGCGATGGTCACAATCTTCATGCCGGCAGGGACGACCTACAGGAAACACACACACATCGTCGGTGACCGCAGCAATCTCCAGCCGGGAGAGGAATTTCACGGACCCCTCTTTCCCATTCTTGCGCGTGAATAGAATTTAATCATGGAATCGGGTACGCCCGTTCGACTTCCCGGCAAAATACCGTATCTTGATCAACAAACAGGACGGAATACTTGATCACCCTGTGTGGAGCCGGGTGAGCGATTCATCAAAAAAGGGAAGGATACATATGCGTACCAGATATGGAGTTGTAGCGGGAATTCTTCTTGTGCTTACGGGATGTAACAACTCGGAGCTTGAGAACAAGAACAAAGAACTTCAAACTCAGCTAGCCGCCAAGGACCAATACATCGAAGAGGTTACTGCGGCAATCAATGAAATCCATAATCAGCTGGAGAGCACCTGGGCGATGGAAAACAGGGTGCTCCAGCAATCCACCTTCAAAGAGGGGGCCAAGGCGCCTTCCCATCTGCAGGTGAAACAACAGATTCTTAGCCGCATCTCCGACATCGATTCAATTCTTGCCGCCAACCGGAAGAAGCTCGCAAACCTTCAGAGCAAGCTGAAAAACGCCGCCGTGCAGTACGCCGGGCTTCAGAAGATGGTGGATGATCTGAAGACAACGCTCGAAGAGCGGCAGAAGACCTTGGCTGATCTCCAGGCCCGTGTCAAGTCACTGGAAATAGAAGTCAGTGAAAAGACGAAAGTCATCGCTGCGCGCGATGCAACTATTGACGATCAGGCAAATCAGCTGAGTGAACGCACGAAACAGATGAATACCGTCTACTATGTCATTGGCAATAAAGACGACCTGAAGAATCAGGGAATCGTCGCCGATGAAGGAGGTGTTCTGTGGGGACTGTTTGGATCAACGACGGTAATTGGGGGCAATTTTAAGTCCGATGCATTCCAGAAAATGGACAAGACAAAGGAATCGCAGATCGATGTTCAGGGAAAGATTGTCGAGATCGTACCAAAGAGGGAGGCCGGTTCGTATTCTGTCGAAGAAACGTCGACTGGTCGCTCGATCTTGAAAATCACCAATGCAGATCAATTCTGGAAACTGAATCGGGTGGTGATCATCTCGAAGTAAGGATGGAATAATTCTCAGTACCTGTTGCGACGAAAACGCCCGGAGATATTCTCCGGGCGTTTCTTTGTACTGCATGCTTCATCCAGCAACGACTAGCGGCAGGTCTATGATTCAGAAGCTACTTCTGTTCCAGGTATTTCTTTACAGCAATCGCGACGACATATTCTTCATTCGTCGGTATGACTGCCACATTGGTCCTCGAGGTAGCATGTGATATGAGGCCTTCCTTCGGGTTGGCGTTGTTCTTCTTCTCGTCGAGCACGATGCCGAGGTTTTCCATGTTGGCGACGATTGCTTGGCGGAGGCGTGCGGAGTGTTCTCCGGCTCCAGCTGTAAACACGATGCAGTCTGCTCCATTCAAAGCTACCAGATATTCTCCGATGTATCTCTTCACATTGTAAACGAACGTCTTGAAGGCTAGCTCAGACCGCTTGTCCCCGTTGTCCATTCCTTGTTCGATATCCCGAAAATCACCGCTCGTCCCAGAGATTCCATAAATTCCCCCCTTGGACATCAGAATCTTGCCGACCTGTTGCACTGAGAAATTCTCCTGCTCCATCAGGTAGAGCAGCCCAAACGGATCAAGGTCGCCTACGCGCTTCGCATTCGGCAATCCGCTCTGTGGACTCATCCCCATGGACGTATCGATGGACCAGCCATCCTTGATCGCGCAAATAGAAGAGCTTCCTCCGAGATGACAGGAGATAACTTTCTGAGCGCCGAACAACTCCTTCGCCCGCATACCGATGTATCGATGAGACGCTCCGTGAAAACCGTACTTGCGAATCCCATGCTTTTCGTAATACTCGAACGGGATGGCGTACAAGTACGCCTCCGGGGGAATATTCACGTGGAAGTGAGTTTCGAAAAGTCCAACGCGCGGTATCGACGGAAGAAGACTTTTGAAAACAGCAATCGCCAGAAGATAGATGTCTGTATGAACAGGTGCGAGCGAGCGGTAGTCTTCCATCGCTTTGAGAACTTCATCCGACAACTCAACGCAGCCGGTAACACCCTTTGCATGCACCGTTTTGAATCCAACGCCGGCGAGGTGGTCGATCAGATGCGCGTCCCTCATCGAACTCAGCGTCAGGTTGACGGCCGCGGGGTAGTCGGGGACGGGCTGCTTGAGCACGATCTTTTATTCGCTTGCCCGATTGAACGTGTAGATCCATTCCTTGTCACAGATGCGTTCAACGTTTGCCTGGAACAGGACGTCCATGGTGGTGAGATCGTACAGCTTACACTTGAACGATGTGCTTCCTGGATTGGCGATGAGGAGAGTCATGAGAGGTCAGTGGATAAATTCGAAATGCGAAGCACCAAATCTCAAAGAAATGCGAAATACGAAAAACGAAATACTAGACAAACTTCAAACTCTAAACTTCAAATCCGATGTAAAAAAACCTTGTTCTTCATTTTGGATGTTTCGGATTTGTTTGAGATTTCGAATTCAGATTTTAGAATTTCCTCGGGAGGACGTCTAGCGCTTTGCGAGTTTTGCCATCACCTGCTCCGCAATCTGACGAATTTTCTGTTCGCTGATGGTATCATGGGATGAATGAG
>Ga0315275_10004128_pt1 | contig 13535 bp, 10 predicted proteins | sample YL17G03_0_MG_FD_205557 | JGI IMG/M metagenome (GOLD analysis project Ga0315275, IMG submission 205557) | Sediment microbial communities from Yellowstone Lake, YNP, Wyoming, USA - YL17G03_0 | ecosystem: Environmental > Aquatic > Freshwater > Lake > Sediment | place: USA: Wyoming | collected... | reverse complement strand
TTCCAGATCCTGCTGGAGGCGGGGCTGCTGCCAGGGGCGATGATGCGCAATGTGGGGCAGACCTTTGTCTGCAAGTACGTGAACATCCGCGTCGAGACCACCAATACGCCTTACACGCGGGGGATGCAGGAGGGCGCGGGGCTTCGACTGCGCTCAGCCTCGCCCCACCCCGAGCGGAGTCGAGGGGCGGTGCTGCGCATGCCGATCGCCCACGGCGAGGGGAACTACTACGCGGATGCGAGCACACTGGTGGCGCTGAAGCGCCACGACCAGATCATCTTCCGCTACTGCACTCCTGAGGGCGAGATCACGAAGGCGGCGAACCCGAATGGCTCGCTGAGGAACATCGCCGGAATCTGCAATCGCGGGCGGAACGTGATGGGAATGATGCCCCATCCTGAGCGGTGCACCGATCCGCTGTTGGGGTCGAGCGACGGGCGGCTGGTGTGGGAGAGTCTGCTGAACGGCTAACCGCAGAGACGCTGAGACGCGGAGAGAAGAATGCCTATCGAACCACGCATGTGGCGTGAGCTGGGCCTGAGCGATGAGGAGTACGATCGCATCCTGAAGGCGATCGGGCGGGAGCCGACTCCGACCGAGCTGGCGATGTTCTCGGTCGAGTGGTCGGAGCACTGCGGCTACCCGCGCAGCCGGCCGCTGCTGGCGCTGTTCCCCAAGGAGGGGAAGTACGCGCCTCGCTGCGAGGAAGGGGAGGACGCCGGCGGGATAGAGGTGACGCCCGGCCTGACAGTGCTCTTCAAGATGGAAAGCCACAACCACCCGAGCCAGGTGGAGCCGTTCCAGGGCGCGGCGACGGGCGTGGGCGGGATCATCCGGGACATCTTCACGATGGGTGCGCGGCCGATCGCGGTGCTCGATTCGCTCCGATTCGGGGAGCTAGACCAGCCGCTTGCCCGCTACCTCCTCCGTGGTGTGGTCAACGGCATCGCTTTCTACGGCAACTGCCTTGGCGTGCCGACCGTCGGCGGCGAGCTGCGGTTCGAGGAGCCGTACAAGGGCAATTGCCTGGTCAACGTGATGGCCGTCGGAGTCGTTGCGACAGACAAGATAGCGACGAGCAAGGCGACCGGTGTGGGGAACCCGGTCATGGTTGTTGGCAACTCGACGGGCAGGGACGGCATCGGCGGTGCGAGCATCTTGGCGAGCCACGAGTTCGGGGAGGGCGAGGAGAAGCGCCCGACGGTCCAGATCGGCGACCCATTCACCGAGAAGTGCCTGATCGAGGCCTGCCTGGAGGCCCTCGACAGCGGCGGGGTGGTGGCGCTGAAGGACATGGGAGCGGCCGGGCTGACCTGCACGACCTGCGAGATGTCGGCGGCCGGCGGACACGGGATGGAGGTAGAGCTCCAGAAGGTGCCGCGCCGGGAGCCGGGCATGGAGCCCTGGGAGATGCTGATGTCGGAGTCGCAGGAGCGGATGCTACTCGTCGCGCAGAAGGGCCGCGAGGAGCAGGTGCTGGCCATCTTCCGCAAGTGGGGCCTGAACGCGGTCATCGTTGGGCAGCTCACGGGTGACGGCATCCTGCGCATTCGGGACAACGGCCAGCTCGTTGCCGAGCTGCCGGCCGAGACGCTCGCCAGTCCGCCCGTCTACCACCTCCCCACGGAGGAGCCGGCCTACTACCGCGAAGTGCAGTCCGCCGATCTCTCGAAGCTGCCGATGCCGAGGAGTATGGGAGGGGTGCTGCGCGACCTGCTGTCGAGCCCGAACATCGCCAGCGCCGAGTGGGTCTACCAGCAGTACGACCACATGGTGCAGACGAACACGGTCGTGCTGCCGGGCTCGGAGGCGGCGGTGCTACAACTGAAGGGCTACAAGCAGGGAATCGCGATTACGACCGACGGCAACGGCCGCTATTGCTACCTCGACCCGTACCTGGGAGCACAGCTTGTGGTGGCGGAGGCGTGCCGCAATCTGGTGTGCGCCGGGGCGGAGCCGGCCGGCGTGACCGACTGCCTGAACTTCGGCAACCCGGAGAAGCCGGACCGCTTCTGGCAGTTCACGCGCTGCGTCGAGGGGCTGGCGGAGGCGTGCCGCAGCTTCAACCTGCCGGTGGTGAGCGGCAATGTGAGCTTCTACAACGAGACGCCGGAGACGGCGGTCTACCCGACGCCTGTGCTCGGCGTGGTGGGCGTTCTCGACGATGTGCGCCGGCACTGCACCGTCGGGTTCAAGCAGGCGGGCGATGTGATCCTGCTACTGGGCGACAGCTACAACGATCTGGGTGGCACCGAGTACCTGAAGCGGCATCACGGGAGGGTGACCGGGCGGCCGCCGGCGCTCGATCTGGAGCGTGAGAAGGGGGTGCAGGCGGTCTGCCTGGATGCCGTCAGGCAGGGACTGGCGGCCTCGGCGCACGACTGCTCGGACGGCGGGCTGGCGGTGGCGCTGGCGGAATGCTGCATCTGGGGCAAGACGGGGGCGAAGGTGGCGGTTCCACAGGGGGAGGCGCGGCTGGACGCGCAGCTATTCGGCGAATCGCCATCTCGCATCATCCTGTCGGCCGCCGCGGCAGACGCAAGAAAGATCGAGGAGCTGGCTGCCCGGCGCGGCGTATCCATACATAGGTTGGGCGCGGTCGGCGGCGACACGCTGGTTGTGGAGGCGCAGGGCAAGGAGCGCATCTCGGTCCGGGTGTCGGAGATGGAGCGTATCTGGCGCGGGTCCATTCGGTCTTTGATGCTCCAGTAGCGGGGTATCATGATCTCGGGGGAAGGACAGGAAGTCCCGGGCCGGCTCTCGAACCAGAAGGGCGTCCCCGAGTCGCGATGAAGAAGGCCTGGGGGTGGTGTTGGCTGAACCTGATCGGCGGGACAGGGACAAGAGAGGCAATGGAAGCAGACAAGATGCTCCTCGCGCCGCCTGAGGCGCGCGAGGCGTGCGGCGTCTTTGGCATCTACGGGCCGGGTGAAGACGTATCTCGTCTGACCTACTTCGGGCTGTTCGCCCTCCAACACCGGGGGCAAGAGAGCGCGGGCATCGCGGTATCAGATGGGCGGGAGGTCAGCAGCTTCCGCGAGATGGGCCTGGTATCCCAGATCTTCAGCGAGGAGAAGCTGTCCGAGCTGAAGGGGGACCTGGCGATTGGCCACACCCGCTACTCGACAACCGGCTCCAGCACCCTGGCGAACTCGCAGCCGATGGTGGCAGAGTGGAGGCGCGGCAGCATTGCGCTCGCCCACAACGGCAACCTGGTGAACGCGATGGAGCTGCGCCGCGAACTGGAGGAGGCGGGCGAGACCCTCGAGGCGACGAGCGACAGTGAGGTGATGCTGCGCATGCTCGCCCGGGAGGCGAACCGCACCGGCAGCGTGCCGGAGGCGATCGCGGCCTGTGCGCCGTCCTGGCTGGGTGCGTACTCGGTCACTATCCTGACCCCGAAGAGCGTGATCGCGGTACGCGACCCCTATGGCGTGCGGCCGCTCTGCATCGGCCGGCTGAATGGCAAGGCGCACGTATTCGCCTCGGAATCGTGCGCGCTGAACGTCATCGGCGCCGAGCTGGTGCGCGAGGTCGAGCCGGGCGAGATGGTGATCGCCGATAAGGACGGTGTTCGCTCAGAGCGGGTGGGGCAGAGCCCCCGCGTCGCCCTGTGCGTCTTCGAGTACATCTACATGGCGCGCCCGGACAGCCAGATCGGCTCCCACCTCTGCTACGAGGCGCGGCGGGGCCTGGGCCGGCAGCTCGCCAAGGACTGCCCGGCAGACGCTGACGTGGTTATCCCCGTGCCCGCCACCGGCTGGCCGGCCGCCATCGGTTTCGCGGAGGAGTCGGGGCTGCCGTTCGGCGAGGGGCTGATCAGGAACTGGTACGTGCCCCGGACGTTCATCCAGCCCGACCAGCGGCTGAGGGAGCTGGGCGTCCGGGTGAAACTGAATCCGCTCAAAGCGGCCCTCAAGGGCCGCCGGGTGGTGATGGTGGACGACTCGATCGTCCGAGGCACGACCAAACGCGGCATCGTGAGGATGATACGGGAGGCGGGAGCGAAAGAGATCCACGTACGCATAAGCGCCCCGCCCTATCGTTGGCCCTGCTACTATGGAGTTGACACGAGCAACCGCTCCGAGCTGATAGGCGCGCGCTGCAGCGTGGAGGAGATCAGGCAGGCGATCGGCGCCGACACCCTGGGGTACCAGTCGGTCGAAGGCCTGCTGAAGGGTGTCGGGGTGCCGCGCCGCAAGCTTTGTATGGCCTGCTTCACCGGCCGCTATCCGATTCCCATTCCCAAGGATGTGAAGCTCAGCAAACTGGACCTGGAGGAGCCCGAGTGGCGAGAAGGAAAGGGCGAGGACACGGCTCCGTCCCCATCACCTACCGGGACGCGGGAGTAGATATCCAGCGAAAGACCGCGACGCTCGAGCGTATCAAGCCCCTCATCCGGTCCACCTTCACGCCGCAGGTGGCGGCAGACATCGGTACGTTCGGCGCCATGTTCTCGCTGGCCGAGGTGGCCGGGCCCGAATCACTGCTCGTCTCGAGCGTTGACAGCGTTGGCACCAAGGTGATGGTCGCCTCGATGATGAACCGCCACACCACCGTGGGCCAGGACATCGTCAACCACTGTGTCAACGACATTCTCGTCCAGGGAGCGCGCCCGCTCTTCTTCATGGATTACATCGCGGCCGACCAGCTTCTTCCCGAGCTGATCGCGCAACTGGTCGAGGGCCTTGCGACCGCCTGTCGGGAGGTCGGCTGCGCGCTGATCGGCGGCGAGATGGCTGAACTCCCTGGCATGTACCGCCCGGGCCAGTATGACCTAGTGGGTTTCGTCGCCGGCGTGGTGGAGCGCGGCAAGGCAATCCGCGGCGACCGCATCGCTCCAGGCGACGCGGTGATCGGCCTCTCCTCCAATGGGCTGCACACCAACGGGTACTCGCTTGCGCGCAAGCTGTTCTTCGAAGTCGCCGGGCTGTCAGTTGACCAGTACGTGCCCGAGCTGGGGCGGACGATCGGCGAGGAACTGCTGCGCGTGCATCGGTGCTACTACTCTTCGGTGTTGCCGCTGCTGGGCGAGGTCGAGGTCAAGGGGATGGCTCACATCACCGGTGGCGGGCTGCCCGACAACCTGGTGCGGGCGCTGCCGGAGGGATGCCGTGCGGTGATCGAGCGGGGGAGCTGGTGTGTGCCGCCTGTTTTCAGGGTGATTCAGGACCTGGGCCGAGTGCCTGATGAGGACATGTACCATACCTTCAACATGGGCGTGGGGTACGCGCTCGTGGTGCCGAAAGACCGAGCTGAGGAGGCCGCCTCCCGGCTCTCGGTCAGCGGCGAGACGGCCTACGCGATCGGCCGCATCGAGGAGGGCGAGCGGAGCGTACTGATCGCCTAGCGGGGACAGAAACCGCAGGACAGCGGAAGGGCATTGCCCACCTCCGGCCAAAGGACATGGGCAAGGCCCAGCGAAGAAGGCCGTGGGCGTGAGTTTTGTCGCGGGGAGCAGTGAAATTCATCCAACAATCATCCGATGCAACTGCGGGCATCGCATCGTCCGCAGGGACGTCATCCAGACGGGGCTTTATCTCAGCGTTCTCGGGCCGAGCTATGTCTACGTGCGCTACCGCTGCGGGCGATGCAAGCGAATGGGCGAGCAGCTAGTCGAGCAGGAGGCATGGGACCCATCGGTGCTGCAGCCGGCCCCTCGGCTGCGGGCCGAGGTTGACCTGACGCGCTTCCGCGAGATGGGCGAGATCACCCCGGATGAGATCATCGCCTTCCACTACGCGCTGCACCGGTTGAGCGGGGATCCCAACGAATAGGTATTGGGGTGGCAGGGAGGAAGGAGTCGAGATTCGAGATTAGAGAGTGGTTTTCGACTCTCGACTCTCGGTCTTAGCTCATGCTACTGCATCGGGTGTTGACAGCCGTCGTCGGCATTCCGGTCGCGCTCCTGCTGATCTACCTCGGGGGATGGTATCTGGCGGCGCTGATGGCGGCCGTCGCCGTGGGCGGGCTGCGGGAGCTATACGGACTCCTGGCGGCGCGCGATAGGGTCGCCTATCCGTGGCTCGGGTATCCGCTCGCGGTGATCCTGATTGGGGCGGGAGCCGCCGGCAAAGCGCCAGGTCCTTGGCTGCCGTTGGAGGCGGGGCTGCTCGTCGGCGCGTTCGCTATCTCCGCCTGGTGGATGCTGGCCGCGGTGGTGCAACCGGCCGGCGGCAAGCTCTTCGCCACCGTCTCCGCGCACATCTACGTGCCTCAACTGCTCAGCTACCTCGTGCGGCTGCGCGGCCTGCCGGTGCTAGCTATTGCGCCTCGCGGCGCTCACACCACCGTCCCGGCGGGAGCGCTGTTCGTCGCGCTGGTGATGGCGGTGATCTGGGGAATGGATACTGCCGCCTACGCGGTCGGGAAGACGATGGGCCGGCGCAAGCTCTGCCCGACCATCAGCCCGGGCAAGACCGTGGAGGGGGCGATCGCGGCATTCCTCGCCGCGGTAGTGCTGTCAGGGGCGATCGGCTACTGGTTCAGACTGCCGCTTGAACGCGGGGTCGTGCTGGGCGCTGCCATCGGCATCCTCGGCCAGGCCGGCGATCTGTTCGAGTCCATGCTCAAGCGGCGGGCCGGGGTGAAGGACTCGGGGGCGGTGCTGCCGGGCCACGGCGGGTTGTTGGACCGGTTCGACAGCCTGCTCTTTGCCGCGCCGCTGGCGTACTTCTACCTGAGCTTCGTGACAACATGACCACAGAGGCACAGAGGACACAGAGACTACATCAAAGGTAACCGTTAACCATACGCTTGATGCCCTGACGGAGCACGGGCACGTTGAAGTTGATGAGCAGGCCAAGGTGGATTCCCGTGAGACGCAGGTATGTGAGCAACTGGGCCTCGTGGATAGGCAGCAACTCCTCCACTGACTTGAGCTCCACGACCAGCATTCCTTCGACGATCAGGTCAAGCCTGTAGCCACAATCCACCCTCTCGCCCTTGTACTCTACGGGCAGAGGCTGCTGCTGCTCGTACCCTATCCCCCGCAGGTCCAACTCGCGTCGCAAGCATGCCTCATATGCTGATTCCAGCAGGCCGGGGCCGAGGGCCTTGTGTACCTCGATAGCAGCCCCGATCACTCCGTCGCTGATCTTGTTCTCTAGTATCCCCTTCTCCGTGTTCTCTGTGCCTCTGTGGTTCATCTCAGTCAGCGCCCCGCCGCCAACCGCTCCGCCAGATAGCTGGGCAGGCCGGCCTTCACCATCTTGTCCTGGGCGGCCTCGATGTCATAGCTGACGCGCCGGATCTCGATTGCTCGATCCTCCACCCGCCACACGCCGCAGCTCGCCGCCGGATTGCCGTCCCGAGGCTGGCCGACGGCGCCCTGGTTCACGATGTACCGCACGCCGTCTTCCAGGTCAACGGTCCCGCCCGACCAGAGGGACACCTGCTCCGGGAAGCGGCTGCCGCGGCCCCTCTGGGACCCTGAAGGGCCCCCTCGGGGTCCCGAAGGGCGCGTCCGGTAGTACTCGGTGATATGGGTGTGGCCGATGAAGGCCAGATCGCCCGGCATTGCGTCGAAGCACAGCCGCGCCTCATCGGGTGTGGTGATGTAGTCCATCTCATCGGGCAACGAGCCGTGCACGATCAGCGCGCCATCGGCGTGCGCGGTGAGGGGCAGGGATCCGAGGTAGGAGCGGTCATCTGGGGTGAGCTGCTGCGCCGTCCACTCGACAGCCGCTTGGGCGAAGGGATTGAACCGGCCAAGATCGTAGCTGCCGATGGCCGCCAGGTCGTGGTTGCCCGCCACGCAGATCAGCCTGGGAAGCCGCCGGATGGTTTCGAGGCAGGGGCGGGGGTCGGCGCCGTAGCCGACGATATCGCCCATGCATAGGAAGCCGTCAACACGCCCGAGCGCCTCCAGCACAGCTTCGAGGGCTTCGAGGTTCGCGTGGATGTCGGAGATCAGGCCGTAGGTCATGGGCCGAACGGAACCACAGCGTATTCCATAGCTGTTCGCCCACAAAATAACATGGGCGGACAGCTTTCGTCCAGTTCCTGCGTCTGCCCTCAGAACCTTTGGGTCGATCTGTGCGTCCAATGAGTGTGGGCCCGCTTGCTCTTCGGGAAACGCCGCCCAACGGCCGGAGGTGCTGGCCGGCCCCGCGGCGAAGCCATGGATGGATCCGATATCGCGCCTTTCGGGGGTGCGCCTGATGCCGACGAGGGGTTTGTCTGTTCTGCTCCGATATGGTTGGCTGCTCGCCTTGACGATGTCCGCGACCATCGCTGCCGGCCAGGACCTCCACTGGGGCGCGACCATGGGGTTCGGCGGCGCCTACAAGGAAGGGGCCTGGGCGCCGGTCTTCGTGGACATCGCCAACCAGGGCGAGTCGGCGACCGGCGAGATCACCGTTCCCATCCTCGACCAATCGCAGAGCGGCCGCCAGGTGATCGTCTACTCCAGGCCGGTCGAGGCGCCGCGTAACTCCCGCAAGCGCTACCTCCTCTATGTCCCGTCCGGGCATACGGAGAAGGTCTACCTCAGGCTTGGCCGCACGCAGTACGAACTGGAGCTATCGGGCGCCAGGTCGGCGGATCGCAATGACGCGCTGGTGGTGGTGCTCGGCGGCGACCGAGGGCTGCTGAACTTCCTCCAAGGCGCGCAGGCCGCGCCGCCGGCGACGCTGATCTTCGAGCGGGAATCGCCTGGCGGCCCCGGAGGCGGGGGACAGAGCGGGCCGGTGATCCAGATCGGCCGCGCCGAGTGGCAGTCTCTCCCGGACTCCTGGTTGGGCTGGGACGGCGTGGACGCAGTCGTCCTGGGTGACGGCGGCTTCGCCGGCGCCAGTCAGGAGTCCATCGAAGCCCTCCTCCGCTGGGTGGAACTGGGCGGTACCCTGGTTGTCCCTGGGGGCGTGCTGGCGCCCCAACTAGCTGCGAGCCCGATCGGCCGGATGCTCCCCATCGGCGTGCAAGGAACCGCCACGGCGGCAGGACTGGAGGCGCTCGCCGGCTGGGCGGGAAAGCCGATACAGCCGGGGCCGGTGCTCGTGGCGTCGGGGCCGTTGACGAAGGGTGCATCGGTGCTGTGCGGCTCCACGGAGCAGCCGCTGATCACTCTCCGCGCCCTCGGCGCCGGCCGGATCGCGATGGCTGCGTTTGACTACACCTCGGCGCCGGTGAAGTACTGGGACGGACAGACCGCGATGTGGCAGCGGCTGATCGCGCAGGCCCCGGCGCCTCCATCGGTCACACACGCGGGCGAGCTCAGTTTCCCCTACAACCCCGAGATCACGCTGCTGGACGCCGCCACTTACACGCCCGCGGCAGCGCTGCCCCCGTTCTGGCTGCTGCTCGGGTTCCTGGGCGCCTACATCATCGTGCTGGTGCCGGTCAACTACGCTTTGCTCAAACGCTGGGACCGCCGTGAGCTTGCCTGGGTCACGACTCCCATTATCGTCATCGCCTTCACCCTCGGCGCGTATGTAGTGGGCTATGGGATGCGAGGCGGGCAGGTCGTCCTGAACCGCCTCGCCGTCATCGAGGCGGCGCCGGGCGCCGGCCTGGCGCGGGGCCGCGGCTATGTCGGTATCTTCTCCCCCGGCCGTATGACCTTCGACCTGTTGCTCAAGGGCACAGCGGCCAGCGCTCGCGACCTGGCGAGGGAGGGTGAGCGAACGCGCGGCCCGGCAAGGGTCGTCTATGGGCCCGAGCCCAAGGTTGCCGATATCGGCATGAACATGTGGACCTCCCACGCATTCGGCGTGGAGTTTCTCGCGGATCTGAAAGGCGGGCTCGACGGCGTCATCGAGTATGATGGGAAAGAGTTGCGGGCCCGGGTCGAGAACAAGACGGGACACCGGTTGAGAGCGTGTCGCCTAGTCCATGGCAACACCCAAACCAGGGGGAAGGACATCGCGGCAGGCGACCGCGCAGATTGGGTGCTGGGAGCCTTCGCCGCGATCGGAGATCGCAATCGCTTCACCGGGAACCAGCCCACACAGCTAGATGTGAAGGAAGGGATGCAGGATCTCGCCGTTCGCTCCATCTTCGGCACCTTCCAGCGAGGAGGTGCGACATCGCTCACCACCAAGGAGCCGTGCTTCGTCGCCCTTGTTGATGATCCGGTCGTCCCGGCGGAGTTGAGCCGGCGGGGGTCGCAGACCCAAGATCTCAGCGTTCTCATCGCTCGGCTGCCGCTGCGCCTCGCCTCGGGGCGTCGCATCGGCGTCCTGCAGTGGATGGTGGCGGGCCGTCCGGTCGCTTCCGAAGGCTCCATCACCGGTGGCGAGGTATGGGACCCGCAGGTGACCCTACACCAGGGCACGGTGGTGTTCGAGTTCCGACTGCCGGTGGGGGAGAAGGGCGGGGTCGCCCGCGCGCTCACGCTGTCGGCAGCCTCCGGGCAAGGGGGGCCGGGTCAGCCGCTGGCGCCGGGCGCAGTGGCGGTGTCGGCGCTCAACGTTCGCCTGAATGGCTGGCAGGAGCTTCCCTCAGGGCCGGCCTCGGTGCGCTTCCCGAACGCCGCGGACTACATGACCAGGGACGGTCGCGTGCTGGTGAAGATCGAGGCCCTCACGGACAACGTCACCCTCTGGGACGTTGGTCTGGCGGGGCAGCTGGATACCTTCTGACGAGGCCGGCCATGATCGAGATCAAATGCCTGACCAAGAAGTTCGGCGCTCTTACTGCCGTGAATGAGCTGTCCTTTCGTATCGAGCGCGGCGACGCCTTCGGCTTCGTCGGCCCGAACGGCGCGGGCAAGACCACCACGATCAAGATGCTCGCCACGCTGCTCATGCCTGACGGCGGCTCGGCCACCGTCAACGGCCACGATGTGGTGAAGGAGCCCGAAGCCGTCCGCGCCTGCATCGGTTACATGCCCGACTTCTTCGGCGTCTACGATGATATGAAGGTGTGGGAGTATCTCGACTTCTTCGCCGCCGCTTACCGCGTGCCGGCGCAGAAGCGCCCGCAGTTGATCCGCGATGTGCTGGAGCTGACCGACCTCTCCCACAAGCGCGACGATTACGTTGATGCTCTCTCCCGGGGGATGAAGCAGCGCCTCTGCCTCGCCAAGACGCTCGTCCACGACCCCGATGTGCTGCTGCTCGACGAGCCGGCCTCCGGCCTCGACCCGAGGGCCCGCATCGAGATCCGAGAGCTGCTGCAAGAGCTGGTCAAGATGGACAAGACGATTCTCATCTCCTCGCACATCCTGCCGGAACTGGCGGAGCTGTGCAACAAGATCGCCATCATCGAGGGCGGGAAGCTGGTGCTGGCCGGCGATGTGAAGGAGATATCCTCCCAGCTCGCGGGGGGCCTACGGCTCATCATCCGCACCACGGACCGGCTGGAGGAGGCCTGCACGTTCCTTGCCGGCCGCCCTGAGATCTCGGGCGCGGAGGTGGTGGAGGGGAACATCGAGTGCGTCTACCAGGGGCCGGAGGGAGAGCAGCACTCGATCCTCACCTGCCTGGTGCAGGCGGGATTCCAGGTGCAGTCCTTCAGCGAGGAGGCCACCGACCTGGAGGACCTCTACATGCGGCTCACCAGGGGAATGGGGAGCTGATGAACGCGGCGCTGGAAGCTGCCCTCTACCGCACCTTCCACCTGAACCCGTGTGTGGCGGTGCATGAGCTGCGGATGCGCATGAGGGGATGGCGGCCCTTCGGCGTGCTGCTGGTCTACGTCTGCGTCGCCATCGGGGCGGTGCTCATCGCACTCATCCCTCTCACCCTCGGGCGCCGTTACTTCGGCTCCGAGTTCTTCCAGATCGGCCGCGTCGCTTTCGCCACCCTCGCCCACACCCAGCTCACCCTCATCATGCTGATCCTGCCCGCCTACGCGGCCGGGGCAATCGCGCTGGAACGGGAGAAGCGCACGCTCGAGATGCTCCGCGCTACCCTGGTCACGCCCTTCGATGTTGTCACGGGCAAGCTCGTGGTGGTGCTCGCTTTCGGCGCCACGCTGCTCATCTCGTCACTGCCGGTGGCGGCCTGGTGCATGATGCTGGGCGGCATCGCACCGGAGGAGGTGTTCTACAGCTACAGCTTCCTGCTGATGGCCGCGCTCTTCGTCACCGGCCTGGGGATCGTCTTCTCGACCATGATGAAGCGCTCGACGGGCGCAGTGGTGGCGACCTATGGCATCCTCATCACGCTTGGAGTCGTGTCTGTGGTGGTGCCGGCAATCATCATGATCCCGATGTACATGAGCTCCGGGCCGCCCGCGCTTGGGCCGATCGCCGCCTTCGCGATCACGCTGGTGCTGGCGCTGGTGACGGGCTGGCTTGTGTTCCTGGGGGTGAGGGCGCTCGTCAGGCGCCTGCGGGCGGTGCGGGGATGGCTGGGGCTGGCGCTGGGGTTTGTTGCGCCACTAGGATGTATGTGGTATGTGATCCATCCCTCGGGTGCGATCTTTCAGGCGATCGAGAAGTCGCAAGTGCCCTGGCTCACCATGGTCAACCCCTACGTCGCTCTGTCGAGCGTGATGGGCGGCGTCCTGGCGCAACTCACTCGTTCATCCGGCGCGCCGGGTCCGACTGGACCGGTGCTCTGGGCCATCATCTGCAGTTTCTACCTTCTCGCCGGGGCCGCCCTCTGGGCCGGCGCGGTGCGACTCTTCGCGCGGCGGCGCGACTGAGGGGAATGTGGCTGCTTTGGACACGGCAGCGATAGCATCGGTTCCTCGGCAGCTTGCCGGGCGCGCCTTGGCCTGGCTGAACCGCCAGACCTTCAACCCCGTGTTCGTGCGCGACGCCCGCTCGATGTTCCGCGGCAAGCGCATCGTCGGGCTCCAGCTTCTGTACGTCATCGCATTGATGGCGGTGATGGGAATCGCTTCGTGGGTTCTGTTCGAGGAGCGCAATGTGCGGATGGGGGGGCAGGCCGGGTTGGCCGAGTACGGGCGATGGATCTTCGTGGGCATGTTCGAGACCCAGGTGGTCCTGCTGATGCTCGTCGTGGTGGCCTACAGCGCGGGCGCGATCTCGCTGGAGCGGGAGAAGCAGACCTACGAGGCGCTCGCCATCACCAGCCTCACCAGCGCAGAGGTCGTGCTGGGGAAGATCGGCTCCATCACCTCGCTCTGCTATCTGCTCATGTTCACCTCGGCGCCGCTGGCAGCGTTCAGCCTCTTCTTCGGCGGCGTCTCGCCGGGGGAGATGGCGGTCTGCTATGGACTGCTGGCGCTGAAGATCCCGTTCTGGGCGGCTCTTGGTATCCTCGCGTCAATCCTGGTGGGCCGGAGCCTGGGCGCTCAAGTGCTGACGCTGATGCTGGTCGGCGCTGAGAACGCCATCTCGGTCCTGCTCATGGACCCGTTCGCCGGCGGGGCATCGCCGGGCCTGTTCAGCCCGTTCGTCGCGCCAATCCTATCCGCAGCCCCGTTGAGCTTCAGGCTGCTGAACTGGGCAGTCCCAAGCTGGCTGCTTCCTATACCGTACGCGGCGCTGGCGACGGCACTGATCGTGGTCGGGGCGGCCGAGGCGATGCCTAACTACCGGCCGCAGCGCAGCCCGCTGCTGCGGACGCTGCTTCTCGGGGTCGCCTTCTTCATGGTGTTCCTGATCGCCGCCATCATGG
>Ga0315275_10004127_pt1 | contig 13539 bp, 8 predicted proteins | sample YL17G03_0_MG_FD_205557 | JGI IMG/M metagenome (GOLD analysis project Ga0315275, IMG submission 205557) | Sediment microbial communities from Yellowstone Lake, YNP, Wyoming, USA - YL17G03_0 | ecosystem: Environmental > Aquatic > Freshwater > Lake > Sediment | place: USA: Wyoming | collected... | reverse complement strand
ATCAGGGTGATTTGACGCTGTATAACCTGACCACCGACGAGACGAAGCGAAAGCCGGTCCTAGAGTTGTCGGCACGGGGATGGGATATCTGTCGACCTGCAGTAAAACGCCAACGCAAGAAGAAGATCGGCAGCATGCCAGCTCAAGCTAGGAGATAACCTGAAGATGAATTTTGACTTCCGTGAAAAGAGTGAAGCCAAAAGGGTACCAGAAACGATACAGGAGTATTTGAAAAAGCGCTTTAAGCTGCGCACTTCCTATCTCGGCGACTTGATGTGCTTTGAACATGAATGTATATCACGGGAGAAACAAATTAAACAAATCCGCATCTTCAACCCGACCTTGGCAAGAAAGAAAGGGCTGGCAATTAAATGGAACTCGGATTTGGAGCAGCATCCCGAGGTGTTACTGTTCGAGGGGTACACTAGCAATCATGGGCAGATCTTCATTATGGATCTAGGTCCGCGGTGAAGGATCTTAGCCCTGATTTTCAATAAAAATTTATAGGAGGTGAATTTAAGATGACACGTTCGACCACGGCTTTACAGTGTGAAGCATCCAACTCGGCAGAAGAGGAACCTCCGGGCGCGACCGCCATCACGAATAAGGTGGAAGAGGAACCTCCAGGTACAACGCCTGCCGAGAAAAAAGTGGAGGAGGAACCTCCAGGTAAAGCGGTCGCCACAAACAGAGACAGGCTCTTCGGCCATGTCCCTCAGGAGAAATGGTGCGATTGGAAGTGGCAGTTCCGCAATAGAATAACCTCTGTCGAAGAACTATCGCAGTATGTCCCCCTCTCAGCCAAAGAACAGGCTCAACTCAAGCTGGTAACCATTAAATATCCCCTCTCAGTGAGTCCCTACTATCTCTCACTCATTAACATCAACGACCCGAATGACCCCATAAGGAAACAGGCGATACCCTCCTTTGAGGAGATCGCCCTCTCCAACAAGGGCTTTGATGACCCTCTCGAGGAAGAGAAGGATTCCGTCGTCCCGGGCCTTGTCCACCGCTACCCAGACCGTGTACTAATGGTGCTAACCGACTTATGCCCCACGCTCTGCCGTCACTGTACCCGGAAAAGGGAATGGCGACACGGGGGCTGGGTGCGAACATCGAGCGAAATTGAAACGATGTTAGATTATATCCGCAGAAACAAAGCCGTCAGGGACATTATCATCTCGGGAGGAGACCCATTGACCCTCTCCACACACCGTCTGGAGGAGATCATCTCCAAGATAAGACAGATTGAACATGTGGAGATCATTCGTATCGGCAGCAGGTTCCCTGTGGTGCTGCCCCAGCGTATAGATGACGAGCTGTGTAACATGCTGTCGAAGTATGGCCCGATATGGCTCAACACCCACTTCAACCACCCCCGCGAGATAACGCCGGAGGCAGCGCAGGCATGCGATCGTCTGCTGCGTTGCGGCGTACCTGTCAACAACCAGTCTGTGCTACTTCGAGGGGTGAACGACAGCGTTGCCACCCAGATGAAGCTGTGCCATGGACTCCTGAAGATAAAGGTACGCCCATATTATCTGTTCCAATGCGACGAAGTGCGTGGGACAGAGCACCTGCGTACACCGGTGAAGACAGGAATTGATATAATAGAAGGGATGCGAGGACACACATCCGGTCTGGCGGTACCAACCTTCGTTATAGATTTACCGGAGGGTGGTGGCAAGGTTCCCCTTCAGCCAGATTACGTGCTATCGCAAAAGAAGGAGTCCCTTTTATTGCGAAACTATGAGGGGCGTCTCTTCCGCTACCGAAATCCAGGGGCGGACATGCTCGCCAATGGCCACAGAAACGGCAAGGGGACCAACGGTCATCTACACTGGACTATAACTAATGGCAAAGCCAAGAAAACACTGCTGGTGGGAACTCAACATGAGAATAGGGCTCGCGTACGATCTTAAACAATCCATTTGCCCGGGGCAAGATTCCCCAGATGATGCCTTCGAGGAGTACGACTCTCCGGAAACCGTGGAGGCTATCGCTGCGGTCATCGAGGCCCAGGGGCACTTGGCGATCAGATTAGGTGGAGGCAGGGAATTCCTAACTAACATCCTCTCAGAGAATGTGGATATGGTGTTTAATATCGCGGAAGGGAGAGGCAATTATCGGAGTAGAGAAGCCCAGGTGCCCTCCGTCTTGGAGATGCTCAATATCCCGTACTCAGGGGCTGACCCCCAGTGTCTGGCGATCTGCCTGGATAAGCACCTGACTAAGAAGCTGGTGGCTACGGCAGGCGTGCACACCCCAACATGGAGGCTGATCACTAATACCCAGCAGTTGAAAGAAACTTACTGGGATGATTTCCCTTTCCCTGTCTTCGTAAAGCCAGCTTATGAGGGCTCAAGCAAGGGCATACTCCAAGGCTGCAGATCTGAAAGCGCCCCGCAAATGGCCGAAACGGTTCAGGGCCTGCTGGAGCGCTACAGGCAACCGGTGATAGTGGAGGAATTCATCGATGGAGATGAGATAACTGTAGGGGTCGTGGGCAACTCACCACCCAAGGTGGTTGGCATCATGCGTGTGCTACCCAGGGAAAGCGAGGGGCATTTCGTGTACTCTCTAAAGGTGAAACGAGAGTGGGAATACCTCATCGACTACGAATGTCCCGCCAAACTCGGGGCAGACGTTTTAAACAGTATCACTGATTCCAGCATGAAGGCCTTTGAGGTCCTGGGCTGCAGGGACGTGTCGAGGATTGACTTCAGGCTCAGCCCTGAGGGAACGCCCTATTTCCTGGAGATAAACCCGCTACCTGGGCTCAGCCCAAAAACTAGCGACTTGCCCATCATGGCCAGCAAAGTGGGATGGACCTATGATACGCTGGTCTCATCCATACTGAATGCCGCCATGGAGAGGTATCCCCAGTGTGTCCGAGGGTAGCTATATTCTATAACGATCCGATACCGGGTCGTTATGGAACTATGGGCGAAGCGAAAGCTGTGCTCGGAGTGCTCGATGAAGTGCAGGCGGTACGCCAGTCCTTCGAGGAGCTGGGATACACCACAGTTCTAGCGCCCGTCCGGCCACCTCTCGAAGGAGTCAAAGAGCAACTGGAAGCCCTCGACGTAGATCTGGTATTCAACCTATTTGAAGGTTTCGACGGGCATCCGGAAACCGAGGCCGCTGTGGCTGACATGTTGTCGGAGGTGGGGCTAATCTTCACCGGATGCTCAAGTAAAGCCCTAGCGCTGGCCTTAGACAAAGGAAAAACCAAAGCACTGCTGAAAAAAGCCGGGATCGAAACACCCAACTATCAGATATTAAATCCCCAAACGTTGTCTCTATTTAATCTGAGTTACCCCTGTATCGTTAAACCCGCTGCGGAGGACGCAAGCCACGGCATATCCGAAGAGAGCGTGGTAAACGACCAGAAATCACTGGAAAAGCAGGTAACCAAGGTTAGCCAGCTTTATGGCGGAAGGGCGCTGGTAGAGGAATATGTGGACGGCCGCGAATTCAATGCACTAGTTTTATGTGGCAGTGAACCCGAGGTTTTCCCTGTATCCGAAATAGTGTACTCCTTACCCCCAGGGAAGCCAAAGATCCTTACCTACTCCGCAAAGTGGGAACCTGAGAGTATTTATTACCAGTCTTCCGAAGCCATCTGTCCAGCCCAGGTAGAAGATGTAATCCGAGAGAGGATCGTTGATACCGTCAGGCGCGCTTTCATGGCGGTGATCGGCTCGGGTTACGGCAGGGTGGATATGCGGCTGGATAAAGATGGATGCCCCAAGGTCATGGAGGTGAATCCCAACCCCGATATTTCCCCCGATGCCGGCATCACGCTCCAGATCCAGGCTGCCGGACTAACATATACCCAATTCATCGAACGGGTTGCCACACTGGCTTTTGAGAGGGCGCAACGATGAACCTAAACGTTAGGCCGATGGCTACCAAAGATAAATCCCCTCTAATGCGAATATTGAAGGATACCCCAGAGTTCATGCCAATGGAAGTTGTTATAGCTGAGGAGATTATCGACTCCTATCTAAAAGATGCCTTGAGGTCGGGCTTTCATATCCTGGTAGCAGAGGTGGACAAGGTGGTTGTGGGCTACATCTGCTACGGGCCTACACCCTTAACCGAGGGAACGTGGGACCTGTACTGGGCTGCGGTTAGCCGAGAGATGCGGAGCAAAGGCGTTGGCAGTGCCTTATGGAAGGCTGCAGAGGACGAGATCAGGAAGGCCCGCGGCAGGCTGGCGATTATCGAGACCTCTTCCAAGCCTGAGTACGAAAAGACGTGGCGTTTCCATCAATCGCAAGGTTACGAGCTTGTCGGACGCATCCCCGACTTCTACGCACCCAAAGACGACAAGCTCATCTACGTGAAAAGACTAAGCTAAACTGCAACTCGCCACAGATACTTGCCTACTCAAATACCTGCTTAAACTATCACCCCTTCAGGGTTGGCCTTGCCATCCAGGGCTGCGATCTCCTTTGAGGTGAGTAATTCCTCTCGCGGGATATCGAGCAGCCGTGCAGCCTCAATTAAAATGTGGCCCCAGGTACATTGGTTAACGAATAACATCCCAGAAGTGGTCAGCGTTCCACCTTGCCCGATGAATCCCAGACAAACGGTATGCTCACTGCCGGTGTTAATAGGCTGCAGGACACCCAGAATTGTCTGAGGCCTGGTATGAACCACGAAGATGCGATCCGGCACCGAAGCCGGATAGAGGTCATCTTTTAACTCTTCTGGCGCTACGTGGGCCTGTTCGCTGCCGCTGCGGGGGATGCGAAATCGCCCCGGCTCCAGCATATAGACTACAGAGTGGGCAACGCCATGCTCGGCAAGGCAAAACGATGCTTTTAACACCTGCTCCAGCTGGTAGCCACCAATTGCGGTAAGCACCAGCCGCTGCCTCTTTACTTTATGGCCAGCCCAGTCAAGACGCACCGCGCCCTGTTCAAGTAATCGAGCCGCCTCTTCGGGTGTGAACAGGTCAGGTACTGCGTCGTATTTCGCCAGCACCACTGTCCAGATCTGCCTCTGTGTCTGGTACACGTTCTGCATGACGACGGCGGCGGTGTTGTAATCGGCAACAAACATCACCCGCGACACATCTGATAGCTCACCCAGCATCGTCTCCGCCATGGATGGATCCTGGTGTGACAGCTCGTTTTTGGCATTCTCCCAAACACCTGAGGTAAGCATTATCGGTACGGAAAGCCAGCCCTGCTGGCACACCCCCAACTCATTGCAGTGGTTGGCGAAGATAACCTCCTGGCGCACCAGCGGCTGCATCTTCGTTCCGAAGGCTTCGTAGGTAGCGATGAGGTTGATCCCACCCTTATTGGCCAGCGCGGCGGCAGCCACCGCCTCTTCGTTCAGTGCGGTGATGACAGAGCCGTGCACATCTTCTGGGATATTGGGCTCGGGATCGGTTACGCGGAATTTTAAGGCTTCGAGGGTTTGAATTAGACGATTTGAGCGCATCTCGTCCGGATTGCCCACCCGCGGCCTCAGCTGAGGATTTGCCTTGACGGTGGCGAGGAACATAGCATCCACTGCCGACATCGGGGATGATCGAGTCCATTTCGATATATCGCGCCTATCCTTGGGCACGGGGCGAGATACTATAGGGGGCACCTCTTCCAATCGGACATTCCTCTGCGCTAAAGAGTGGTCCCTCTCCTTGGGCCGGCCGGATTGCTGGTGTTTCTGAAGCTTCACGACTTCCCGCTTTAGTTCGCGCTGAGGCACCCACAGCCGGCGGGCGCTCTCGTTGAAGTTGTTGACCGCCTCGATATCAGTGAAGGGATTTGACCCCAAGGGCAGGTTGTGTGCCAAATTGGTCCCCTCCCCGTAGAACCCCGCCCCTTTGGGCGCTACGGCTATCCCGTACGGCAGGCGCACTGGATACTTCTCATCCCCCCGGCGCACAGCTTGAGTGGCAGCTTCGAGGCGCGACTCCATCACGAAGATGGCCCAGACGAAGGCTGCCGGGTCTCGTCCATCGAAGACGATCGGATCGAAGCCATTCAGTTTAAGATGCTGCACAAACCAGCCAACGCCGCCCTCCTGCGACATGGTCGTCCTCTGATCGATGCGACGGCCATTGTTGATCATGATGGGGGCCACCAGACCGGAGTCATCAGCGCGCCACCACCGCGATGCCCAGTCACTGCCCCTCTGCTCCTCAAAGGCACCGTCGCTGAGGAACACTACCAGCCGCTCTCCAGGTAGCGGCATGTGGACATACTGCAGCTCGACAAAGCCAAGATATCCTGCCTCTGCCATGCCGCCGGCGGTGTGGGCGTTGACATGGCTTCCCAGTGGCGAATCCTGCCTCCCGTCATCCCCCAAGCGATAGGAATAGAAGTCCCTTACATACCGAGTGAGCCCCTCATCGGAAATAGAGTAGCGTTTGGCATGCGCCTCCGTCATGTTATCCAACAGCAGGTTTACTGTGTCGACAGCGGCCACACAGTGGCCCTGGCCCATGATCCACGAGCGGGTGTGCCCGGTGACAGCATTGACAGCCATGTATCCGGTGTAGGCGGGGACCATATTGAGGGCACCGCCGGTGTGCCCTTCCGGGTTGGGCTTGAAGTCTTTGGCGACCAGGTCCCGCCCATCCAGATATACGTTGCGGGCATAGGTCTCATGGACTACTATCCACAGGGCAGCGCTGGCCACCCGGTCTGCCGCATACAGCACATCGAACAGCGGCACGCCATCCCCTTTCACCCCATCGACAGCCAGATGTTCCGCCATAGTGAACACCCTGAACTGGGTTTCCACCGTGTGCTCGATTACCCCATAGCCGGCTGCCCAGCGATCGGCGGCCTTATTCTTTTTGCGATAGGCAGTAACCCATTCCTCCATCCGCACGGCTTCAGCATTCCCCTCTCTCATTGTCTATCCCTCCCACTCTTGGGTGTGCTTTAACAATAGTAATTTGCGAGGATCACTTATATCGATGTTGGCGCAAGCAGCTAACCGTATCGCGGGCAATGATCAGCGACTCGTCTACCGGGATCACGTAAGCCTGCACCCTGGCGCCATCGGCGCTGATGCGCTTCTCGATTCCTACAGCCGTATCATTACGACCCTGATCCAGAACCAGCCCGCACCATTCCATGCCGTCGCAAATGCGAGCCCGTATTGACGGCGCGTTCTCCCCGATGCCGCCGCCAAACAGGACGGCATCCGCGCCTCCGAGGGCCGCCAGATAAGCCCCGATATACTTGCGCACGCGGTAGCAGAACATGCCTATCGCCAGGCCAGCACGCGTATCTCCTGCTTGCTCCGCCTCCAACAACTCGCGCATATCCCGAGAGCGCCCCGATACACCCAGCAGCCCCGATTGAGTATTGAGCCAGTGCTCTACCTCCTGAACGTCGACACGCTCGACACGCGATAAATAACTCACGACTGAAGGGTCGATGTCCCCGCAGCGAGTCCCCATCACGAGACCCTCCAATGGGGTAAAACCCATGGATGTGTCCACCGAACAGCCGCCCTTTACCGCCGCCGCGGAACAGCCGTTGCCGAGCTGCAGCGTAACCAGGTTCGCCTGCGATATTGGCGTGGCGGTTATGGCGGCGTAACGCTCCACCATGTAGCGGTGGGCCAGGCCGTGGAAACCATAGCGGCGGATACGGTGCTTTTGGGACAGTTGCGGCGGTATGGCGTATCGCCAGGCCCGCTCGGGCATCGTGTGGTGAAATGAAGTGTCGAACACAGCTACCATTGGTATACCAGCACCTAGTGTGTCCCGAGCGACCTTAATCGCCCTGAGCGCAGGCTCATTATGCAGTGGCGCCAGAATGCTGACAGCCTCTATGGTATCTATAACCTCATCATCGATAAGAGTTGGCTCGACAAAGCGATCCCCGCCGTGAACCACCCGATGTCCCACCGCCTCAACACCATCCACCCCAAGGAAGCGTTGCGCTCTCAGCCAGTCAAGCACTTTTTCGATTGCGTCGCCGTGGTCTGAGACTTCGACTTCCTCGCGAACATGTTGGCTGCCCTCGACAGCGAAATCGACAGCACCATGTCCACTAATGCCGTCGACGATACCATGGGCCAGACGTTGCTCTCCCTCATGTTTCCCGCTCCTCGTACCCACATCAAAGAGGTGAAACTTGAGAGTCGAACTGCCACAATTGACAGCCAGAACCTTCATTTGATTCACCAAATCTGACCTTGGAATATTTAATAGAGCTTGAATAATAGCACAAACAAATCACAATTAAAAGTCGCTACGAAATCTACAGTGGGCCAATAGCGATATAAAAGGCGTGGTATTACAGATTCCGTTCTGCTGTCAGGCTATACTAGTTCAAATAAATCTATGCCTCAAGTCCTCATCTGAATATGGACTAAGAAATGCCGGTGGGACGTCCAGCATAGTGAACGCTCCGCTCTGCCCCTGCGCCTTCAACCGGTGGGCAGCCCGGGCACATGCTACCAGAACACCGCCAGTGAACTCTGGATTGCTCTGCAATTGACATCGGTACTCAAGTATCTGCCGGTTGTTTTCCCCGGTTATCCCCGATGTCATAACAAACCCGCCATGAGGATAGACAGAATGCTCGGCCGCCATCTCCTTCGCGCTGATAAATATAACCTCGGTATCGTAGTCAGCATAGTAATTGGGCATCTGGGCGATCTCCTGCCTTATCTTTTCCCGGTCTGCTCCCCCCTGAGCAACCACATACACCACCCGCTTATGCATCTGCCTCTTGGAAAAATCAGGTGTTTCACCCGCGCGTACCTGTCTTAGTGCGCTTTCAACCGGAATTGTGTACTGTCTGGCATCAAGGACTCCATTCACCTGCCTCGCCGCATCGGAGTGCCCCTGACTGACCCCTCGCCCCCAGAAGGTATATCCTTTATTCCCAGGCAAAAAAGCATCGCCAATCACTCGTTCCAGCGAAAAAATACCCGGGTCCCAGCCAGCAGATATTACGGACACATTGCCATTCCTCTTCGCTATAGAGTCCATCTTCTTGAAGTAACGGGGGATATCAGCGTGGGTATCAAAGCTATCAACAGTGCTGAACATCTTGGCGAAGAATGGCCCTTGAACCGGCACATCATCTTTAGAGCCCCCGCAGAGGACTACTACATCTATGTGTAAACCTTCGGGGAGCGAGAACTTTTCACTCTTTAATACAGTAACATCCTTGATTTCTTTCTTCACTTGATCCGGTCTTCTGGTGAACATAGCGACAAGTGTCATATCGGGGTTCTTCTCCAGAGCCTTTTTAACACCGCGCCCCAAGTTACCAAACCCTGCGATAGCAACGTTAATCATATCATTCCTTCCCTTCCAAAATAGTTGAGGCTCCTGAACGGCTGTTCCCGTAAATCCATCCAGTATTCGAGAGAAATTTTAGCAAGAATAACGACTTTATGCAAAGGGTTTCAGAGGAGTTAACTGAAGGCTTCGCAGTGTATCACCACCACCAGCCACAAACCCCCATATCCGAAACGCAAGAGGCTCACTTATGTCAGTGAGCCTCTTTGTTGACCTATTATTGGTAGCGGGAGTTGGATTCGAACCAACGACCTCCGGGTTATGAGCCCGACGAGCTGCCACTGCTCTATCCCGCGCCGTAACTGAATCAATCGCAATATATGACAGCCATGCTCAACTCTTAGTGCAGGTCAAGCCCTCGGCCGTTAGTACCGCTCAGCTGAAGCGCTCACACGCCTTACACCTGCGGCCTATCAAACAGCTAGTCTCGCTGCGGCCTTACCCGGTTAACCCGGTGGCAGATCTAATCTCGGGGCTGGCTTCGCACTTAGATGCTTTCAGCGCTTATCCATACCAGACTTGGCTACCCAGCAATGCCGCTGGCACGACAACTGGCACACCAGTGGTCTGTCCCTCCTGGTCCTCTCGTACTGAGGAGAGCCCCCCTCAAATCTGCTACGCCCACGACGGATAGAGACCGAACTGTCTCACGACGTTCTGAACCCAGCTCGCGTGCCGCTTTAATGGGCGAACAGCCCAACCCTTGGGGCCTGCTCCAGCCCCAGGATGCGACGAGCCGACATCGAGGTGCCAAACTCTGCCGTCGATGTGAACTCTTGGGCAGAATAAGCCTGTTATCCCCGGGGTAGCTTTTATCCGATAAGCCACGGCCTTTCCACACAGCACCGTAGGATCACTTTGCCCGACTTTCGTCCCTGCTCGACTTGTTGGTCTCACAGTCAAGCTCCCTTATACCAATATGCTCTATGGGTGGTTTCCATTCACCCTGAGGGAACCTTTGGACGCCTCCGTTACCTTTTAGGAGGCGACCGCCCCAGTCAAACTACCCGCCAGGCACTTTCCCCCTGCTTGCTCAGGGGTTAGGACCGAAACCAAAGAAGGGTGGTATTTCACCGTTGGCTCCACCGGGGCTGACGCCCCAGCTTCATAGCCTCCCACCTATCCTACACATCAGAGACTTCAACCCAATGCCAAGTTGTAGTAAAGCTCCACGGGGTCTTTTTGTCCAGTCGCGGGTAACCCGCATCTTCACGGGTATTGCAATTTCGCCGAGTCCCTCGTTGAGACAGCGCCCAAGTCGTTACACCATTCGTGCGGGTCGGAACTTACCCGACAAGGGATTTCGCTACCTTAGGACCGTTATAGTTACGGCCGCCGTTCACTGGGGCTTCGGATCGAGGCTTCGCAATAGTAAACTATCGCTAACCCCTCACCTTAACCTTCCAGCACTGGGCAGGTGTCAGCCCCTATACATCCTCTTACGAGTTAGCAGAGACCTGTGTTTTAGTTAAACAGTCGCTTGGGCCGATTCACTGCGCCCCGATCTAGGCGGGGACCCCTTTTCCCGAAGTTACGGGGTAATTTTGCCGAGTTCCTTAACGAGGGTTCTCTCGTTCGCCTTAGGGTTCTTCCCTTACCCACCAGTGTCGGTTTTCGGTACGGGCGCTCACCTTAAGCAATGGGGCTTTTCTAGACAGGATAGGTTCAGTGGAATCGCCTTGGGTCTCCCCTCAGCTTCCCCCGCTCCTCCTCCCGGAAACCGGGGCTAGGATTTGGGGACGCACCATGTCCAATGGGCACGTTCCACCTACCTGCCTGTGTCTCCCCACTGCCCATAATAGATGGGCGGTGCTGGAATAATAACCAGCTGTCCATCGCCTACGCCTCTCGGCCTCGGCTTAGGCCCGACTAACCCTACGTGGACTGACCTTGCGTAGGAAACCTTAGGTCTTCGGCGGGCGTGGTTCTCACACGCCTTATCGCTACTCATTCCGACATTCTCTCTTCCGTACGCTCCAGCAAGCCTCACGACTTACCTTCAGTGCCGAACGGAATGCTCCCCTACCGTCCGCCAAAGGCGGACCCATAGCTTCGGTGATAGGCTTAAGCCCCGTTGGATTGTCGGCGCGGCACCACTCGACCAGTGAGCTATTACGCACTCTTTAAATGATGGCTGCCTCTAAGCCAACATCCTGGTTGTCTGTGCAACACCACCTCCTTGCCCACTTAGCCTATACTTAGGGACCTTAGCTGATGGTCTGGGCTGTTTCCCTTTTGACTATGGAGCTTAGCCCCCACAGTCTCACTCCCAGAGTCTAAAGCACTGGCATTTGCGGTTTGGTTGAGTTTGGTAAGCTTTTCGCCCCCTAGCACATCCAGAGCCCTACCTCCAGTGCTCACCTCTGAGGCTGCACCTCAATGCATTTCGGGGAGTACCAGCTATCTCCGGGTTCGATTGGCATTTTACCTCTATCCACAGCTCATCTCACAGTTTTGCATCACTGACGAGTTCGAGCCTCCACTCAAGATTTACCTGAGCTTCACTCTGGCCATGGATAGCTCACCCGGTTTCGGGTCTAATCGATGCAACTATGGTCGCCCTATTCAGACTCGCTTTCGCTGCGGCTCCGTGCCTAAGGCACTTAACCTTGCTACACCGATTAACTCGCCGGATCATTCTTCAATAGGCACGCCATCATCCGCCAAAGGCGGACTCTGACTGCTTGTAGGCACATGGTTTCAGGTTCTATTTCACTCCCCTCCCGGGGTTCTTTTCACCTTTCCCTCACGGTACTAGTTCACTATCGGTCGTCAAGGGTATTTAGCCTTGGGATGTGGTCACCCCTGCTTCCCACAGGATTCCCCGTGTCCCGTGGTACTCAAGGACAATGGAAGGAGCCTCCCCCCTTCGCCTACAGGGCTATCACCCTCTGTGGCCGGCCTTTCCAGGCCATTCGGCTAGAGATCGGTTTGTAACTCCTTGCCCCAACTCGGGTCAGGGCTACCATGCCTTACAACCCCACAGCTACATAGGCCCCGAGGCCGTTAAGTAACTGCAGTTTAGGCTTCTCCCCGTTCGTTCGCCACTACTAAGGGAATAATCTCTCTTCCTCGGGGTACTTAGATGTTTCAGTTCCCCCGGTTCCCCCATCCCAGCCTATGTGTTCAGCTGGGTGTATCCCGGTTTTACCGGGATGGATTGCTCCATTCGGGAATCCCCGGCTAAGCTTGATAGACAGCAAACCGAGGCTTTTCGCAGTCTTTCCGCGCCCTTCATCGGCCCTTGACGCCAAGGCATCCACCATGCGCCCTTATTCGCTTGACCTACACTAACAGATGGGCATGACTGACGATCATTGCGACTATATTCAGTTTTTAAAGTACTCTACACAACAAGAGACGGCTCGATGTAAGCCGCCTCTATAGTCTACATCAGCCTATAAACCAAGTCAACTATTCAGTTTTTTCTGGCTCCTTTAACACTGAATGTATGTTACCACAACTAAATGCCCCTGTCAATACTTATGGCGACCAGGTGGGCTGCCCGTCCCAGGCCTGATTTTCAGTAAGCCTTGTTTGGTTTGAGCCATCAACATCCATAACGTATATTTCGTAGTTGCCATCGCGATCGGTGAAAAAGGCAATCCTGCTGCCGTCCGGCGACCACGAAGGGTAGCGGTCGTAACCAGACTGGTTGGTGAGCTGGACGATGTCAGAACCATCCGCATCCATGGTGTAAATGTCGAAATCGCCATCGCGGTCCGAGGCAAAGGCGATCCTCTTGCCATCCGGCGACCACGAAGCGAATCTGTCGGAGGCGGGGTTATTGGTGATATTGCTCTGGTTGAAACCGTCAGAGTCCATCACGCAGATCTCAAGGTTGTCCCCGCGGAAGGAATCGAAGGCTATGTGTCTCCCATCTGGCGACCATGAGGGGAAACGGTCAGCAATATCATTATTGGTGAGGTTAATCGGATTAGAGCCGTCGGCGTCTACGACGTATATCTCGGAATCGCCGTCGCGGTCCGAAGTAAAAACGATCCTTTTCGAATCCGGCGACCACGATGGGGCGAAATCGTAATACGAGTTGTTCGTCAGCCTGACTTTGTGTGAGCCGTCGACGTTCATGACGTAAATTTCGTTGTTGGAGGAATACGCAATGCGTTTACCATCCGGCGACCACGACGGCGTCCAATCGAAGGCTGAGCTGTTGGTGAGGTTAACCGGACTGGAGCCGTCAGCATCCATGACGTAGATCTCGTAGTTGCCATCGCGATCGGTGG
>Ga0315275_10004126_pt1 | contig 13542 bp, 8 predicted proteins | sample YL17G03_0_MG_FD_205557 | JGI IMG/M metagenome (GOLD analysis project Ga0315275, IMG submission 205557) | Sediment microbial communities from Yellowstone Lake, YNP, Wyoming, USA - YL17G03_0 | ecosystem: Environmental > Aquatic > Freshwater > Lake > Sediment | place: USA: Wyoming | collected... | reverse complement strand
AGTTCAATGTGACCGTTGTCGTGCCTCCGTCCTCCGGATAGGACACAGACGTTGTGTACGTTGCTCCGCTCACCGTGCCCGTGAACTTTTGTCCACTCACCTCAATGACAATCCTGTCCCCGGCCTGGTTGACAGTAGCCGCACCCGTTTCGTCATGGTCTTTGCCGCACCCGGCATTTCCCGGGTTGACCCAGTTGTTTGTCGCGCTGTATGTCCACAGCCCTGTAGCATCATAGGTCGCGGCGCCTGCGTTTCCGTATGTGAGAAGCATCCCTATCACGCCCACAGTGATGATCGCCCATTTTTTCATGGCCTGACCTCCTTGTTGAATGGGAGGAAAAAATCAATCCCCTTGATTCCGTCTTCACCGGATCCTCAACCTTGATACGTTTCCTACAATGATCCACAACGGGTGATCCTTCATCAAAAATGGTATATCACCGACATATAAATCGTATGCTGTTTGACATTCTGAGAGGAATCCGCATTCCCCACTGTCGCAGTCCTCACATCTCTCCCAAACCGGTATTGGTAAGCCACATCATAAACAACGCTCTTATAGGCAATGCCGGAGCCGATGCTGAAACCATAGAAATCGTCCGGACTCCCGTCGGCCGGCTCCGGATCATAAAAAACCCCCGCCCTGATGGGTACGACCGTAGATTCCCCGATGATCAGATACTCTCCTCCAATCCTCACCTGGGTCGTCGCCGAAACAGCGGAGTCTTTTCTGAGCTTCCCGGTGATCGGGTTCAGCTCATAGCCGTCAGCATCATGAAGGACATAGTCACCCCATTCCGTCCGATAAACATCCAGATCGAAAGTGAGCCTGTCACTCGGCCGCAAGGCTATTCCCAGGCCATAGGACATGGGCATGTCCAGTTTGACCGTCTCTGAAAGATTGATCTCATCATACGAATTGGCCGCAGGCCTTGTCGGATAGGTGGTGGTTGAATTGAAATGAGAGTCATGTTGAAGGTTCGCTACAAAAGGGGCCTTGAACACGGCCCCCAGGGTCCATGCTGGACTGATGTGCCAGAGCAATCCCATATTGTAGTTGGCGTTTTGCCAGTGAAACGGATCGGAAAGATCCATCCGAAGGCCCTTCATCTCATATTTGTCATCGATACGGCTTTGCACGTTGACGGGAAAGCCCGCGAAAGTGCCATTTCCAAATGACCGGTACGTCGATTCCCACTTATTCTTGAAAGCGCCGGAATCCCAGAGATTGAGCGTGACTCCCAAGGAGAGAAAAGGCGTTATCTGAAACGCAAAGGCCGGCGAAAGGCTCTTGAAAGCGCCTTCCTGATCAAACTGGATGTCGTTCTTCAAACTCAGCGGCGGACCTGTGGTATCGCTAAAGGTGTAACCGAAATTAACTTTCTTGTTGAAATCGTAAAGGTGCTGGAAATTCAAGGAAACAACCATGTTTCTGTTCAAGGCGGTGAAAGGATAAACCGCACTCAGGTAGTTGATCTCATAAGTATTTGTCGATTGAGGCCCTGATGCCTCGGGAAAAGCCTTATAGGTCGTATTTTCTGTGCGTTTGTTATAGGCGCCCACGATGGAGACTTCCGGGGTTTCCAGTTGAATCAGCCCTGCCGGGTTCCATGAGGCCGCTGTGGCATCATCGGCCACGCCGATGAAAGCGCCGCCCATGCCAAGAGCCCTGGCGCCCGAGCCGACCGGGTTTGGAGAAGAGGATATCTCAACGGTTTGGACCAACTGGGCCCAGACCTGGGATGAAAGACTGAAGATGAGCAGAATGACCGCCAAAAGAGTTCGCACTGTCCACCTCATATTGTTTTTTTGTGGCCTCCGTGAGAAACTATGGTTTTTACAACGAACATCAACGCAAGGCAGCGATCATCTGGAGGATGTAGATCACCTCCGCCAGGTCTATCTTCTTGTTTCCGTTGACATCCGCAGTGAACGCGTCGCCAGGATGTCATCAAAAAGCTTCCATACGTTCTCCCTTAAAGAAGTCTTTTTCCTTTGTTACTACTTTGGCCGAACTGTCCTCTGGCTGGGTAGCAATGATCTCCAATATCCCACTGCCATCCATTGCTCTAAATTTTTGTCCCACCACAACCCCATGGGTTTGACCAATGTCAATCTTGATTTCATTACCTTTGATTTCGGTGATCTTCCCCCGGAGCGGATAAAGGGAGTTTAGCTTAGACAATAGCGACACGGACATTTTTTCAGTCATGATGGAAGCGGGAACGACGCTGCCGAAGGATTCGCTCAGAGCTGCACCAATTCGGCCTGTCTCTGTTTCGATCAAACGCATGGAGATCTGGGTCTGGGATCCGGAATAAATGATCTGACCGGAGAGGATAAGTCTTGCCGCGAGAATCTTGCCCAGAGAGAGTTCCGTTTTGCGATCAATCAGTTTGGAGGTTCCTAATTTCAATTCTTCCAGCAGCTTGTCCAGAAGGGCACGCTCGACCACCTGGACTCTGCTCCCTGCGATGAGCCGGTCCGTAATACCAGCGGTAAGGAGACGCTCCTCCCCTTCCTGGAGGGAGTACCCCTGTGTCTTGAAATCCATGAGCCACAGGGTCAAAGGCGGTGACTTCCATCCGTCGGAAGGCACGGCCGCGGGACGCGTCTTCATGCTTTCTATCAGTTCTTTGACCAGTCGATCTATCCTTTCCTGTTTTTTCTGATCATTGACGAGGTCGACCTTCTTTCGTGTTTCGCTTGCGATCGCTGCAATAACCGGATCGTTCGGCGTAAGTTTCTGGGCCTTGTCCAGTAAAGCGATGGCATTGTCGTACTTTCCTGAACCCTCCAGGACAAGGGCCTGAGAGAGGTATCCGGAATGGCTCTCCGGAGCCGCCTCGGTGGCCTGCTGGTAATATTTCAGGGCAACGTCAGTCTGTTTCCGAAGGGAAGCGATGCGTCCCAGGCCTATCAAGGCCTCGGCCTTTTGTTTAGAAGTCCCATCCGTAGCTTTTAGGGCTTTCTGGTAGGCCGCCTCCGCCGCATCCATGTCTCCCTTTCTCAGACGGACATTTCCTTGAATCAAATAGGTCAACCGGAGTTTCGGATTCTTATCTTCGAGAGTCTTGGTTGAATTCAATGCTTCTTCGAATTTACCCTCATTGTAGTAGGTTATGGCCACAGTTTCATATTTTTTAGTCCCTTCCTTCAAGAATCCCGGATAACCCCAGAGCAGGATACCCAGGATCAGGATAATCCCCGCAGCAATGGCCCACCCGGCCTTTCCTTTTTTCTTGGCCTCTTTTTTTACAAAATCAAGCATCCTTTCTCGGGATCTGACCGCCCCTTCCAGCATCGGGGGAGATTGCGGCTCGGGCAGCGGCAGTGGATCTACCCCCATGACCTGATCCATGTAATTGAAGGTGGGATCGCCGTAAAGGAGATAGCTGGCCCATACGATCGTCTCCTCGCCATATTCCCTGATCAGGGTCAGTCTCGCTTCTCGAACGGCCTCACCCACCGTCTTTCCGGAAAGGGCCTGCTTGTAGAATTCCACAGCAAATCGTCTGCTTGGTTCATCCAGGACCTCCCAAAAGGTCCCAACATAATGCTTTACGCCTGAGAGCATAAAAGCATTGGCCAGCCCACAGATTTCATGCTGAGAGTGTTCGCTGATGCTCCACTCTTCGCTCCGGGCCGACTGGCATGCGTTGGCAAAGATCAAGGCCGGCATACTGCCTGTCCCGGCCAGATTTGCGATCTCCTTGGCCTTGAGAATACCGTCGCTCAACAGCCAGCCGCTCTCTCCCGGGTTTTTAGGATCGTACTCCGCATGGCCGGCAAAATGGACAAGGTCAAAATTCCTTATCTTCCCGCGGATAAAATCTGTGGTGATTCCGTCCGATCGCATAGAAACACTGACGAAATCCTTGAACCTGTCCATAAAATTGCGTATCTGAATCCCTTCCTCACAGGCCCCCTTCAAGTTACCCTCAGGGTCTGCCAATATCAACATTTTGAAAGGTCGGCCCAGTGCTCGCGTCCTCGAGCCCAGGATGGTCTGTCTGGTCTTTACCAATCGGCCCATGCTGAATTGCTGGCAGAGAAATTGCTGACCGTCGTGGAGGAGTTCCCATGGAATATGAATCAGTTGGTCATCGAGGATGAGCATGAGATGCTTGGCGTCGGTCTTTTTGATTTTTTCTTTTACACTGAGGGTAAAGAGCTCATCACGGATAATCTGCCCAGTCTCTCTGAGTTTAAACAGGACATCTCTGGTTAACAGTCCTTTACGATTGACACGGTTCAACATCTCCACGATCTCACGGCACTGTGCACCAATCTTTTCCTTGGAGACAGGTATCTCCTCGTAGTGTCTCAGAGTCATCGCCTCGCCCGAAATCTGTTCATCCGCACTGATCCTGAGGCGGTCTTCTTCTTGAGTGATCTCAATCTGAAGCATCTTTATGGGTGTCTTGATTCTCTTTTCTGTGTCAATCTCACGGGAACGCACCCTTCCCTCGGCGCTGAGGACAATATCCTCCTCTTGCCAGATTACCCGATAGAGCTCTAAAGGCTCGAACTTCCCTTTGACCGGTACCTTGTCATGTACCCTGCAAAGGATGTCTTCACTGCCGCGGACCTCATCATAGACGCACTTTGCCACAAGTATCTTATCCGGACCAGCCTGACCCTGAATCCGTGAGGCCACATTGACCGCGTCTCCCATGATACTGTCCCCATCTACCAGGATATTGCCCGAATTGATCCCGATCTTGACATGAATCTCCTCATCAGGGTCTGTCTTCTCATTGTATGCATGGAGATCCTTCTGGATGGCTACTGCTGCCTTTACAGCTGATAGGTCTGTTGAAAAAGAGGCCATTATCCCATCGCCCATAATCGCCAGAACCTTGCCCCCATTTTTCTCGATCGCGGGCAGGACGATGTCATGGTGTTTCTGGATCCATGCACATCCACTGATATCACCCTTCTTGTCCATGTATTGGGTAAACCCGCACACGTCGCTGAAAAGGATCGTCGTCTTTTTTCTGTATTGCTCTTGAATGATCTTATCGAGGCGCACCCTCTCACGAAAGATGTCTTCCATCTTGCCCGGTTTGGGCTCTGCGTTTTTGTCTTTCTCAGTTTCCATAATGCGACCTCTTCATCTCGAAATCGTCCTTTCCGAAGACCGCGACATAAGGCTTTGCCACTCAAAAGGAATCGGCAAAGATGTTACTCAATCAAATCGTTCGCTGTCATTCAGTAATCACCTTATCCATTGGACTGATAGAAACGTTTTTCCCGTCCAGGAGATCAGCCTTTGACATCTCGGGCATGACCTGGGTAACCCTGGCATGGGCGATAATCGTATTGTCCGATCCGAGAATCTTTCCTGTCTGCGGGTGTTTGATCGGTTTTTCCCGGTAAACGATTAATCTCCTCTGGATCGTGACCTTGTCCTTTCCAAGGTCCGTCAGGATATAGCTCCTTTCTTGCTGGATTACCAACCCATCCACCATGGGAAATTTGCGATGAAACTTAATAGCCATCCCTTCAGCCAGGGATCTGAGAGCATCAATGTCCTTCACCTCATTGTAGACATCCTCTGTGGCCAAAACCTCTGATGTTTCCGTATCGATCACGCGGCCGACGACCTCAATGCCTCTGCTGGTTTCAATGATGCTGCCGGTAACGATGGACTTTGCCGCCACCAATTTGCCCAGTCGCAATGCGGTGCTCTTGTCGACAAGCGTCGTCCGGCTCAGCTTTTGCTCCTGCAAGACAGCATCCAGCCTGTCCCTTTCAATGACCCGGAAACGTTTTTGGTCCACGAGACTGTTGATGAGGTTGTCCTGAAAGGAGATGCTGACCCCTGAAACTGAGCTTTTCTGTTCAAAAGGTAAGATGGACAGGCTTAAACGCTCATCAAGTTCAAGCGCTCTGGGTACCTGTCTTCGGATCGAGATCATCTTTATGGCGGTATTGCCGGCTTCATCCCTGGCCTCGATCTTAATGCTGTTCTCGCCTTTTCCAAGTTCCATCAGATGATTGAAAAAGATGACCTGGCCCTTGCGGTGAAGGATGGGGATGTTGTTGATGGCAAGATCTACGATCTTGCTCTCATCCGCAACCTGTCCCTCGATATATGCCTTTTCCATGAAAACGGTTTGCGATTCCGTCCATCCCTTGAGCTTGATATCGGGAGGACGGTTATCTCTCGGGCCAAAAAGAGCGGCCGCAATCATGGGAACCAGCTCAGAATCAGCACTGGCCAAAAGAACAAGAGGCTTAGCCATTCTGGTAGGGTCTATCGGAAACCGCGCACAGGTTTCATTTCCCAGTCGATCCCGAGCTACCAACTCTATCTCCCCCTTTTGGGCGGCCAGAGTCAAGGTAAAAGGGACCTCAACGTCAGACTTCACGGCAGTAGGCTTGCCGTTGATGATCAATTCAGAAACCCCTGCTTCATCATAGACGGAACCGGAAATCGTGATTGCTCCCTCTCGTGCGTTTTCAACCTTGTCGAGGCTGAACATCGGTCCTTCTCTATCCACATGGACGACGACCCGGCGGGTTGAAGACTTTCCCTGCAGGTTCTTGGCCTCCACCATAACGACATGTTCTCCCTGGGAAAGAGAGAGGGGTTCCTTGAAGGGGACACTTTTTTGAGCTCCCTCAAGAAAAAGAGGTCTGCCTTTGACGGAAACCGCTGCTACATAACCCTCATCCTCAACCACACCTGCGATTACCACGGGATCCTCCCGTGTCCAGATTTCATCCTTATCCATGAGGAGAGTCACTCTCGGAGGGGTCGCCGCCTTTCCTTCTCGCTCAAGCAGGGCTTTTCGGACCCGGTCCAGATAGAACTGTGCCTTAGCAGAAGGGAATTGGCTCAGTGAAAGCTCTAATTCCGTTTTCGCCGCCTGCAGGCTGCCCGCTTGATAATAAATGACACCCCGTTCCCTGTGGGGAAAGTAATCGATGAAGTGCATCCCGTAGGTGCGGGCCATGCGCTGGTCCTTGTCCCTCAGCCCAACGGCCGTGGTTAGGTCTGCAAGGGCCTCGGCATAAGACTCACCATCTGCATAAGATAGCCCGCGCTCATAGAAATTCCACCATTGGTTTCGGAAGGCGCCCCTGACTTTGCCATATTCTTTGCCGTCCTTGCCATAAGCGGGTCCGGGTTGTTGTCCGGCACACCCACCCATGAAAAACAGTAAGACAAATGCCAGTAAAATAAAAACGGCGGATTTTATTAATAATGTCTTCATAAAGGAGATTGAGATTTGGCTATCCTCAATTCATTGAAGATGCGCCTATGTCAGATGGAGATCAGATGGAACTCAACCGTGGATCTATTGGGAGATAAATGGAAAAGCCTCCAAGAGAGTTCTCGGACTCCCTTAGAGGCTTCACATGATCAATTTTTGGTAACCCCACCCTCTCATTTTACTCTCCAGAAGGCCAAAAGGTTAGGTTGATGGGTTACAGAGGGATAACGAAGCTGATGGGTACTCCTTAAGGGAGGAGCTGTCAAGGGAAAATTTCCGCCTCCAATTGGTCACTTTGTCTTGTGAACATTGATGATTTCCATTCGAAGTGTTGCATAGTGTCGCAAGTTCAGAAATACAACAAGGAAGAAACAAATTCCAAAAGCAAAAAGCCATTTTTAAAAAATAGGCATTTTCTTAAAAATACAAGATTTCATTGAAAAATGGTATTTATTCTAACTTTTCTTCAAGATAACACACTCGCCGGAGAAGGTCCTCAAGGGTGATAGGGGTCATGGGAATTTTACCCTCACTTCCTGGGGAGACTTATTGGGATCCACCTGTTCCGTCTCTTTCATATGCATCAAGGTCGTCTTGACGATATATTTCAGCCTGGCCATGTTATCAATGACGGTTGGGACAGGAAAGGGCGGCTCTCCTTTTACATATCTCGCCGCATTTCTTCCAATGGCCCGGTAGGTTTCGATGGTGAGGTTTGAGGCTTGGGAGAGAAGCTCAAGGTTGTTCAGAGGTGAAAGATCTTTCTGATGAATCACCGTTGTTCCTTTCGATTGGATGCCAAGGGCAATGCCGGAGCCGCTGAGTTGCGCAGCTTTGTGGCCGATGAAGGCGCAATCCGAGGTCTCATAAATTTTGATGAGCCTTGCCGTCACCCTTTCCTCTTCGATCCCTCGAAGGACCTCTTTCAACACTTCAGCATGGGGTAGGCCAATGATGGTCTCCACAAGGACAGTCCCGAATGCCGGGCCAAGACCAATGACGACCTCATTCTTATCCGTTCCAATAACCGCCTCTCCAATCTCTTCTATCAGCATCTCAGGCTCTTCGGTCAGAAACCGCGTGGCAATCTGACGGGGATCTTTGGCCTGAGGGATATCTGTCAATCTTCTCCGGATCTCTCCTGCAAGGCGATACCCTGTTCCCGGTCCCTGGTAATCGTTGGGATCATTGATGGCGCTGAGGACATGGAAGTCGGCATCAAAGATGGCCGAGGTCTGGAGGTGATCCCCGGCGACCCTCTGCTTCTGGATCTCTAAGATCCTCTCTGCAATATCCTGATAACCCAGCTTGCTCAAGGCTCGGGCCACATCAAGCCCGGTGATATTCTCTTTCAGTATCCTTTCAGAGGCCTTGAGATCCTCCACCCGATTCCTCTCGGGCATATCCTGACTCCAGTGGACGGTCACGGCAACCTCAATCTCTTCATCGGTTATCGGCGGAAAGCCAAGCTCTTTGAACAGGGCCTGAATCGCCTTTGCCGCCTTTTTACGGATCCGGATCACATCCTCTTCTTCAACGGGCACAATCCCGCCATTGACCAGGAAATCCCTTTGCAGAATGAGGTAGTCATCGTAATCCTCCGAATCAAAATTGCCTCCTCCAAAAAGGTTGTCTCTTCTCGGCATGGAGCTGTAACCGGAAGTGATAAAATCCGTCCCCGGTAAGAATTGGGTCATGAGCTTTGCTGTCTTCCGCATGTCGGAATGAGAAGACATGGCGTCATTGCCAGAGGCCACCTCCAGATCCAAAAGGGTTGCAATCAGGTTCTCTGCAAGGACGGTTCGGCCTCCGCCCGGAAGAGAGAGGGGAAGCGCGATGCAGCTGATGGAGCCATTCTGAACCCCCTGGCTCCCAGCGCCCTTGATACACATAAGGCACCGGATCTCGAGATAGAGCATGGACCTTCCTTCGGAATTGCCCATCAGCACTTCGGACCCCGTGCCCGAGCTGAACCGGATCTTCGTCCCTCTGGAAGCATAAGCAGAGGCAAGGAAGGCCTTGGACCAGGGGGTATCATCCCCGTCCTTAAAAGTCGATTCAGTCCCGTAAACTGAGAGGGTCTCTGAATAGGTGGTCAACCCCAGCATTCCCAGTTTCAGGTTCAGGGCCTCTTCCACGGCACACTGGGTCAGGACACCTCCGCGACCGGTCTGGGAACCGACTAGGACGGCCAGGGCATTCATGGCTGCTGACCGGGGAACGGCAACGGTTGTCTCCTCCTCTGCAAATCCTCTCAAAGCCGCCTCAGCCGCATCCGCAGCCAGAAGGACAGGGTTCTCCCTCCGATTCGTCACATGGGCCTGGTTGGCCGGTGTCTTTCGAGCGCGCATCTTGCGCAAGGCCATCATCATCTCAACGGTGTCGAGATGTTTGACGACCTCCAGAATTTTGGCGGGTGTGAGGCCGCTGAAGATTTTGATGACCCCCTTCCGGGAGATATCGATATCGAGGACCTTCCTGGCGATCCTCAGGGAATCCATCTCCATGCCCTTTTGGGCCTGCTTGAGGTCAAGGCAGTGGTGGATGATGAAGTAGTCGATGATGTCAAAATCCTTCCGTTTCTTCCCATCCATTTCCTTGACGATCCCCTTTTCGACGACGAGGCTGGGCTTGGGATCGAAAGGGCTCTCCATATTGACCAGCCCCACCTCCGGCCACTCATGGATAAACGAGTCTTTATTGACCTCTCTTTGGGCTAATAGCTCAAATCGTTTGGATCGTGCCATGGTTTTCTCCCACGCGTTGTTCTTTCTTTAAAAGGTCTCTTCTTTCGTAAACCTTGATCGCCTCGCGAATGAACCGGGCATTGATTTTTGCCTTATATTTTTTCTCAATGTCTTTTGCGATCGCAATGAGATCCTCCTTCGTGGCTTGATGAGGTCTTAACGCGTTGTAGATCTTTAAAACCTCCTCATCCGGAACCCTCGTTAACTCCGCAGCCCTTCTAAAATTGGTTGCCAACTGAAATCTTCCATGGGCTTCTGCGATCCGGGCTTGATACTCCAAGGTCTCGGGGCTGATCCGGATCTCATTAGGAGGGATCTTCCCGGAGGACACATTTTCTAAGGAAATCTCCGAAAAGTCCAATCCAGAGACGGTTTTAACCAGATCAGGCCTTTGGGATGCCAACGGGTAATCTCTTCGGGGATCAAATTTCTTTTCTTTCATAAAATCCTCCGGGAATGAATAAGCACCAAATCCCAAGCGCCCAATATCCTTGTATTAGCAGTTGCTGAAAAAGTCATTTCCCTCAGGCTGTTCAAAAATGCCCAGATGCAAGGCCCCCGAAGTACGCCGCAACGACGAAGAATGAGGGAAACTCAGCAGATAGGCGTTTTTTAGCAGCCTGTTAGGAACTGGCGAGACTCGCCTTGGTCTTTCCCATAACCTCCCGATTCACGACAGATCTTGGCCACTTTCCCAGAAGGAAATCGGCAACGCTCTCCGCCGTCCTCCGGTTCAGTTCCCGGTTGATAAGAACTTGCTTTTGGGTGATCTGAGGATACCGAAAGGCGTCTTGCATGTAAAGGCGATTTTATCATAACCTGTTGTGGCGGGGTGGGATTTGATTCCGGCAGCGCGGAGTAGATTGCGGATTTCAGCCAATGCAGATTACCGTTTGAAATCCAGCATTTTTGCCGAGGTTCGCTGGTTGCGTAGTACAGGAAGTTACAAACACCCTTGATCACTTGAAAAATCACCCTTCCAAAATTGACGGCCTCGTAAAAAGTCGAAAATGCCCTGTTTTGTCATTCCGTGCTTGACACGGAATCCAGTGTATTCAAATAGTTCTGGATACCGGCTTTCGCCGGTATGACTGTTTGGGGGACTTTTTACGAGGTCGTCAAAATTGCACATTTCAATTGGATATTCGATAAGGCATTGCTTTAGATGGATGGAAGTATAGGGGGGGCTGTTTTGGCTTGTCAAGAGATATTAGGCATCGAAAAGCAGGGGGCTGGGGATAGCCGTTGGGTATGTGAGGGGTGGTGCATATGCCGGTGGCGGCCTTGCCCTTACGAGCAAGAAAAAAGTGCCGGATTGTGCAGGCGTGTTGGAAGGCCCTTAAATCCCCGTTGACTTCTTCCTCCCGGTTGCATAGGTTCTCAACGGTGATTTCTGCGGTCATTTCGCAACCGGCATCCCCGGTATCGGATACCACAAAAGCGTTCAAGGAGGATACGATGAAGGTAGTCAGAATTGATGAAGTCTCAAAGGAAGCCTATCTCAATCCGTTGTTTACGGGTCCGGAGGTCGCGAGGCAGGTGCTTCTGCCCGACAGCCAGGAGAATGTGGTCAACGTGGTCCATTTCGGGAAAGGCGTCCGGAACAAATTCCATACCCATGATTGCGAGCAGATCCTGATCATCACCGCGGGAAGGGGTGTTGTCGCCACGGAAAAAGAGCAGAAGGTCGTCACCGTGGGGGATATCGTGCTGATCCCCGCCGGCGAAAAACATTGGCACGGCTCCAATGGGGAGTCCGATTTTTCCCACATCTTCGTATCGAGGAAGGGAAGCAAAATGACACAATTAGAGGATTAGCTTTATTCTCCCACAATCTGAACCCGGACGATTCGTTCCCGTGCGCGGACCTGATCGAAATCGGCAAAATAGATATGGCCAAACTCCCCACATGCCATTTGACCATCGACAACGGGAATGGATTGGGATCGTCCCATCAGAATGGATCTCAGATGCGCATCTGTATTGAGCGACCATGACGGGAGCTCATCCCGCCCGGCGGCAGCCGTTATATGTTTGGGACCGGGATGCAGATACTGCCCTTCTGTCCGGCAGGTGGGAATGATGTTCTCCAGTATGTTCACCAGGTCTTGCATCAGCAGCTCCGTACCCCAATAGTTGGTATCGTCGGATGCTTCCTGGATCATGACACTGCAGGTGGTATGTTGTGAAAACACAACCAGGATTCCATTCTTGATGCCGGACTTTCTCAAGGCTTCCCGCACCTGCTCCGTCACATCATGGAACGTCGGCCTTCTATCCGACTGGATCTTGAAAGTCTCATGATAAACCGACATCGCTTAAACCTCCGAACTTAATGTGTTATGTCCCATGCTTCGCGCACGGACCTTGCCATCTCTTCGACCATCCCGAACGGATCGTTCGACAGGATAATCCCGCTGGTAGAGCCGGTGCCTTGAGCCCCGGCTGCTATGACATCATAAACATCCCGGCCGCAACGGATCCCCGCGCCATGAAGCACACGGATATCGGGATTGATTTCCCAGACCGCCTCATTGATCCTGTGAATGGCCAATCGGTCCTTCTCGTCTCGCCTGCCAACACCGATCAAGTCGGGAGATTCGGCAATGATAATATTGGGTTCCATCTGCGCAACGACAGCGGCATCCTCCAGCGTGTCGGCACAAACCATGGTTGCAAGCCCGATTTGATCAGCCCGTTTTAGGGTGCGTTCCAAGTCATCGTTCAATAATCTTTTCTCGGCGTGATTCAGCAAAACCCCGACGGCGCCTGCCGCTTTCAGCGCCTCGGGCAGGACGGAACCGACGCCTCTTCCCACTTCCAGCGAATCCATGTGCTGAGCAAATACGAGAACATTCTCCATCTCGCGTGCAAGTATCGGAATGTCGACGTATTGCGGTGTAATAATCATTTGAACATTATATTTTTTGCCGATGTTGTCGGCATGCCGGGCAAGTTTCAGAACGTCCCTGCCATATAGATAAGCCTTCGGACCTATTTCAAAAAATGGCGGGGTTATCTCAACTCCCCTGTACATGACGCGTTCTCCTTATCCACGATAGGATGTTTTTACACCAGGATGACTTCCACGCCCATATCGCGAATGGATTGAACCATATCCGGCGGTGCATTCGTATCGGTGATGAGCAGATGGAATGCACGGATCGGTTTGACCGGGACAAAACCGACTCGACCAATTTTGCTGCTGTCGGTCACCAGGATGACCTGGCGAGAGCGCTCAACCATCATCCGATCCACTTCCGCCATAAAGACATTGGCGGTGGTTGCACCACTGCCCAGGGTCAAACCGTCGGTTCCCAGAAAGACTTTGTCCGCCATCAACTCCTGAAGTTGAACCAGTGTCTGCGGCCCGACGGTGGCCTGATAATCGGGTAAATAGAGCCCGCCCAGGATGGTCAGGTTCGGCGAAGGCCAGGTAAGAACTTCCTGGGCAATGGGTTGAGAGTTGGTCACCAGCGCGATCTGATTGCTGCTGCGCAAAGCGGAAGGGACATGCCGGATGACCTGCAAGGTGGTGGTGCCTGAATCCAAGAGCAGAATATCCTTTG
>Ga0315275_10004125_pt1 | contig 13542 bp, 12 predicted proteins | sample YL17G03_0_MG_FD_205557 | JGI IMG/M metagenome (GOLD analysis project Ga0315275, IMG submission 205557) | Sediment microbial communities from Yellowstone Lake, YNP, Wyoming, USA - YL17G03_0 | ecosystem: Environmental > Aquatic > Freshwater > Lake > Sediment | place: USA: Wyoming | collected... | reverse complement strand
ATCTCGTCGGGAAGAGCGCCCCGATCCGGAAGCTGCGCGAGGAGATCCGAAAGGCCGCCCCGACCAACGGCCGGGTGCTGATCTCGGGCGAGAACGGGACCGGCAAGGAGCTCACCGCCCGCCTCATCCATCAGCACAGCCGGCGGAAGGACAAACGGTTCATCGAGATCAACTGCGCGGCGATCCCTGACGACCTCATCGAAAGCGAGCTGTTCGGCGCGGTCAAGGGGCATTCCGCTCATACCCCAAAGGACAAGCGGGGGAAGCTCCTTCTCGCCGACGGGGGAACGATATTCCTTGACGAGATCGGGGAGATGAGCGTCAAAACGCAGGCCAAGCTGGTCAAGGCGGTCGTCGAGCAGCGGTTCGAACCGCTGGGATCGAACGAGACCGTCCCGTTCGATACGCGCCTCATCACGGCCACGAGCCGGAACCCGAAGGACCTGATCGCCAAGGGCAAGTTCCGGGAGGACCTCTTCTTCAAGCTCAACGTCATCCCCATGCATATCCCGCCCCTGCGCGAACGGCCGGAGGACATCCCACTGCTCATCCACTATTATCTGAATGTCTATTCGCTCGAATACGGCAAGAAACAGAAGCGGATGCATCCGGAAGCGCGGAAGGCCTTCGTCAACTACGCCTGGCCGGGCAACGTCAGCGAGCTCATGAACGTCATCGAACGGTTCGTGATCATGGTCGAGGACGAAGAGATCGGCGTCGGCCACCTCAACCTGCTCGTCGAGACGCGGGAACAGGAACATCTCCTGGGCCGCCCTCCCGTCCCATCCCTCCAACAGGCCGCCCGGCAATTCGAACGGAAATACATCCAGGGAACGCTGATCAAGAACGGCTGGGACCTGGCCCGGACGGGCGCGGAGCTCGAGATCCCGATCGACGCCCTCAAGGACAAGATCAAGGTCCATCGCATCACGTTCCTCGACTAAGAGCGGCGCCATGCCCATCGACCAAGCCGAGGCCATCGTCCTGAGGACGCTTCCTATCGGCGACCAGGACAAAATCGCCCTGTTCCTCACCCGGGACAAAGGTCTGATCCGGGGCGTGGCCAAGGGCGCGCGCAAGTTCGGGAACCGCTTCGGGAGCGCGCTCGAGCCCATGTCCCACGTGACCGCGTTCTATTACGAGAAAGAGCGCCGCGAACTGGTCACGGTCAGTTCCTGCGACCTCATCGAATCTTTTTTCGAGGTTCAGGGGGACGTGAAGACGTCGCTGACCCTGACCTATTTCGCCGAGCTCATCGAAGAGTTCCTTCCGGCGCGGGCCGGGGAGGACATCGTCTTTCGGCTGCTGCTGTCCGTCCTCCAGGCGCTCAAAGGGAAAGGCGCCCTGGCCGTCCTGGCCAGGTATTTCGAGGCCTGGTTTCTTCAGGTCAACGGTTATCTGCCCGACGTCCGCCGCTGCAAGGCGTGCCGGAAGGCGCTCGAAGGATCCGGATGGCTGGCGCCGAAGAAGGACGGCGTCTACTGCGACGCCTGCGCGCCGGCCCGGAAGGACGAGGTCCGGCCCGATCTCGGCCGCTTCATAGAGTGGGTCAGGAAAAATCCTCCGGCCAAGGCCGAGGAGTGCCCCTTTTCGGCCGCGGATCTCAAATCGATCCGGAAAAGCCTGCAGGCCATGATCGTTTATCACCTGGAGCGCGAGCCGAAGAGCCTGCGGTTCATCAAGGATTGAACTTTGGAACGGAGATCAGCTCGTTAGGGCCGCGGCGGCAATCCCTCCGAAAGACGCGGATTTTCCCCCGCGAGGAAAATCCGCTCCATGTGCTCGCTCCGCTCTCCGCTCCCTACGGTCGCGGATCCATGCCCGCTTCGCTGCGCAGGCTTTCTACGGGATTGCCGCCACGACCCAGGCAAAGCGAATTCCTGGCTATAATCGAATCATCCATCTGAGGAAAACGCTGAAAGATGGGAATCTGCCGAAAATGCGATTATCTCAATCCTCGTCTTTTGGGTTTACTTGAAAATATATAGGATCCCGACGGCGGTCGCGATCCATAGAAGGACCGAAAAGGCGAGAGGCTTGTCTTTAAGGATCAATTCTTCCGGGCTCCCCCCCTCCCCTTTCTTGTGGACGAGATACAAATAGCGGAAGATCCCATAGAGAACGAACGGCATGGTATAGATCAGGTCCGAAGTCCCGAGCTTCTTGACCGTGTCCTCCGAGACCGTATAAAGACAGTAAGCGATGACCGTGGAGGCCGTGACGACGGAGATCATCTGGTCCAGCAGATATGCGCTGTACTCCTTGAGGATCGGGCGGTGGGCCGAGGCGTTCTCCTCGAGCAGGACGATCTCGTGGCGCCGCTTGCTCAGGGCGATGAACAGGGCCAGGAGCGTCGTGCAGATGAGGAGCCAGGATGAGAGCGGGACGCGGATGACCAGTCCGCCCGACACGACGCGGATGACGAACCCCGACGCGACGATGAAGACATCCAGGATGACGACGTGTTTGAGCTTGATCGAATAGGCGATCTGAAGGACGAAATAGACCGCCCCAGCGAAGAAGAACCCGGGGCTCAGGACGAAGGCGCAGGCCAGGCTGACCGCGGCGAGAACAACGGCCATCCCCGCCGCCGGTCCCCGGCGGATCAGGCCGGCCGCGATCGGCCGCCGGGATTTCTTGGGATGGATCCGGTCCTCCTCATAGTCAAGGACGTCGTTGACAAGATAGATGGAGCCCGAGAGCAGACAAAAGATGCCGAACGCGGCGAGCGTGCGCAGGACGAGCGGCCCGTCCAAGATCTTCCGGGCGAAGACGAGCGCCGCGAAGACGAACAGGTTCTTGGTCCACTGGGACGGCCGCAAGGAACGGATAAGGTCGCCGATGTTCAAATTTCGATCCTTCCCTTTTATATTCTATTAAAAATGAGCCCGTTCTGCCAAGCGATTCTTAGCGGAGAGGAAGATCTAATACTGAATGTCCGGCGTCTGAGGTTGGAAGGCCGGGCTGGTGTTCAAGAAGACGAGCAGGATGCGGACGGCCATGAAAATGATCCCGCCGGCCAGGAAAATGGAATAGAGGGTCAGGAACGTGACGTAGAGGACCGATTTTTTCCGGGAGAGGTCCTGGCTGAAAAGAAGGTCCGTCACCGTCTTGCCGAAGAGGATGATCATGATGACGACCCCCGCGGCGGCCCGATAAAAATATTCCAGGGAGCTGCGCAGCTCGACCTTCTCGAGCGTGATCAGGGGCATGAGCAGCCAGAGCGTGAACAGCCAGACGGAAATGAAGATGACGATCCTCATCCGGGTGATATATTGGGGGCTTCTGACCTTTCCCATCTTGATCCCAGCATAATCCATCGAGGGGAACGCGTCAATCGATAATTTCGCCGGGCGCGGAAAAAGGGTACAATAGTCGCCGGCCCAGCATGGAAGAACACCAAAAAAAGGCCCCAGGCGTCGCCGGCGGTCTCGCCTTCGTCTTCGTCCTGCTCATCCTCGTCTTCGACTTCGCCGATCAGGGCCTGCTCGGCCCGCTGGTCAATCCGCTCCTCCAGGATTTCTTCCAAAAGACGACGAACATCGTGCCGCTCGGCTGGATCACCTTCGTCTTCACCCTTCTCTCGGCCGTCTCGACGGTCATCGCCGGCATCACCGCCGACCGCCGGTCCCGCGTCCGGATCTGCGTCGCCGGCGGCCTGATCTACGGCGCCTTCTCGACCCTGGCCGTCCTCACCCCGCACGGCCAGACCGGGTATATCTTCTTCTTCGTCACCCGGGCGCTCAACGGCGTCGGCGTCGGCCTGGTCGTGCCGGCCGTTTTCTCGATCGTCGGGGACTTGGTCGATCCTCGCCGCCGGGCGACGGCCTTCGGCTTCCTCTCCGTGGCCATGCTCATCGGGCGTATGGGCGGGTTCGTTCTGGCCGGTTCGGTCGGCGGCGGGTGGCGGTCGGCCTACGGTCTCGTCGGCCTCATCAATCTGGTTCTCGCCTTGGCCCTTCTTCTCGTCCGCGAACCCCCGCGAGGCGCCCGGGAAGATGAGCTCCGCGACCTCATCCTCGAAGGCGCCGAATACCGCTTCCGCATTTCGTGGAAGGACATCAAGCTGATCCGCTCCGCCCGGAGCAACGTCTGGCTGATCGCCAATTTCATCGACGTTTTCCCCGGCTCGATCGTGCTCTTCCTCATCTTCAAATACATGAAAGACATCCACAACATGGACGCCGCGGCCGTGAACGCGGCCATCCTGGTCATCGTCCTGGCCGGGGCCCTGGGGGCGTTGGCCTTCGGCCGGCTCGGCGACTGGGGCTACCGGAGGGACCGCCGGGCCAAGGTCATCGTCGCGCTCGTCTGCAACGCCTTCCCGATCATCTTCATGATCCTCTTCCTCGGCTCCAAGGTCAGGATCCCCGCCGGGGCCACGGTCTCCCAGGCGCTCGCCGTCCCCGGAACGTGGCCGCTCATTCTGACCATCGCCGCGGCCATGTTCATCAACCAGGGCGTTAATCCCAATTGGTACGGCTCGCTCGCCGACATCAACCTGCCCGAGCACCGGGCGACGGTGATCTCGCTCGCTTCGGTGATGGACCTGATCGGCAACGCCCTCGGCCCGCTCATCGCTTCTTACATCGCCACGCTCTGGGGCCTGAGGGCGGCCATGGGGGCGGTCCTTGTCTTTTGGGCGGCGAACGTCTTATTCTGGATTCCGGTCCTGGTCCACATCCGCGGGGACCTCAACCGCGTCCACGGCGTCCTGTCCGAACGGGCCGCCGAAATGAGAAGGAGCCTGTCCGAACGTGACGGCTGAGCGAATCTCGATCCTGTACAATCCGTCCGCGGGGATGGGCCGGGCTCTTCGCCGCAAACTCAAACTCGAACAGATCCTGCGCCACCTGGAGGTCCGCTACGATCTGATCATGAGCCGGAGCGAAACGCACCTCCGTGAACTGACCCGGGAGCACGCCGAAAAATACGGCACGCTGGTCGGGGCCGGCGGCGATTCGACCTTCCATATCATGGTTAACGAGATTATGTCCGCCGGCGCGGAGGTCAACTTCGGGCTGATCGGCGTCGGCTCCTCAAATGACATCGCCTTGGAGTTCGGCCTCGATTCGCTGGAAAAGGCCTGCCGGGCTTTAAAAGGCGGCCGGATCCGAAAGGTCGACCTCGGCTGCGTCCGGGAAGGCGGGACGCCTCTCCCCTATTTCCTGGGGCAGGCCAACATCGGCCTGGGAGCCTTCGTCAATATCCGCGTCGCCGAAACGGCCCTCCGCAAGCCCTGGCTGGCTAAAAGACAGACCCTGGCCGGCATCCTGGGGATCAGGACGGCTTACCGGTCAAAGAGCATTCCTCTGCCGCTCAAGGTCGATGCGGAGGCCCGCCGCACGGAAGGCGACTTCGTCGCCGCGATCTTCAGCAACGTCCGGTTTTGGGCGACGGGTAAGATCATCGCTCCGGAAGCGGTCCCCGACGACGGTCAACTGGACGCGTGTCTGATCCGGGATTGCTCCTTCCTCCGCCTGGCCCGCATTTCCCGGCTGGCCAAAGCCGGCCGTCACGCCGAGGCCGGCGAAGTCGAGATCCGCCGGGCGCCGGCCTTCGAGGTCTCGTCGGACAAGCCGTTCGAGATCCAGTCGGACGGCGAGATCATCAGGACCGCCGACGGTCGATCCGCCTTCCAGAAGGTCACGTTCAGCATTGTCCCCCAAGCGCTGAACCTGATCTGCCCGTGACCCGTCTCGGCGGACGGCAAATCTTATTTCACCACCTGTCGCGGCGGACGATCTCGGCCGTCGATTTCCGCGAAAGCGGCCGCGGCGTCTCGTCCGGATAGCCGATCGGGGTCATGGCGATGGGCTCGATGCCGTCGGGCAGGCCGAGCACGCGTCTCACGACGGCGGGGTCGAAAGCCCCGACCCAGCATGTCCCCAAACCCTCGGCGGCCGCGGCCAGGACCAGATGCTCGAAGGCGATCGCAATGTCGACGTCCAAATAGCTCTTCCCGTCCCGGCGGACCCAGGCCTTGGCCGGTTCGCCGCAGACGCAGACGATGACGGGCGCGGAATAAAACCACTCCTTGTCGTAGGCTTCTTTCAGGATGAGTTTGACCTTCTCGTCTCGAAGGACGATGAAGTGCCACGGCTGGGAGTTCTTGGCCGAGGGCGCGATCCTGACCGCCTCCAGGATCCGGTCGATCTTCTCCTGTTCCACGGGCGCCTTTTTGTATTTCCTGATGCTCCGGCGTTTCTTCAAAACCTCATAGAATTCCATCGTCCGGTTCTCCTTCCGCCCTATTATAAATGATAAGGAAGCAAAAAGAGGAATCCCTCCCGATGCTTCCTATTCGCACCGAAAGCGTTGAATCCTCATTTGGCGAATGTCATCGTCATCCGGGCAAAATCAATCGTCCAGGCATACTTCTTTAAAAACTGGTGGCTGATGATCCCGTCGTTGATGAATCCGAGACGCCAGTAGCTTTCTGGAGGATTGGCCCCGTATTCCCCTTTCAAGTTCTCCTGGACCAGCGGCCCCAAACCGAGTCGGGCGATCTTGAACAACCCCGTGGCGAATCCCCCGCCGCCTCCACCGATGCCGTCCTCGACTTTCGTCTCGGGAATGGGGATGCCGGCGTATTTCAGCGTCTGGACCGGCGCCGCGAAGGCCGCTTCGCTGGCCAGCCCGGAATCCACGAAAAAGGTCAATCCATCCTTCCCGTCGAGGCTCCCCCGGGACATCAAAAAATGGGTCATAGCCAGGACGAACGGCGCCTCGACAACCGCCTTTCCTTGCGTCGTCTGCCTCATGTCCGCGCGGCCTTCTTCATCCGCCCGCCTCAGCAGCAACTGCTCACCGGGGTAATCCATGGTCGCCAGGAATTGCTTCAGGACGCCCGTCCCCACGATCCCGCCGATCGTGTATTTACCGTCGGCGAATCCCTTGGAGAACCTCTGCGTGGGGAGGATCGAAATGGGGACCGCCTTGAGGGTCACCTGGCCGATTTTCAGCGAATCCACCCGGCCGAAACCGACCTCGGCCTGCTTCCCTCCGGCGAAGGTCCCCGTCATCGAGGCCAATGGCTTGATCCCCATGGCCGCGGCCACCTCCGTATCGAGCATGAATAGATCTGCGCCCGTGTCGATAAGGGCGTAGACCTGTCGTCCCTGGACCTCCACCGAGACGATCGGAAGCGGATCGGTCACCAGGAAAGACGCTTTCGACAACCCGAAATCCCCGGCCCAGACGGCCTGATAGGGCCGCTCCCGGCCGAACGCCCGCATCAGGTCCCAGTGGGGCAGCTTGATCTTGCCTTCCAGCCCCTTGAAGAGGTCCGCCGCCTTGGCGTACTGGTTCGTTTGATAAAAGGTCATGGCCAATTTTGATTCCGAACGCGCCTGAATTTGAAGATCTCCCGGATTCAGGGCGATGATCTTCGTATAAGCACTTTCGGCGTCATCATAATGGCCGAGGAGATAATCCAGGTCCGCCGCCAGAAAGAGGGTCTCGTTCATCGGTTTCGCGGCATCGAGAAGAGGCAGAACCGAAGTCTTCGCCTTCTCGAATTCGCCGGATTGATAGAGCAGCCGGGCCAGCTTGAACCGCGCCTCGGCATTGTTCGGATCTTTGACCAACGCCTCTTGGTTCGCCGCGATCTCCTCCAAGATTTGGCCGCGGTCCTTTTCCGTTTCCGCCGCTGGCGGAGCCGGAGCGGGCTTGTTTTGCTGGGAAGAAGCTTGCACCCGGCTAAGACCCGGGTTTATTATGCAGAAAATGACAAAGAATATTTCGAAAGCAACGCTTGGATTAAACAGTCTGGGCATTGATTATAGATTTTTCGTCTAAGATTTTTCGAGCTAAAATGGGATGCCATTTGGAAATAGGTATAAAACAATTAAAACATCATGTTTTCTTTTGACATCTACTTCTATTTCCATAGTTAACCTCTTTAGTTAACATGTATTAAAACCCAAGATTCACATTTAGGACATTTTATTTCTATCTTTCCGTGCTCAGCTTAATAGGTGATTTGAAATCTGATAATTTACATCCATTCCATTGCATCGGTTCAAGATTATTCTACAAATGAATTCTCCGATATTCGTTTGCTTTACGAATAAAACGAAGTTCTGGCCATTGACTTCTATCTGCGGGTAAATGTACTGTTTTGTTTATTATATTTTTAAAATCCACTAATCCGTCATCTAAAGCTAGAGTAACAATTTGAAGTTCTTTCTTAGGATTAATTCTCATTATATAGCATTCATCTATAAACACCAGAGAGGTATCAAATGCTCTGTGAAAAGTCGGAGACAACGCAATCCCATTTTGAACTGAATCGGTACTTCCTTCAACACCTACCGGCAAAATGTGCGCTGCATCAACTAATCTCAATTGCATCCGTGTCACTGCACATCTATTCCCATATGCATTTAAAACTTTTTGTCGGAAATTTGCATTTCGAGACAATCGGCTTATTTTTGTAATTAGGCGTTTCCTATTTTGACTAATAACTGATATTTCTTTTTTAGAAATCAGTTCTAAAGAAGTAGCTTTTGTGAGAAGTCCATACATTTGAGAAGCGGAGCCTACTCTATGTAACTCATCAGCATTTGCCGCATAATTGACGAGTTGATCAGGCCGAATTCCTATAGCTATCTCATTATTGCTTTTTCTATCAAAAGCTAAACCATCCTGTAATGCTTTATACATGCACTTAATGTCGATTTGAACAGATGGTGACCCAGAAGTAAATAGTCTATGTCGACGCAAATCAAAACCCGCCCACATTTTTAAATTCGGTTCATAACCTAGGAGTAAAGTATATCCATCCGGATTTATTAGCAGAGGGGAGCTTATAGTAGTAAGCTGAATTCTATATTCATCAGGAAGATTTGGCCTTCCTCCATGTGTAAGTGTCCAAGCATAGATCCATGCTTCAATGCCGCCAAATTCAGCTTGAATAACAAATTTTCGCGGATGTCTATTTATCGAAGAAACCAATAAGCTTGTCGTTCCAGACTCTTGAAATGCATCTATAATGGCATTTACTAAATCATTTGGGTTAATGGCAGGCATCTTATTTCATTTAAATGCTTTTTTATTACGATATCTAAATGACTTCTCAGCAATTTTCGTAGCTTTTTCTTTCGTAGCGGCATTTTTCATAGTGACGCGATTATCCGCAATTGTGATTTCATTATTAATTTGTCTTTTTTTTCCTCCATCAATTAATAAGGAATCGTCCGACAAGATATCCCACCTAGCGGAAGGATTATAAAGTTTATAAAATATTTCCTTTGTATGTCGGCTTCTAGGAAAAAGGGAACCAACTTGATAGAATCTTCCTAAAGCCCCCTTGAGATAATCTAAAACCATATCACAGCAAATCCATTTTCTTTTCATTCGTTCTGCGACTTCGCCGGTTACGCAACTTCCTGCAAATGGATCAAAAACTAGATCCCCCTCATCCGTTAACATGCGAATGAAAAACTCAGGTAAATCACTCGGAAATCTTGCTGGATGCTGCGGCAGCTTTTTCTCCTTACAGTAACGGATATAATAAGAATTGCTCTCTGTATTTGGAATTGCTAGCAAATTGGGAGGAATTGACGCCTTATTATCGATTGAAAATTTGCTGCTTATATCATGACCGCTTGGGCGCAGTTTTGGTTTATAGCCGTTCTTTAATAGTGCTTTCATTGACTCACTATAAGGCAACAACACTCTACGATTGCTCGCTTTAGGCCAAGGAGAACGGGAAAGCCACCAAACGCAATCTATCGCATCCTTAACTCGTATGCGTCTAATATTAACCCATTCAGCTGGAGTTGGCAGCTTTGAAGGATTCCACCAAAAAAATTCTTGTGCCAAATGGAAGCCAATTTCTTTGCAGAGCATTATTAATAACTCATATTGATAAAGGCTTTTCGTCGGCAGACCGGGAGTCCAAGAACCGCCTATATCAATCACAAACGATCCATTTTCTTTTAGAATTCTTTTAAATTCAAATCCAAAAGGCTTGAACCATTCGATGTATTTATCAGCATTTACATTCCCATACGATTTTTTCCGTACTAGTCCGAAAGGTGGACTCGTAATTATTAAATCAACTGAAGAGGTTTTTATTTCCTTCATCAAATCCAAAGAATCTGCACAATATATTTTCCCAAGTTTCGTTATATGAAATTCTCTCGAACTCATTGCAGTCCTAAAAGCGGTCATATTTTAGTTATTTGTTAAATATTTATTAATGGTTCTTATATCCCATACTTATCAAATTTATAAGATATCAATATATATAAGTCAATATATAAGACGCTATTAAGATGAATTTCTCTCACGATAATTGATTTTAATCTCTTCTCGGCAAACATTTTACTATAATATTTTCTTTGTATCTGTAATTTTAAATCGACAAACAAAAATGGTTTATTTAATCTTGTTCATATTCTTCGAAGTCGTCTTGACAACGGTCAGCCTCTGAAAATAAAGTCAATGGGTGAACGTGGGGAGACAGATCACGCCCACGTCTTCCTTTCAGGAGGCCTACTCATGAAAAAATTCGCTATCCTCGGGCCCGCCTTTCTTCTTGTCGGCCTGCTCACACCCCCTGCTTCCGCCCAAAATCAGAAAATCTACTGGGGCGATTCAGTCCCCAAGGGCTGGAACGGGAACTGGCCGGCCAAGTTTCTGACCATCCCCGAGAGGACAAAATTCGAGAGGACCGCCTCGTCCACCGAGGTCCTCGAGTTCATCGATGTCCTCAAGTGGAACAGCGACAAGGTCGCCGTCATCAACATGTTCACGACCTCCCTGCGCCGGGTCGGCACGGCCGTCGTCCTGGCCGGCCCGCGCCTCACCTCGCCCGACGAAGCCGTTAAGACGGGTAAAACCGTCGTCTACCTCCAAGGCAACATCCATGCCTACGAACCCGAAGCCAAAGAGGCCCTCCAGATGCTCATGCGCGATATCCTCTTCGGAAAGCGGAAGGGCTTGCTCGACAGCCTGATCCTCATCGTCTGCCCGAATTTCAACGTCGACGGAAACGACACCCTGACCCTGAGCGACGGCACCCCTCACCTTCTGGGCAACGCCAACAACGCCCAGAACCTCAATCTCAACCGCGACGCGGTCAAGCTGGAGACGGTCGAGGTCAACGGCCTTTACCGGACGATCTTCAACCGCTGGGACCCCATCCTGGTCTACGACGGTCATCTGATGGGGCGCGTCCAGCACGGCTACGCCATCGGATACGCCACGTGCACCGTGCCCGCCGCCCATCCGGGCCCGCGCGGCTACGTCTTCGACAAGCTGTTCCCGGCCGTGCGGGAAGCGATCCGGAAAAATTTCGGCCTGGAGGTCTTCACCCACGGAGATATCGACAATAAATGGCCTCCGACCGCATGGAGCCACGAGGCGGCCATGTGGACGACCGAAGCCAAGTTCGTGGCCAACGCCTATGGGCTCCGGAGCCGGATGGCCATCCTGGCCGAGACTCCGGGTCACGAATCCTTCGAGCGCCGGATCTATGCCCATTACGCCCTGATTGCCGAGGTCTTAGACTATGCCGCCAAACACGGCCGGGAAATGCAGGAGATCTGCCGGGCCGCGGACAAGGAAGTCGTCGAGGCGGTGAAGGCCAAAGCCGAGAGCGGGGAGCTCAAGAATTGGGTGGCGGGCAAATATGAATCCTGGGGCAAGATCGACATCCTGGCCTATCAGAAGCGGAACATGTCCGGACTCATTCCCGGGACGAGCGTCCGGGCGAAGATCGCGCCGCATATGCTCGAGCCGCCCGCGATCGTCCGCGGCGTCGAGAACATGACCAAGCCGGTCGGTACAGTCGAAGCGACAGTCCCGAGAGGGTATTTGATCCCGGCGGAGCTGGATTTTGTGGTAGAAAAGCTTAGGACGCACAACATCAGGGTCGACATGCTGACGAAACCCGTGAAAGCGACGGGCGAAGAGTTCGTGATCGATAAGGTCGGTCAAGCCCGGGGCGGCGGCGCCAACATGATCAGGCTCGAAGGCGGCTTCGCCAAGTCGCCGCTCAAGGAATTCCCGGCCGGCACGTTCAGGGTCGATTTAGCCCAGCCCATGGCCAACGCCGCTTTTTATTATTTGGAACCCCAGGCGGCCGACGGATTTGTCGGCTGGGGCGTCCTAGAGCCGTACTTTAAATCGATCGGAGCGGACAAACGGAGCGTGGTGTACCCGATCTTTAAGTATTTTAAAATAATAGAATAGTAGCCACCTCCGCTTGATTCACATATTAATGTTGACAATAAAATATTATTAATGATAGATATTGTTCACCCTCTCGGCTCAAGAGAGCCGGACGGAGAAAAGGGATAGAAGAAGTTTGGGACAGCGACCATGACCAAAGCGACCTGTCATCACAAATGGAAGATGATGAATCTCCGCGGTGGATATCTGGTGATCGAAGGCTGTTTCCACTGCCGGCAGAGGATCTCCCAGTTCTCGCAAGAACCGGTTCCGCCGATCGACGCCTATCGGGAAGAGGCGCATTTTTGGAGCCATCTGGCGGATTATCAAGCCTCAAAGTTCGATCTCACATGCGAAAAATGCTCGAAAGAAGTCCGGCTGCGCGATGTCATGGCGATGATGATGTGCATGAGATGCGACCCGGAGTGCGGCGTTTACAAAGCCGGCTCCCGGGAGAAGAATCGGAAGTCCTGGGTCTACGTGGCCCTCTGCGCGAACACGTCTCATGCCTCCGGGACCTGCGTCAGCGAGGCGGGGATCCGGGCCTTGAACGAGTATTTCAATCAGGATCTCCGCGATCCCGGCAAAAAGATCGTCGTTGTGCCATGCGACCTGCGCCGATCGGTCGATTCGTGCCAGGGAGTCGTCCTCGCCGATGTCGGCTTGACGGAACTTTATTAAGAGGAAGGTCAAAGATGAAAGTGTCCGAAATGGCCGCCAAGACCGGCCTCAAAACCTTCAACGCGTGCGGAGACAAGGAGATCGGCGGGGTCTATATCTCCGACATGGTCAGCGACATCATCGGGATCGGAGAGGGGAACCTGCTGGTCACCTTACAGACTCACAAGAACGTGATCGCGGCCGCCAACCTGGTCGACGTGGCGGCCATCGTTTTCTCCCGGGGGAAGACGCCCGCCGAGGACGTGGTCGCCCTGGCAACCAAGGCGGGGATCGGCTTGCTGGGATTTGACGGAGACACCTGGACGCTGGCCAAGAAGCTCTACGAACTCGGCATCCGATAACGCTTGGCTATCATTCATTCGTTTCCCATAAATATATATTTTTCCGTATTTATTGCGCATCGGCACTCATGATCAAGAATCTTAAAGGGTGATCCATGTCGCGAAAAGAACCTCAAACTCTGACGATGGAGATGAACCGCCGCAAAGTCTATTTTCCGGAAGGGGTGACGGTCCTTCGGGCCGCCGAACTGAACGGCGTCTATATCCCTTCCCTCTGCTCCCACAAGGATCTGTCCCCCTTCGGCGGCTGCCGGCTGTGCATGGTCGAGATCGAAGGGATGAGGGGCTATCCGTTATCCTGCAACACGGCCGCCCAAGAGGGAATGAAGGTCCTGAC
>Ga0315275_10004124_pt1 | contig 13542 bp, 2 predicted proteins | sample YL17G03_0_MG_FD_205557 | JGI IMG/M metagenome (GOLD analysis project Ga0315275, IMG submission 205557) | Sediment microbial communities from Yellowstone Lake, YNP, Wyoming, USA - YL17G03_0 | ecosystem: Environmental > Aquatic > Freshwater > Lake > Sediment | place: USA: Wyoming | collected... | reverse complement strand
GGTTGCGCTCCCGTTGATGGCGAGCGTGGCGATGGTCTGGTTCTGGCCGATCTGGACGCCGCCTCCCTGCGGGTCGCCGCGCCAGAACTGGACCGTGATGTTGGCCGCGGCGATGAGGCCGAGGTTCCAGACGGTCGCGTTCACCTCGATGGTCTGGTTCTCGATGGGCGTGGAGTTGCTGAGGGTGATATTCCCGGCGTCGACGTGGAGGTCGGGGAGCTCGATGTAGAACCGCCAGGTCTGGCTCACGCCCCTGTTCGAGGCGTTGTCGCGGCAGGCGGCGCTCCAGTTGTGCCAGCCGCCGGCGAGGCCGGTGACCGGGGTGCTGGAGTTGGAGCCGTTCGTGACGGTGAGGTTGGGAGCGATGACCGAGCTGTCGAGCGTCAGGTTGCAGAGGAGCGTCTGGGCGAGGTTGTCCGTGACGGTGAAGTTGAGGACTGTCTGGGTGTCGCCGAGGTGGGTGTCGTTCCCTGGCTCGAGGAGGGTGACGTTCGGCGCCTTGGTGTCGACCCAGATGGTGATGGCGGAGCTGTTCGCCGCGTTGGTGGCGTTGTCCGTCGCCTGGACCACGACGGTGTGGCTGCCGTCGCTCATGTTGACGAGCGTGGTCTGGGTGACGCTGTTGTTGTTGGCTGTCGCGTTGACGTTAGGCGCCCCGTCGAGGAAAATCGTGATGTTCATCTTGGTCGCGTAGTTGTCCGTCGCGTTGTAGCTGATGACGGGAGCGCTGGTGTTGAACCAGGTGCCGTCGACGGTGACGATGATGACGGTCGGCGGGACGAGGTCGATGGTCAGGTTCCTCGTCCCGCTGGTGCTCGTCGCGAGGCCGCTGCTGTTGTCCGTGCAGGTGACCGCCCACATGACAGTGTTGTTCAGGCCGGAGACGGTGAAGTTGTTCGTGCTGTTCAGGACGAGCTGGGCTGTCGTCTTCGTGTCGCTGACCGCGCCGTTGATGATGATGCTGCAGTTCGTCAGCCCTGTCTCGTCGCTCACGTTGAAGAGGAAGAGCTGCGTCGCGTTGTTGCTGATCGTGTTGTTGCCGGGGCTGAGGAGCGTGATGTTCGGGGCGATGTAGACGCCGAAGCTGCGCGACTCGCTGGTGTTGAGGTTGTTCACCTGGTTCGCTGCGTTGTTCCCGTCCCAGCAGGTGACGTTCCACCAGTGCACGCCCTCGCCGAGGTTGGTGGCGTTGTAGCTCTTGGTGCCGCCGTTCGAGACGTTCGCCTGCTGCACGACCCCGCCGTCGAGGGTGAGGTTGCAGCCAAGGGTCGGGTCGAGGTTGTCGGTCACGTTGTAGGTGAGGGTGACGTTCCGCACGGAGAAGTTGGCGGCGTCGTTCGGCGAGACGAGCGTGACCGCCGGCGGCGCCGTGTCCACGTAGATCGTGAGGCTGGTGCTGTTCGCGTAGTTCCCGGCGTCGTCGAAGGACTGGATGACGAGGAGGTAGGCGCCGTCGGCGAACCCTGTGAGCGTGACGTTTGTCGCCGTGTTGTTGGAGGCGTTGTCGGTCACGTTCGCCGTGCCGTTGACGAAGATGGTGTAGTTGAGCATGGCGTCGATGTTGTCGGTGATCCTGATCGTGACTGTCGGCGAGCTGGTGTTGAAGTAGGTGCCGTTCGTGGTGAGGAAGGTGCCGTTGGGCGCGTGGGTGTCGACGATGATGAAGAGGGTCGTGGAGTTCTTGGACCTGTTGAGGGTGTCGGTCGCCTGGACCCTGATCTGGCGCGTCCCGTCTGCGAGGCTGCTGAGGTTGATGCTGGTGTTGGAGCCGGAGGTGACGTTCCCTGTCTGGCCGTTGAAGGCGCCGTCGACGAAGACCTTGTAGGTGATGTTGTTCGCCGTGGAGTCGGTGACGTTGAAGTCGATCTGCGGGGTGCTGTCGTTGGTGAGGGTGGCGTTCCCGGGGGCGGTGATGGTGCTGACCAGGGCGCTGAAGTTGAGGGAGGCGTTGTTGTTCGTCTCGTTCATCTCGGCGACGGCGTTGTACGGGTCGACGGCAACCCAGAGCTCATGGTAGCCGGGGGTGACGCTCCAGTTCACGGTGAAGAGGGTGGAGCTGTTGATGGCGACGTTCCCCGTGGCGTTCCCGATGAGGGTGCCGCTCCCCGGCAGGCCGTCCCAGAACTCGACGAGAACGTTGGTGGCGGGGACGCCGCCGATGTTCGTCACGTTCGCCCGTAGCTGGATCGTCTGGCCGAGGTCAGGGTTGGTGTTGTTGAGGGTGAAGCGGGAGCTGTTGACGTAGAGGTCAGCCTGGTTGATGATGAAGCTCCGGTTCTCGCTCGTGTTCGCGTTCCCGAGGTCGTCGCGGCAGGCCGCGCTCCAGTTGTGCTCGCCGTCCGTGAGGTTCGGGAAGGTGTAGCTGAAGACGGTGCCGTTCGCCTGGGTGATGTTGGGGGAGAAGAGGAGGGTGCCGTTGTCCGTCACGCTGACGTTGCAGGTGATGGAGACGATGGTGGGCGAGGAGTCGTTCGCGGTCCAGTTGAGGGTGACGTTGTTCGAGCCCATGGTCTGGCCGTCGCCCGGGGAGAGGAGGGTGATGAGCGGCGGCAGGGTGTCGACGGTGAAGTTCTTCGGCGGCGAAGAGGTGCCGGTGTTGCCGCTCGGGTCGGTGCAGTTCACCGTCCACGTGTGGAGCCCGTCCGCAATCGGGCCGCGCGTGAAGTTCGCCTGGACTCCGGAGGAGACGGGCGTCGCGTTGGTGCCGTTCGCTGCGCCGTCGAGGATGAAGGTGCAGCCGGAGAGGTTGCCGGAGTTGTCCGTCGCAGTGTAGAAGAAGGTGAGGTCTGTGTTCGTGGTTCGGAGACCGGGCGACGGGTTGCCCAGGCTGATGGCGGGGGGCTCGTTCACCGTGAAGTTCCTCGTCTCGCTCGTCACGTTGTTGCCGGCCGGGTCGTGGCAGGTGACGTTCCATATCTGGAAGCCATCGATGAGGGCGGTGATGTTCTTCGGGACCGGCGTGCCGCTCGGCGAGTTGACGTTCAGCGCCTTGACGGTGTTGTTGATCGTCAGGTTGCAGGTGAGGTTGCCGCCGAAGGTCTCATACGCTGTCCAGTTGAAGACGATCCAGCTGAAGTTCGACGGATAGGCGGGGGGCGGGGCGTTGAGGGTGATGTTCGGCGGGAGGAGGTTCACGGTGAGGTTGCGGGGCTGCGAATCGTTCCAGAGGCTGTACGTGCCGTTGTCGTAGCACCGGACGAACCATGTGTAGATGCCGGTCGGCAGGTTCACGGTGACGTTGTTCACAGCGTTGTTCACGACCGCGCTCTGGTTGGAGGCGTTGAGGGTCCCGTTGATGTAGAGGCTGCAGTTGGTGAAGCCGTCGTTGTCGCTCGGCTGGTACTGGAACGCCAACGTGCCGTTGTTGACCTGCGCGTTCGGGCCTGGGCTGACCGGCGTGACGATGGGCGTCTGGTTCACCGTGAAGTTCCTCGTCTCGCTCCAGTTCGTGTTGAAGCCCTGGTCGGTGCAGCTCACGTTCCACCAGCGCAGGCCGTCAGCGATGGGACTGACCGTCGTCCAGGTCGGCGTCGCGTTCTGGGACGGGAGCGTGCTCCGGTTCGCGCCGTCTACCCAGACCGTGCAGGTGAGGTTCTGCGTGAGGTCGTCGATTGCGGTCCAGTTGAAGAGGACGCTGCCTGTAGGGAAGTAGGCCGCGTAGTCCGGCGCGTTGAGGATGACGCTCGGGCCGTTCGCGTCGGAGCTGAACTGCCTGGCCGGTGGGGAGTACGGGTCCCCATCGACGTCATAACAGAGGACGGTCCAGTTGTGCGTCCCCGGCGGGATGTTCCAGGCCGAGAGGTTGTTGTTCGTCGCGTTCGTCACGTTCGTCGTGCTGTTGTAGGGCGTATCGTCGATGAGGAGCGAGCAGTTCTTGAGGCCGAAGGGGTCGGTCGGCTTGTAGACGAACGTGCCGTTCATTGAGAAGACCGCGAACGGCGCCGGCGAGATGAGCTGGACGTTCGGCGGCGCGACGACGAAGAAGCTCCTCGTCTCGCTGATGTTGTAGTTCAGGGCCTGGTCGCGGCAGGTGACGTTCCACGTGTAGGAGGCGTTGCCGCCGTGGAGGAGGACGTTCGCCGTCTTGGGCGTGTTGTTCGAGGCGACCGCGTTCGGCGAGTAGACAGTCCCGTTGACCGTGAGGTTGCACGTCATGGACGGCGACCGCGCGTCCACGGCGGTGTAGTTGAACGTGACGGTGTTGTTAGGCACTGTCGCGGTGTCGTTCGGCGCGTTGAGCGTGATCGCCGGCGGCTCGAGGTCGACGGTGAAGTTCCACGTCGACGTGTTCTGGGTGCCGCTCGAGTTGTCGGTGCAGTTCACGCTCCACGTATGGGTGCCTGGCGCGAGTCCCATGACGGTGAAGTTGTTGTTCTGGCCGTTCACGATGGGCGGCGGCGGAGTCGTCTGGTTCACGGCGCCGTCCAGGGTGAGGGTGCAGTTCGCGATGCCGTAGGTCTGGTAGACGTAGTAGGTGAGCGCCGCGGTGGAGGTGTTGACCCACGCCCCCTGCGATGGCGAGACGAGGTTGAGGGTCGGCAGCTTGCTCACGTTGAACGTCCACGTGGCGCTGATGTTCTTGTTGTTCGCGTCATCCCAGCAGGTGACGTTCCACCAGTGCTGCCCATCCTGGAGGCCGCTGAGGGAGGAGGTGGTCGGCGTACCGTTCGGGGAGGCGACGTTGTTCGCGTACTTGTACCCTTCGGGGCCCCGCTGGGTCAGGTTGCAGGTGAGGTTGGTGTCGATGTTGTCGTACGCGGTCCAGTTGAACAGGACCGTGCCTGTCCGGACGGTGTCGCCCGAGCCGGGATAGTTCAGCTCGATCCAGGGGAGGCCGCGGTCGACGGTGATGTTCCACACGGACGAGTTCCCCTCGTAATTGCTGCCGTCAACGCACCGGACCTGCCAGGTGTGGAGCCCTTCCGCGACGCTCGCAAGGGTGAAGTTGTTCTGGCCGCCGTTCACGACGGCGGTCTGGTTGGTCTGGTTGAAGGCGCCGTCGAAGTAGAGACTGCAGTTCTGGAGGAAGCTGTTCTCCGTGACGTTGTAGATCAGCGTGAGGCCGGTCGTGTTGACGCCGAGGTTGTTGGCGGGGGAGACGAGGGTCACGACCGGCGGCGCGATGGTGCTGAAGTTGGAGGTGAGGCTCGTGTTCGCGTTCCCGGCGAGATCGACGCAGGTGACGTTCCAGAGGTGGATGCTGTCGTTGAGGCCGCTGACCGTGACGTTCTTGGCGGTGTTGTTGAACGCGACGATCCCGGTCTGGTTGACGGCGCCATCGATGGTGAGGTTGCACGTCATGTTCGGCGCCAGGTTGTCCGTGGCGCGGAAGGTGAAGTTGAAGGTGAAGATGCTCAGGTTCGTGCCCGATGCCGGGTAGGTGAGATTGATGCTGGGCGGCGTCCGGTCGACGAGGATCCGCCGCGTCGGGCTGACGCTCGACGAGCCGTCCGTGTCAGCGCAGTTGACGTACCAGGAGTGGTTCCCCTCGGCGAGGTCGGCGGCGGTGAAGGTGTTCGTCTGCTCCAGGAGGACCGGCGTCGCATTGGTCTGGTTGTACGCCCCGTTCAGGTAGAGCGAGCAGCCGGCGAGGACGTACGGCGGATGGCTGGTGGAGTCGGGCGGGAAGTTCTCATAGGCCATGTCGAACGCCTCGTACGCGGCCGTGGAGATGTCGGTCGTGAACGCCTGGCTGGTCACGCTGAGGATGGTGCCGGTCCAGTTGATGCTGTCAAGCGGCCGGGGCGCGCTCGAGTTGCTGACGGCGCCGAGGATGCGCGAATCCCCCGACGCGACGCCAGGGTTGCGGCGGAGCACGACCCAGGAGTGCGTGCCCCCAACCGTGGTGACGTTGCTGATGACGCCCCAGCTCCCGGCGCTGTACTGGCGGTAGTGGAGATACCCTGACGTGGTGCCGTAGGCGAGCAGCCCCTTGCTCCCCGCCTGCTCCCAGTCGAAGTCGGCGACGCGCGCAGCGTTCGTGTCGACAGCGGCATCGTGCCGGGTCGCGCTCCCGGTCGACCAGGCACCGTTGCTCCAGAGTATCGTGGAGAGGTCGCTGCCGCCGTCGACGCCCAGGAGCATAATCTGGTTCGCGGCCGGGTTCGGCTTCAGGACGAGCCAGTTCGTCGTCTGCACCGCCGCCGGGTTCGCGTCGACAGTCGCGTTCACGCTCCAGCCGCCGCTCGCGGTGAAGGAGCGGTATGCGATCAGGGAGCCCTCGCCCGCGACGGCAAGCAAGCGGAAGGACTGCTGCTCGTAGGCGACGGCGACATCCTCTTCGTCCGGGACGGCGATGCTCGTCGTGATGTTCGTCTCGTTGCCCCAAGCAGAACCATCCCAGAGCATCGCCCGGGCGGCGCCGTTCGTCGTGTCGATGAAGACGAGGGCGAGCTCGTTCGAGCCTGGGTTGCGGGCGAGGCGGAGGAAGCTCACCAGGATGTCGCCGGAGGCGAAGGCGTCGTCGATGTACGCCTCCGCCAACCAGGCGGTGCCGTTCCATATCCTGTACGCAAGGTCCTGGGCACCGCTCGTGGAGCTGACGGAGTAGACGACGAAGGCGCGTCCACTCTGCGTCTCGTACGCGACGTCATAGGACTTGTAGGCCTCCATCCCCGTGTCGACGGTGCCGAAGCCGTTCGTGACGCTCCAGGCGGAGCCGTTCCAGACGTAGGCGTCGAGGCCGGCGTCGGCCGAGAGCGTCACCGCGACCTTCTCGCGCGGGCGCGCGGAGGAGCCGCTCGCCGCGAGTCGGATGAACCGGATGTTGGAGCCGGCGGTCGTCATCGTCCCTTCCGCCGACCAGGCGGTGCCGTTCCAGGTCCGGTAGCGCGGCACCGGCTCGCCTGCGCCGGTCGCGCTGCGATAGACTATCATCGCCTGCTGCTGGGCGCTCGCGTTGAACCGCGGGTCGTCCGGCTCCGTGACGTTGTACGCGAACTGGACTGTCGCGTTGTTCGTCCAGGTGTTGTTCGGGGGGCTGACCAGGGCCACTTGCGGGGGGAGATTGGTGATGTTGAAGGAGCGTGGCGCGCTCGTGTTCTTGTTCCCCGCGTCATCGACGCACGTGACGTTCCACCAGTGGACGCCGAGGGCGAGCCCTGCGACGGTACGGTTCGTCCACGGGAGCGGGGACGGGACGCCGGCGGCCATGACGGTGCTGTCGATGGTGAGGTTGCAGAGCGGGGCTGTGTCCACGGTGTCGTTCGCAGTCCAGTTGAAGGTGATCGTGTTCGTGGTGAAGTTGGCTCCGTCGTCAGGGGTGTTGAGCGTCACCGCCGGCGCGCTCCGGTCCGCGGTGTACCGGTATGTGACGCTCGAGCCGTTCCGCCCGTCGGAGTCGATGCAGGTGACGTTCCAGAGGTAGAGGCCCTCTGCCAGGTCGGTGACGTTGAACGCGTTCGCCACGTCCTTCGTGACGCTGATCGTCTGGTTCAGGGCGCCGTTGAAGTAGAGGCTGCAGTTCAGGATCGCCTTGGCGGAGGAAGGGATGAAAACAAAGGACTGGTTGTACGCCGGCGAGTAGGTGTCGTTCGCCGGGCTGAGGAGCTGGACCGTCGGCTTGCCGGTTGCCTGGACGGTGATGTTGACCGCCGACCAGACGGTGAGGTTGCTGTAGTTGCTCGTCGCCCAGCACCGGAGCTTCGCGGTGCCGGTCGCATTCGCTTTCAGGATGAAGGAGGTGGAGTTCCCCGGGCTCTTGACGTCGCCGACGCTGTGCGGGTTCGTCTCCGAGCCGTTCAGGATGAGGACGCCGCCTGCCGCGGGGATGTCCTGCCAGGCGCCGCCGGAGGAGTTCCGCTGGACGCTGACCTGCGCGTTGAGGCAGGTGCCGCCGTTGCACGTATACATGCACGTGGCGTTGATCGTGTCGTTGACGCCGACGACGAGGTCAATCACGGGCTGGGTGAGGTTGGCGGCGAGGAACCCGAGCCGGGTGAAGTTGAACAGGACGAGTGTCGACTCGTTGTCGACGTAGTGGCGGTACCAGCGCCGCAGGTTGTTGCTGTTGTATATCCAGACCTCGAGCTTCACCGACTCGTTGCCCAGGAGGCGCACGGCGGAGCTGTTCGTGCAGGAGGCGGTGTAGACGGATTTCACGGTGTTGTTGATGACCCGGCCGGAGATGTCGACGGTGCCGTACCGGCATATCTCCGCGTCCGAGGCGCCGCTCTGCTTGAAGAACTTCCAGGTGATGTAGCCGGAGTTGTTCGTCTGCGCGCCGAAGACGGCGCTGAAATTGATGGAGGCGTTCGGCAGGATCAGGATGCCGTTGGACTGGAACGTGGCGGAGATCGCGCTCACGTACTTGGAGGGGCTGGTGCCGCTCTGCGACAGGTAGACGTTGTTCTCTGTGCCGTCGAGGCTGGTCGAGAGGTTCAGGTTCGCGGTCGGGGCGAACTGCGTCGTGTCGCCGGGCAGCTGGTTGCTCTCGTAGAAGGTGAAGCCGCCTGCGGTGCTCGCATTGACGGTGACTGTCCAGTCCGGGGACGTGACAGGGTTCGCGGCGTTGTCCCTGCAGGTGACGTGCCACGTGTGGGCGCCGTTCTCGATGATGTAGCTGACGCTCTGGTTGGCGCCGTTGGCGATGGTGCTGCGCGTCTCGATGTCCGCGCCGTCCACGACGAGGGTGCAGTTCGCGATCGCGGTGTCGTCCGAGGCGTTGTAGATGAACGTCACCGTGGACTGGTTGATGACGCTGGTGTTGCCGGGCAAGAGGAGCGAGACCGTCGGGTTGACGGAGTCGATCGTGATGTTCCGCGGCGTCCCTGCCAGCGCCACGCCGTCCCCTTCGCCCGTGCGGCTGTCGAAGCCGATGCAGTGGACGTTCCACGTGTGGCTCCCGTCGCCGCCGAAGGTGTAGGGGAACGATGCGGTCGCGCCGAGCGTCACGTTCGAGTCAGACGCGGCCTCTGCGCCGTCGATGAGGAGGGCGCAGGAGGTGACGTTCCCCGAGTAGGTGACGTTGTAGGTGAAGTTCTGCAACGGGTTGCTGCTGTACGTGTTGTTGGCCGGCGTCTTGAGGTTCACGACCGGCGGTCCCTGGATGAGGAGGCTCCAGTTCGCGCTGTTGGTGCCGGTGTGGCCGGCGAAGTCGCTGCACTGGACGTTCCACGTGTAGGTGCCATCGCCGGGGAAGGTGGCGGTGAAGTAGTTGTTCGTGTCGTTCTGGATCGTCGTGTTGGTCGCCGCCGCCTGCCAGGCGCCGGTCGCGTTGGTGTAGAGGGTGCAGTTGGCGAAGCCGTAGTCGTCGGCGGGGATGTAGTTGAAGGTGACGGCGAAGTCTGGGAGGGGCGTGTAGGGGTCGTTGCTCGGCTCGATGAGCTGCACCGTGGGGGTCTGCGTGTCGTTGTAGACGGAGTAGTTGATCTGCTGGGCGGCGCTGCAGTTCCACGGGTCGCAGACGAAGGCGTAGTTGGTGTTGTTCGCACCCATGGAGATGTTCGCGGTCTTGTAGCAGCTCAGGTTGTTGCCGAGGGTCCAGGAGGTGTTGGCGCAGACGGTCGTGGCTGCGCAGGTGAAGCTTGTCGTGTTGAAGGTGGCGTTGCTGCAGAGGTAGAAGGCGTGGCGCTCGATGTCGTCGACGTCGGAGAAGGTGGCGTTCCACTGGAGCGTCTGGCCGACGCTGAGGGGGCTCGTGTTCGGGCTGTTCGTCGTCACGCTCGTCAGGTTCGGGGGCGTGCTGTTCGCGAAGAGGATCATCCGGCCGTAGACCGGGTTGCCGATCGGGATGTTCTCGGTCGTGTTCTTGCTGAAGTTGAGGGCGACATAGTACCAGCCCTCGCCCGCCGACAGGGTCGCCGGCATCGTGAAGTTGAACGTGAAGGGGCCGGTGGCGTTCGTCCAGGTGATGTTGCTGTTGTTGAAGAGCGTGGTGCCGGTGCTGCGGGTGCGATGGTAGTGGAAGTGGTTGACGCGCAGATGGGAGAGGGTGGTGTTGAGCTGATACCCGGCCCCGATGTCCCACGTGACATAGACGACTGTGCCGGCGCCGAAGATGTCCGCCTTCCGCGTGCGGGCGGCGTCAGCGTAGAACTCGAGCGAGTCGCCCCCCACCGGTTCCGTGCCGATGGTGAAGGGGGTGCGCCAGACCGTGTAATTGCCGCCTTGTGCGCTGCCGTAGATCTCCGAATCGATGTAATACCAGCCGTCCCCCCAGTCGCTAGGAATGGTGAAGTTGAGCCGGCAATCGTAGACGGGAAGCGGGGTGACGATGCAGGTGTACGAGGGGCTGATGAGCGGGGTCGTGTCAGCCCCGAAGTAGACGTCGAGCACGTTGGACTGGCCGGTGCGCATGACGTCGCTGCTCGAATTGACCCAGACGTAGACGGTGTCGCCGCGCTGGAAGTTCGTCGCGGTCTGCGTGTACCCCGCGTCCCGCGTCATCATGACGAGGAGGGTGTCGACGGGGTTGTTGGTGACCTTCCACCAGCCGCTGGTCGGGACCGGGATTGTCTCGCCGAAGCCCGGGTCGTCGGGCGTCAGCGCCAAGGTGTAGTTCTCGCCGGGCGTGACGTCCCTCAGCTTCGTCCAGGAGCCGCGGCACGCCTGCCCGGCGAAGTCCCAGTCCCTGCACTTGTAGAGCGCGGTGCCGACAGCGGTCACGGTGACCTCGACGGTCGTCGCGTTCGCCTGGGTGGGGTCGATGGCGTAGAGGCTGATCCACGCCTCGCGCCGCGCGTCCACCCCTGTGGGAAGCGGGCCGAACTCTGGCTGGTCGACGCCGAGCCGGAACGGTCCGGCGACGCCGCCAAGCCGGACGAGCTTCACCGGGCTCTCCTCTTCGAAGGCGACCTCCACGTCTGTCAGGGTGTCGAGCGGAAGGGCCTGCGCCTCGACAATCGGGAGCGGCCCCTCCCCCGCGGGAGTGCCGCCGAAAATGGAGTGCGCGAGCGCGGCGAGCGCCGACTCGCGCCTGGTCATCCGGAGCGTGACTGCCGGGACCCGGCCGTGCGCGTCCATGACTGCGTACCGCTGCGCGGTCTCCCGGAAGGCGGCGGTGAGAGGGTCAATGGAGAGGGACGGTGCCGGTTCCGCCGCCGCTTGCTCCGGCGGAGAAGAAGCGGAAGGCCCGGTCGTTGAAGGCGCGGATGAGGAGGGTTCCTCTGATGGGGACGCGGGCGGAGACGTAGTGGGGGGTGCGGCGGGAGGCGAGGTCGCTGGCTCTGCGACGGTGAAGTTCGCGGAGGCGAGGAGCGCGCCGTCAACGGCGCGCAGCTCTGCCGCGTATGCACCGGCTGTCGTTGGGGCGAAGACGACGGGCTGGTCGAAGGAGCCGATGTAGCGGAGCGTCTGGTCAGGGGCGCGGAGCGAGAGCTGCGCAGCCGTCGGCGCGTCCCGCACAGTGATTGCCACGTTCTCGCCTACTCTGTACTGGCTCCGGGAGAGGATGACGACGGGAGCGGGTGGCGTCTCGTTGCCGGACGCGTTGCCGGCCGGGTTGCCGGAGCCGTTCCCGCTCTCCGGGGGCGCGGCGACGACGGTGAAGCGCTGCTCCTCCCTCCGCGAGGGGTCGGCGCCGTCGGTCAGGACGACCGCGTGCTCGCCCGCGACGACAGGGGTGAACCGTATCGGCTGGTCGAGGCTGCCGGAGTAGCGGAACGTCCCTTCCGCGTTCGTGACCCGCAACTCCGGCTGCGTCCAGCCGCTCGCGTCCGCCACGATCACCACGTCGCTGCCCAGCGCTACGGTATCGTTGGAGAGGAGGAGACTCGCAGAGGCGAAGGGCGCCGCGACGAGGAGCGCGACGAGGAGCCAAAGAACGAGGCGCAGCCTCATACCCGCACCTCCTTGCGGCCGCGGAAGAGGGCAGAGTGGTTGAGGCCCATCTGCCGTTGGATGGGGAGGAGGAGCAGGAGGAGCCGGTCGTAGCCGAGAAGGGGAGTCGCGCCCGTGAGGGGCTCGGGTGAGCGGAGCAGCTCCTGGCGGAGCTCGTCAGGGGTGGAGAAGGAGATGTTGACGAGGCTTGTCCTCCGGAGAAGGTCGCGCTGGCAGTCGTGGTCGGTGACGACGAAGCGGAGCCTCTCGCCCTTGAGGATGGCGGCGACGAGCCGGTGGTCGTCGACCGCGAGGCGCCGCACCTCCGCGTCGAGGTTCCGGAGGTTGGGGCTCGCGAGGAGCCGCTCCTTCCGGCCGAGGTTCGCCTCGCAGAGGAGGAGGCGGCACCGCTCGCTCGCGAGGTTCGGGGTGCAGAGGAGGGAGCGGCCGACGATGGTCGCCTCGAGGACGCCCTTGTCCACGAGTCCCGTGATCGCGGCGTGGGCGTGGGGGTATGCTGCCTTGGCTGCGCGGGCCAGCTGGCTGATGCTGTAGAACTGGTGCTCGGCGCCCCCGGTGTAGCTGCTGAGGAGCCGCGTCTCTATGGATGGCCGCACGCTGTGACCTCGGTCTCTGTCGTTGGTGGTGGCAAAGGGGCCTTCGGTCGCTGCAGGATCGTGAATGATACCGTATGTTCTTTAATATCCTTCTTGATATAATCGATTTTTAAATGTTTCCAATTTTTAGAGTGAGATTTATAAAATATTATATTATTTTAGATATATTATTATATTATTATTAATATAGACACTAATATATATCATTAATAGAGACTAATAGGGACTATAAAATATTTTTTCTAATATGATAAAATAAGGAGTATAATAAAAAAGAAGTATAAAAAATAAGGGGTATATTATGAGGATGGCTGGCCAATCTCCTCAAGGGGCGGGGCCGGAATCATCATCCCCGCTCTCCCGGAACGCCGCCAATCCGAGATAGAACCGTCGCCGGCCGCTGGCCACGAGCGGGAGCGTCCCGTGGAGCATGCCGGTATACTGGTCTTCTGTGAGCGTCCGCCTCAGCATCCGTTCGGGGAGGTCGAAGGCCATGAGGAGCTCGTCCCGCCGGCGATAGCCGAGGCCATGGATATAGTCCCGGGCCGCGACCGCCAGGGGGTCGCCCCGGCCGGCGTACGCGTCCAGGACCGTGAGCTTCTCAGTCAAGTTCAAGGGAGCCTGGTAGGGCCACCCGCCCATCACCGCGAAGAGGTCCGGGACCGCCGCCTGGTTCGCAGCGTGGATCCGCGCCTCCTCCGGCGACAGCAAGTGGAGGATATCAAGATTCAACTGGACAGCGTGCCGAGCAGCGACAATCCGCTCCAGGCGCTCCGTCTCTGCTCGGAAGGCGGCGATGCGAGGCGGATGGCTGCTCATGTTCCCTCCTGCCACGACGCGAGGTACTTCCGTTGCTCCGGCGTGAGGTCGTCCTTCCTGATTCCCATCGCCGCGAGCTGGAGGGTTGCTATCTGGTCGTCGATCTCCGGCGGGAGCTGGAGGACATGGCCGCCCTTCGGCCGCTGCTTCACGAGGTACTCGACAGCGAGCGCCTGGCCACAGAAGCTGGTGCTCATCACTTCGCTCGGGTGCCCCTCGGCCGCGGCGAGGTTGATGAGGCGCCCCTCCGCTGCGAGGTAGAGCCGCTTCCCGTCCAGGACGTATTCGTCGAGGAACGGCCGCATCTTCCGGCTGCTCTTCGCCGCCTTCTTCAGCGCCGCGACGTTGA
>Ga0315275_10004123_pt1 | contig 13544 bp, 14 predicted proteins | sample YL17G03_0_MG_FD_205557 | JGI IMG/M metagenome (GOLD analysis project Ga0315275, IMG submission 205557) | Sediment microbial communities from Yellowstone Lake, YNP, Wyoming, USA - YL17G03_0 | ecosystem: Environmental > Aquatic > Freshwater > Lake > Sediment | place: USA: Wyoming | collected... | reverse complement strand
CGACGAAGCCGTCGTAGCGGGGGTTCAGGGCGCGCACCAGCCGCGAGAGCCCCTCGGGGACCTCGGCGGTCGCGGTCTGCTCCTCGTCGCGCTGCCGCTCGCGGATGTTGCGCAGCAGGTACTCCACCGGACTCTTGAGGATCACCAGCAGGCCGGGCCGCACCAGCGGGCGAAACTCGCTGTCCAGCCGCGCGTCGATGACCTGCAGCGAATCCTCGGTGAGGTACGGTACGTCCATGTCGCGGTGCAGCACCTCGCAGAAGGCGTAGCGGTCGGCGAGGGGCGAGCCGTCGATGCACGTCGAGGCCAGCAGGTGCGGCATCGCCTGGAGCTGCATCTTCCGCAGGTCGAGGTAGGCGTGCTGGATGTCGAGCGCGGCGTGCTCGAGGTTCCGCTTGGCCGCCAGCCACTCGTGGCTCCCGGCGGCTTCGCGCGCCTGCACGTCGATGAACTCGTTGATGGCGCCGTAGTACCGCCCCAGGGTCCGCTTGGCGGAGTTCTTCGCCGTCGCCAGCAGCGGGAAGAGCGACGCGTTCTGGACGATGTGGTCCTCGAAGCCGTCGTCGGGCAGCTCGAAGAGGGCGTTCATCCCGGTGCTGTAGGCGAGGAACTTGACCAGCGAACTCTTGCCCGCGCCGATGTTGCCCACGCAGGCGACCAGGGTCTGGTGCTTCGCCAGGTAGGTGAAGAGGCGCCGCTCGACGTTGGTGAGGCGATTCGCGATCTGGTGGCGGCGGATCGCCTTGTCCTCGCGGACCTCGAGGACGCGCGTGTCGCCGCTCACTGGATGCGCCTCCGCGTCTCGACCATCCGGCGCACCTTCTCGCGGATCGTCCCCGCCGCGACGTGCACGAAGTCCGGGTGGTCGTGCATGTCGATCTCCGCCGGCAGGGTGAGGAGGTCGGTGTCCGGCGGGACGATGGCGAACTCCTGGTACTTCCGCAGCGTCCGGGGCCAGCCCGCCGCCAGCTTCTCGTAGCACTCGTGGATGGACTTCAGGTACTCGGCCGAGATGGTCGCGGCGTAGCCGTCGCCGGCCGCGGCGCGGGCGGCCCGGCGCTTTTCGAGGACCGCCGGCTCGGTGCGCAGGTAGACGGTGAGGTCGGGCAGGCGGATCCGTTCGTTGTGCAGCGTCTGGTAGAACAGCGTCCAGTAGAGCCGCGCGTGCGCCGGCGGCATCTCCCCCGAGTCGATCATCCGCTGGACGAAGACCTCGGGGCCGTCGAGGAAGGGGCGGTCCTCGAGGACAAGGACGCCCTTCGGGTTCTCCCGGGTCATCAGGTGGCGGATCTCGCGTTGCTGCAAGACGCGCATGTGCAGGAAGGCGGTCTCGGTCGGGAAGATGTTGGCGATGCGGTTCTGGTAGAAGAGCGCGAGGCACTCGTCGGTGAGCGAGCCCTTCTCCACCCGCTCCGAGAAGGCGTGGGTCTCGCCGGCGTCGAGCAGGGCCTCGAGCTCGGGGCGGTACGGGTCGGCGGCGAGGGCGTGCATGAGCGTCGTCTTCCCGGAGAAGAGGTTGCCCATGATGCCGATGTGGAAGTTGCTGGACGCCATCGCCGGTGCTCCCGGACGGGTGGAGAGGTCGTGTCACGTCGAGGAAACGTGCCGCCGGGCGGCGGGCGGCGCCAGCCCTTGAGCCGGGAGCCGATAGCCGTAAGCCGATAGCCGTGCCGCACTATTTCGGTCACGCACGTCGGCCACTGCCGCCTTACGTTGGGGCGCTCCCCAACCAGGCAGGGCCGATGGGCGTCCGCTGGGATATCCGCCGCCAAGGTCGCTCCTGGACCGAGGACGAGTTCCGGAGCCGCGTGGATCTGCGCCCCGAGAAGCTCGAGGTCTTCGAAGGCAAGCTGCTCTGGAGCCACGAGGAGCGCCTCGCCCTCCTGGGCCTCCTGCTCGAGAATGTCGGGGCGGACGAGGCGGTGAAGCTGGGGGATGCGAGCGTCTGGGCCGCCGCCGTGCTCGTCCGGCCGCGATCCTTCTTCAGCGACCCGCTCGACCGCGAGATGCTCGCGTTGTTCCTCCTGACCTTGCTCGTCACCGTCGGCTTCGCGTGGCTCCTGCGGGCCGTGCCTGTGCCGTCGGCCAAGGTCTCGGTCCTGCTCCTTGGCGCGGGCCTCGGCATTTGGGCTTCCGCGGTCGTCAACTTCCTGTGGCGGGATTGATTGTCGCGTTCTGTTGTGCCGGCTTTCCTCCAGACAAGCAGAGAAATGACCACTATTCTCCTTGTTGCGAGGAGCATGATGGTCGTGACCGCGGCCACCACTTGGTACCTCACTCGTCTCGCCGGGTAGCTGGCGGAGGGGCCTTACGCCCGGGAGAGCTCGCCCGAGTGCTTCAGGAGCGCGGCCGGGGCTGGTAGCAGTCGTCGAACCACCCCCGCTGCAGCCGGATGAAGGCAGTCGCGACCGATGCCAGCTGCGCTGCGGACGATGGCGAGGCGACGTAGATGCTCTTGCCCGCCGACCGCACGGCGCCTACCGCGTGCGTGAAGTCTCCGTCGGCGGAGAGCAGGTACGCGGTGTCGAACTCGTCGCGCTCGGCCATCACGACCATATCCACCGCGAGCATCACGTCCACGGCCTTCTCGACCATCACGGTCGCGTGCTGATGCCTGCGTGCGAGGGCGAGGAGGTCGTGGAAAACGTCGGGAGCCAGTCGGGCAGGCAGGTGGCTCAGATACTGGAGCAATTCGGCAGCCGTCTGGTCTCTCACCGTGCGGGGCTCGATGCGGCCGAGGTGGCAGGAGATGCGGCGGTCGGTGGCGGGCAGGCTCGCGAGGAACCGCCGCTGGTCCGCATAGAGTTGGGTGTTGCCGACCTGTCTGACCTGTCCGATGTAGTACCTGGTGCCGAGCCATTCGGACGGTCCCACGAGCTTGCGCGACAGGGCGGCGTAGTCGAGCCCGGCGACGTTGTGGAGGCCGAGGTCGCGGAGCGAGTGGTACCAGTTGTTGCCGTCGATGAAGAGGAGCGCGCGTCCAGCCACGGGCGGTCACCGACCGGCCGGGCGCCGAATAAGAACCCCGGCGTGTGGCGTGAGCCAGACACCGGGGGGATTAAGCCCGAGTTCCCGTGGGTCCTCGGGGTAGAGGGCAATCTGTGCCAGGATTCCTCCCTGTCAAGCGCCTGACCGGGCCGACCGCGGAGCCATCCTAGCCCGGACCCCGCCAATCCCCACCATCCTTTTCGCTGCACCCGACACCTGTTCCTTCCGTCTGCTGATGAAGAGGGTGCCGGGGGCGGGGTAGGCGTCCAGCCTAGGGGCGGTTCGGGCAACTCAGGTGCGGAAGTGTGGGGAAACACGGCTGCGGGCCGCCCTCGAGATGCATCGAACACGCTTGATGGAGAGGTGACAGACGGAGTGCCGTTTCTCCCGGCAAGCTACGTCACCCCTGCGGGCGAGGGACAGGCCGCTCTCCCTAGTGCACCCATCGCAGCATGACGGCGCGCGGTGCAGCGCGAAGCAGGGCTCGTGCGCACTCGTCCACCGAGCGCCACCGCTCCGTGGGATCGATCGCCATGGCCTTCATGATCACGGAGCAGACGTCTGGTTCCACGTCGGGACGCAACCTCGCCAGCGGCTCCGGCCCGGCAACTTGGAGTCGCGCAAGATCGTACAACGTCCTGGCTGCGTACGGAGCGTGCCCTGTCAGCATCTCGTAGCCGACGATGCCGAGCGAGTACAGGTCGCTGAGTGGGCCAACGTCACCACCACTCGCTTGTTCAGGGCTCATGTAGACCAGCGAGCCGATCACGGCGTCCGGTGCCGTGAGTTGGCTGTGCGAGATGCTCTTCGCAATGCCGAAGTCCATCAGCACGACGCTGAGACGGTCGCCTTCGAGTAGAATGTTCTCCGGCTTCACATCGCGATGCACGATGCCGAGTGCGTGGGCAGCCTCCAGCGCTCTGGCGACCTCCACCAGCAGACCCACGGCGCGCGTCGAGCCGAGGACGTTCTCGTGGCTCAGATACCCCCGAAGCGTGAAGCCGGCGATGTAGGGAGTGACCATGTACAAGAGGTCGTTGACCTCGCCGACGGCGAACAGTGGAAGGATGTGCGGGTGCCGCAGCGCGGCGAGCGTGCGAGCTTCGCGGCGGAAGCGTTCGAGGAAGGCGTCTGATCCGGACAGCTCACGGCGCAGCACCTTGATGGCGACCGGGCGATCGAGCGCGCGCTCCGTCGCCAGGAAGACGACGCCGAACCCGCCGGCGCCCAGGAGTTCGCGGATCTCGTACTGTCGCCCGAGCGCCTTGTCCAAGGCGTCGCGATACACGGAGTCATCGCCGCTGGTGTCGTTCATGAGTCGATGGGGCCTCGGGGCCGGCTCGCGGACGTGGCGACAATGTGCCGCCCGGCCGCACCCCCGGCAAGCGGCTCGGGTACCGCGCGGCGCCCCGTCTGGCGTGCCGGTGGGTTGGTGACGTCCAGCTGCAACTGCGGCGCGTCCCTCACTGAGGATCATCCCGGCTCGTGATGTGCATTGCGTACCGATAGGAGCGGCCACAGCTCGGACACCGAATGTCGCCGCCGTCGTCCATCGCGATCCCCCCGCTGATCGTAGCAAAGTCGACGTCCTTGGCGGCCGCTCGGTGGATCGCGCGAAGGACCTTCAACGCTGCCTTGCCTCGCAGCTCCCGTCGGTGGCGCTCTGGACACTCGAGCGCGATCACCCGCTGGTGCCGCCACCACAGCCAGCGGTGCCGCTGCGGCACCGTGAGCTCGCGCCACGTCTCGGGGTAGATCAGATACCACCGCTTGCGCTGACATCGCAGTTGCTGCCGGACGAAGCGGAAGCTGGCCTTGTCGCTCCCGCCGAGGGCCCGAGCCATGGCCCGACTGACTTCCGCGTCATCGCTCGTCGGCCACTCTCCAATAACAGCCCGTACTTGATCCCAGGTGCCGAAGTACCGTTGAAGGAGATCGGCCGGCAAGCCCTCGTACTTGAGGTCCTCCATCGGGCAGCCGGGAGGACGCGGCAGCGCGGCTCCAGCGTGGTGGAGTTCCTGTGCTGCCTGCACCAGACCGGCCAAGTCCACCCGCTCGGGGCTGACCGCTATGTATGACGACACAGCGTAGATCCCCGGGGCCGACTCGGAGCCGAGAAACGCTTCCAGCCTCGCCCGGTCGTCTTCGGTTGGCGCCAGGGCCGACGCCGCTCGGTCGAGCGCCTCCCGAAGGCGGGTCAGCGCGGGCGCGTGTTCCTGCCAATGCGCCGCGATGCGCTCATGCCAATGGCCTTCGAACCGTCTATCCATGGGGCTCTTCCTTCCTCGTGCCCGCGGATATGCCGTGCGGCGGGGGCGCCGGCTAGGCGTAGGCACAAGCTTACCGGGCGCTGCGAGGCGCCTTCGCGCGGCATTGATGGATTGCGATGGAGAGTTGAGGTGACGGTTGCCGCTTCTCCCGGCGTACCCCGGCAACGGCAACGCTGGAGTCCGGCACCGACGCTCGGAACTCCCTGGAAGTCCGGCATGGCGCCGTTGCTGAGGTTGCGCGACCCCCGAACCCCTACGCCAAGCGGCTCAAGCGGCGCGACGGCGCGGCGCATCGGAAGAAGGTCGCGGTCCGGTGGACGCCCTCAGCGAAGGGCGCGGCCTGACCAGCGCCCGAGCGCGCGGGGGCCTTCGTCGCGCTCGGCAGTGCTCTACCCGATAGGTGTGGTGGGTGAGATTGCGTTCGCGCCCTGCAGCCTTCTGCGCAACTCCGTTCGGTGGCGTCTGGAGAGAACATGCCCGTGACCTCTGGCGACGAGCGCTGTCCACGATGCGGCAACGAGCTTCCCGGCCAGGCAGCTTTCTGCCCGAAGTGCGGGAACGCGACCCCCACCGGCGCCGTCGGCGACTGGGCTGAGCCCGTCCCGGCCGCGGACGGCGCGGCGCAGAGCGCGACGCGCGAACTGCTCGTCACGGCTCTTGGCCCGGACTACCAGGTCGGTGACCTCCTCGGTCGGGGGGGCTTCGCGGAGGTCTACGCCGCGTTCGATCGCCGCCTGAAGCGGCGGGTGGCGGTCAAGGTCCTCCGCAAGGAGCTGCGCGGCGACCCAGGGCCGCAGAACGCCCAAAGCGTCCACGTTTCAGCTAACGGGGACGGCGACCCAAGTGATCGGCAACGTCTCGGCCGCCGTGGTCGCAGCGCTCCTCTTCATCGGCCTCGGGATCGCGGCCAAGCGGGCCGCGTTCGACACGATCCAGTGGGGCGCGACCTTCCATCTGGCCGTGCTGTTCCTCGTCTCCACACGGCGACCGCCATTCTCCCCTCGGTCCCCGCGCTGACGGCGCCCCTGTTCAGCGCCGAGAACGTGGCGTCCGTCTTGGGATCGGTCGTACAGGGCTTCGCGTCGATGGACTTCCTCGGGCCCGCATTGATGCTGCTCGTGCTCCTGGCGGCCACGGAGTCGTTGCTCAACGAGACGCGGCCGGAACTCGTGGCGGGGCTGACGGACCTCGGCCTGTTGCGGCTGCGCACGCCCGAGATGCTCCGGGTGACTCCTGCCGGCATCGGCGTCGGCGTGCTGCTCGCTGCCGCGCGCGCCGCCGCCAGCATGGGCGGGCGGCTCTGGCTGCACCTGCCGATCGAGGCATCCACGGCGGTGCCCAAGGCTTCGATCTCGTCCCGTTGGCCGGCCATCGGGGTGCTGAGTGAGGCAGCCATTCCCGTCATGGGGTTCACGGTGGCGGCCTTCCTGATCGCCCTCGCGATCCGGTACCGGCGTGCGTGGGTCGGCCCGATCGGCGCGGCGATCATGTGGATCGGGATGACGTTGATGTTTCACGGCTCGAATCGCGCCGCCAGGCAGGCCTTGATCGAAGGGCTGGTCATGGGCGCGGTCGCCGTGCTGATGCTCCGCCGCGGCCTCCTGGCCGGGGCCGTCGCGCTCGTCATGACCCACTGGATGCCTATCGTCTACGACCTGCTCTGGGCGGGCGGTCCATTCCGCGGCGCCGGGATCGAGGGGCTGCTCGTGCTGCAATTCCCGGCCTTGCTCGGCGTCATCATCTATCGCCAACGGCCACGCGCGCTTCCCGCTGCGACTCCGCCGCTACCCCAGCCCGATCCCCTCTAGCAGCGCCCGGAAGCGCGGGTGGCCGCGCACGCAGTCGTAGATCGGGTGGACCTTGAGCCACACGACGTCGGCCGTGCGCCGCGCGGCGGCCTCCTCGAGGCGCGTCAGCGCCGGCGCGTGGTCGCCGAGGCCGAGGTGCACCTGCGCCAGCAGCGCCGGAGAGACGAAGCTCTGGGCGGCGCGCCGCTCCAGTTCGGCGAGCAGCGCCTCGGCCTCGGCGCGGTGGTACGCCAGCGCGTGGGCCGTGGCGAGCGCGGCCGTCGTCTCGGCGCTGCCCCCCTGGAGGCCGACCGCCTGCTCCAGCTCGGGGATCGCCTCGTCGTAGCGCCCCATCGCGAGATGGATGTGCCCGAGGAAGTAGTGCGCCGTGCCGAAGTCGCGGTTCAGCTCCAGCGTGTGTCGGAGCGCGGCCTCCGCGGAGGCCAGCTCGCGGGCGTAGAAGCAGCGCAGGCCGACGCTGGTGTTCACCGCCAGCGAGAGCGGGTCGAGGGCGACCGCGCGCTCGAGTTCGGTCTGCGCGGCGCCAAAGCGGCCCTGCGGTACCAGGCAGTTCATCGCGTACCACTGGTGTGCCGTGGCGTACTGCGGGCTCTGCGCGATGGCGCGCCGGAAGCCGGCGTCGGCGGCCGCCCAGTCCCACTCGTACAGCGCCCGCACACAGGCCAGCGACGTGTGCGCCTCCGCCAGCGACGCGTCGAGCGCCAGCGCCTGCTCGGCGGCGGCCTTCGCCTTGGGCATCACTTCGTCGGGCGGCCGGTGGCTGTAGACGCCGAGGATCACGTACGAGTCCGCCATCCCGGCGTGCGACGCGGCGTGCTGGGGGTCGATGGCCAGCGCCTCGGCGAAGGCCTCGATGCTGGCGTCCAGCGCCGCGGCGGTGCGGCGGTTCCAGTGGTGGCGGCCGCGGAGGTAGTGCTCGTACGCCCGGGGGTCGCCGGTCGGCGCGGGCTCCTGGGCCCACGCCTTGGGCGCGCCGAGCAGCTTCACCTGCAGCACGGCGGCGATGGCGCCGGCGATCTCGTCCTGAATGGCGAAGACGTCGTGCACCTGCCGGTCGAAGGTGTCCGACCAGAGGCGGTACCCGTCGGCGACGTTCACCAGCTCCGCGGTGACCCGGACGTGGCCGCCGGCGCGCCGGACGCTCCCCTCGAGCACGGTGGCCACGCCGAGGCGCCGGCCGATCTCGCGCACGTCCTCGTGGCGGCCCTTGAACACGAACGCCGAGGCCCGTGCCACCACGTGCAGCCGCTCGAGCTTCGACAAGGCGTTGGTCAGCTCCTCGGCGATGCCGTCGCTGAGGAACTCGCCTTCCGGGTCGGAACTCGCGTTGTCGAAGGGCAGCACGGCGATGGACGAGCCGCGCTGCGCGGGCGCCCCGGGGGCCAACTCCAGCGCGGCGGCGAACGCGGCGGCGGTCGGGAAGCGGTCGTCGGCGCGGCTGGCGAGGGCGCGCACCACGACCGCCTCGACAGCCTCCGTCACTTCGGGACGGCGCTCGCGCAGCGGCGGCAGCGGGTCCACCAGCTTCTGCGCGGTGATCTCCAGCGGCGTCTCGCCGGCGAAGGGCGGCGCGCCGGCGAGCATCTCGTAGAGCATGCATCCCACCGAATACAGGTCGCTGCGCCCGTCCACCGGGTCGCCCATCGCCTGCTCGGGGCTCATGTAGACCGGCGTGCCGATCACCGCTCCCGCCGCGTCGCCGAGACTCGCGGCGCGCGCCGAGCGCAGGCCCAGCGCAATGCCGAAGTCGGCCACCAGGGCCGCGTCCTCGTACAGCAGGACGTTCTCGGGCTTGATGTCCCGGTGCACCAGGCCGCGGCGGTGCGCGTAGTCCAGCGCGCCGACAACCTGCCGCACGATCTGCAGCGCCTCCGCCACGGGCAGCTGCGGCTCCGCGTCGAGCCGGTCGCGCAGCGAGGGCCCCTCGACGAACGGCATCACGTAGTACACGAGGCCGGCCGCCTCGCCGGAATCGTAGAGCGGCAGGATGTGCGGATGCGTCAGCGCCGCCGCGACCTCGATCTCCAGCAGGAACCGCTCGGCGCCGATCCCCTCCGCCAGCTCGGGCCGCAGCGTCTTCAGCGCGATCCGCCGGTGATGCCGCAGGTCCTCGGCGAGATACACGATCGCCATCCCGCCGGCGCCGATCTGGCGCTCGACGCGATAGCGGCCGGCGAGGGCGGCGGCCAAGGGGGTGGACGGATCGGTCACGGGGCAACTTTCGGCGGTGAAGGACAAGCCATAGGATAGGGGCGGACGGACGGGCGGACAAGCGGACGAGCGGACGGGCGGACAGGCGGACAGGCGGACGGGCGGACAGGTGTACCGAGCGCGGTGCGTGGTTGTACGCCCCCGCCGCGACCGGTAGAATCTCCGCACCCCCGGAAGGCGGTATCCGTGGCCAGGATCGATGCTGTGTGTCGCGCGCTCGCCGGCGTCTCGTTGCTCATCGCGCTGGCGGCTTCCCGGTCGCCCGCGCAGGAGGCGCCCGCCCCCGCCGCCCGGGAGGCGCCCCGCCGCCGCGTGTTCCCGGTGCCGGTCCTCGGGTCCACGCCAGAGACCGGCCTGATGTTCGGCGTCGCCGTGGTCGGTGTGTCTTCACCCGGCGGGAGCGGCCCCGCGACGCGACCCTCGACGGCCCTGTTCACCGCGATCTACACCGTGAAGCACCAGTACCAGCTCGGGCTCGAGGTGGACGGCTGGACCATCGGGGACCGCTGGCACTGGACCGGCGGAGTCAGCTTTCAGCGTTACCCGGGCCAGTTCCACGGCCGCGGAGCGACGGCCACGGATACCTCCGAAACGTACACACCGGTCGCGCTCACGTTCTCCGCGGGCGCGCAGCGCCGCGTCGCCCGCGGCGGGTACGTCGGTGCGGGGTACGCCTTCCGCCATACGCGCATGGTGGAGACCGAGGTCGGCGGCCGTCTCGCACCGGGCCTGGTGTCCGGTAGCCGCGGCGGCGCCGATGCGACGCTCACCGCCGAGGGCATCTGGGATTCGCGCGACGCCCTGTACATGAGCCGGCTCGGCGGCTACCTACGCGCCGCGGTCGGCGTCGCCGGGAGCGCGCTGGGCTCCGACTTCGCGTACCGGCGGCTCACCGTGGACGCGCGCACCTACCACAGCGTCGGACGCGTCGTCCTCGCGGGGCAGGCGATCGTGGACGCCACCGACGGCACCGTCCCGTTCGAACGGCTGCCGCGTCTGGGTGGGCAGAACGTGCTGCGGGGGTACACCGAGCCGCGCTTCCGCGACGGGGCGATGGCCGCCGTGCAGGCGGAGGTGCGGGCGCCGCTGCGCGGCATCCTCTCGCTCGCGCTCTTCGGCGGCACGGGGACGACGGCGCCGGCGCTCGGATCCCTCGGCGGCGGGACCTGGCGGGTGGCGGGCGGCGCGGGGCTGCGCGTACTCCTCGACCGCGCCGCGGGACTGCAGTTGCGGATCGACTACGCTGTGGCCAAGGGGGGCGGCGGGCTCTACATCGCCGCCGGCGACGCGTTCTAGGCGGCAGGACGGGTTGGGCCCCGGCTCCGTGACCGGCCACCGTGTTGCGCAAGACGCGCCTGGCGCGTAACGGCGTGCCGCATTGCCGCTGAAACGATGATGGGACTGCGCGGACAGGCTCCATGCTCGGCCTGTGCCGAGTTGCACCTTGCCGCCGAGGAGGCCCATCTTATGGCCATGCCCATCAGGGTCGAAGAGGTCACGACCATCGAACAACTCTGGGCGCTCCCGGAGGACGGGTTGCGGCACGAGTTGCTGGATGGGGTGCACGTCGTGACGCCGGCGCCGGGGTATCGCCACCAGGCGGTACTCATCGAGTTCGTTGCGGTGCTCAAGACAGCGCTCGGTGCGAGCGATGAGCTCAAGCTGCTGTCCAGCCCCGCCGACATCCGCTTCGGGCCGCGCACACTGGTCCAGCCGGACCTGTTCGTCTTCCGGAAGGAACCGGGTCGCCCGGTACGCGGGTGGCCGGACGTCGGCGTGCCGGTGCTGGCGATCGAGTTCCTCTCGCCGTCGACGGCGGCGCGGGACCGCAATACCAAGCGGCGGATCTATCAGCGGGCGGGGGTGGCGGAGTACTGGATCGTGGACACCGACGCGCGGGTCGTCGAACGATGGCGGCACGACGACATCCGGCCCGAGATCCTCGACGAGAAGCTGACGTGGGCGCCGCCCGAAATTGCCGCGCCCATCGTGCTCGACCTCCCGACGCTCTTCACCGCGGCGCTCGGCGCCCTGCCGCCACCGCCTACCGGTAGTCCTCGCGCACGGGGTGGAAGACGTCGATCAGCCGGCACGGCGTGAGCGCCCGGCCGGAGTGCGGCACGTTGGGCGGGATCACCGCGACGGTGCCTGTATCGAGGACCCGTGCCGCGCCCGCCATCGTGAACTCGAACCGTCCCTCGACCACCATCGCGATCTGCTCGTGCGGGTGGGCGTGCTCGGGGAAGCCGGCCCCTTCTGCCACCGTCCAGTGCGCGACGCTCAGCTGCGCCCCGTGGAGGAACCGGCCGGTGTACCCGGCGAACGGAGAGCGCTCCCGCAGTCCCGCGATTTCGACGAACGGCATTTCGTCCTCCGTCCGGCGGCGAGCCGGCTAGAAGTAATCCCGCATCAGGCGGTTCACCCACTCCGGCACGCGCGGCGACTCGGCGCGGTCGTAGTGCGGATAGTACGGCTTCACGTCGAGCACCGGCGTCCCGTCGATCGCGTCGAGGCCCCGCACCACGAGCCCCTCGGCGGTGACTTCGAGGAGCGGCACCACCGTGATGCCGATGGGGTTGGGCCGGTCCTTGGCGCGCTGCGCGAAGATGCCGACCTCGGGCATAGTGGCGAGGCCGCGCGGCCGGCGCACCAGATGCCGCGCCGGGTCGAACGCCGCCTGGTGCAGCAGCGTCACGACGATGACGTGCGAGAAGTCGGCGAGGCCTCGCAGGCCCGCGCGGTACGCCGGTTCGAGCACGACGCGCGCGGTGACCCGCCCCCAGTCGCTGTCGGTCTGCTCGGTGACGGGCGACGCCACATGGCCGATTGCGGTGAGGGACCAGCTCCGCGGCGCGTCCACGCTCATCAGGGTCGGGGCCCGCCGACGGCCCGCCGGACGATGGTGATCACACCCGGGTACTGGATCGGGCCGAGCGGCGTGTCGATGGTCGGCACGGCGCGTAGCGCCACCTCGGTGCGCGCCGTGCCGATGCCGGCGAGCCCCGCCGCCAGATCGATGGCGTCGGCGGCGCTCCCTTGGAAGAACTGCCAGAGGTCGAGGGCGATCGGTATACGCACGTCGGTCACCTGGCCCGGCGGGAAGGCGTAGGCGGTCTCGATCGTGCCCGAGACGGTCTCGCGCCCGTTCAGGTCGAGGATCCACCGCAGGCGGACCAGCCGCGCGGTCGTCTGGTTCTCGGCCGGATTCCGCCCCAGCAGGTGCAGGTCGAACGACAGCGGTACCTGCCGGCGCATGACCGCGGCGGCGATGCGCGCCGCGTCCAGCATGTCCAGGTCTCGCGGGGAGCGGACCTGGTCGAGCGACACGCCGGCGATGCGCACGGTCGCCACCCGATCGACCTCGAACGCGACTTGCCGCAGGGCCATCAGCCCACGCATCGTCGCGCAGGCGGCGAGCGCGAGGAGGATCGTGGCCGCCGCGGCGATGCGGAAGCCCGATCGGATCGGTGTGCGAACCACGCGCATGCCGTGCCTTCTGAAAGGGGAAGCGCTCCCTGCAATGTTGCGCGGCGCGGGGTGGCGCGCCAGACTCCAGCGCGCGGTGCGCCGACCTACCCTCGCGGAAGGAACCGCTGGATGCCCGGTAGCCGAACAGTCGCGCTGGTCGCTCTCCTTTCGCTCGCGGTGGGGTCGGCGGGTTGCCGGCCCGCGCGGGGCGGCAGCGCCCGGTCGGAAGCGCTGGCGATCAGCCACGCCGTCGTCGTGGTCCCGACGTCGCCGGGGGAGGCCACGAGCTTTCTCGTGCTCGAGAACCGGGGGAGCGCGCCGGTGACGCTCGTCGGTGCCGCCTCTCCCGACGCCGAGACGGTGCAACTGCACAGCATGGCCGGCGGGCGGATGGACCCCGTGGCGCGGCTGGACATCGCCCCTGGAGGGCGGGTCCTCTTCGCGCCGGGCCGCTACCACCTGATGCTGGAAGGTCTGCGACGCGCGCTCGTGGCGGGAGACACCGTCAGCCTCGAGTTGCGCTTTGAGGGCGCCGGCGCGCTCATTGTGCGGGCGCCGGTGCTGCGCTACACCGAGGCGGTGAGCGAGATGCCGGGCCGGTAACGCGGCGGTCCGCGCGGCGACCAGGAGCCGCGCGCGGGTCCCGCCCAGTTGCCATCGCCCGCCAGGGCGGCGCATCTTTTCCCCATGACTCAGCGCAAGAAGCTCGCCATCCTCGTCGCCGGCGGCCCGGCGCCCGGCATCAACAGCGTCGTGAACGCCGCCACCATCCGCGCCATCCTCGCCGGCGTGGACGTCG
>Ga0315275_10004122_pt1 | contig 13544 bp, 10 predicted proteins | sample YL17G03_0_MG_FD_205557 | JGI IMG/M metagenome (GOLD analysis project Ga0315275, IMG submission 205557) | Sediment microbial communities from Yellowstone Lake, YNP, Wyoming, USA - YL17G03_0 | ecosystem: Environmental > Aquatic > Freshwater > Lake > Sediment | place: USA: Wyoming | collected... | reverse complement strand
GCCAGCACGACCCAGCGACGAGTCCCTTCTTCGGCATAACGCGCCACCGCAAGAACGGCCAGAAGCAGGAACATGAGGAAGACCGGCTCCGATGCCGCGCCGGTGTGGAGGCCAAGCACAACGGGCGAGAACACGAACAGGATTCCACCCGACAGGGGCAACCATCTCTCGCGGGTGTATCGGAAGAGAACGCGGATGACCAAGACGACGTTGACGCAGAACAGAGCGGCGTTCAACCAGCGGGCACCCACCAAAGGATCCAGTCCCAGGATGCCGAGACCGCTCAGCAGCGCGGAGAACAGCGGAGCGAAGATCGTGATCGGGCGCACATCGCCCTCCGGCCCAATCCAGCTGAAGCCGAAGCCGTGCAGGAGGTTGCGGGCGCCGGCGACGTAGGCCACCCCGTCCCCGCCGATCCCGGCCCCCCAGCGGGTACACGAGAGCGCCAGGAGCACACTCCCGCCCCCTAGAAGCGCCGCCCCCAGGGCAAGCAGACGGGCCGGATCGCGGAGCTCGCGACCTGCGGCATCCCTCAATGCACGCACGTTGTAGAGACCTCCATGGCAGCCTGAGGCACCTTCGCTCCCACGGGACTGCTATCTTCCATCCATATATACCACACCATCGGAAGCCTGGAATGCCGGTAGCAGCCCTTCCGCCAGCTCGGCCTCAGACGGCAGAAACGCCTGCTGCGATGCCAGGCTGTTGAAGAGTACGAGGACTGCCCCCTCTCCGGCGATCCGCTCCCTCATCCGGGCCAGTTGCTCGGGGAAGTCCTGCCTCTCCTCGGCTCGCACAGGGTCCCAGCGGATGGGGACCTGGTAGGCCTGGCGTCCAGTCAGGAGGTAGAGTGCATCCAGCTCATTGCTGTAGATGGGTCCTTCCTCCGGGTGCTCACGGACCCACCCGACCAAATGTGACTCTCGCCACCCACGGCTCGCATATCCCTGGCCGTCGGCGCGCAGCTGGAGCATTTTCCCAACCCCCCGGGCGGCTGTCAGGACCACGAAGCTTGCCAGGATCGTTCCGATGATCACCCGAGCGGGCCGTACGGTCGCCGTCCGGGATAACGCGCCCTGTGCCGTGCAGATGCCGAGCATCAGGCCTGCGGCGAGAAGCGGGGACAGGATCCGGTCATCCAGCGGCGTCGAAGCATCCAGAAGCGAGAGAGAGGCCAGGATCGATAGCGGATAGACCAGAAGGAGCCAGCCTGCGATCCAGGGAACCGGTCGGCGTTCACCTGAGAGAGGACCCTTCCAAAGGAACACGATAGTGAGGGCCAACAGCCCCAGGGTCACCGCGGCGGCCAGGCCCAAACGCAACGTGGCCGGAACCCGCCCCGGAAGGAGCCACAGGGAAAACGTGTTAAGCGCATCGAGCAGCTTCGAGGAGTCGGGCAAGTGGAATTGAAGCCCCCGATTGGTCGGGCTGCCCACCAAGGCCAAGTTGCGTGCAAACCACCCCGCTGGCGCCGCCAAGGACAGGGCAGCGAAAACCGCCGCGCTCTGCGCTCGCTTCCACCACCGCCTGCCGGGCCACAGCAGGATGGCGAGCACCGCCGCGGCCACTAGTGCCAGTCCCACATAGCGAGTGAGACAGGCGAACGATGCCAGAATCGCGGATACGACCAGGTCGCGACGGCGGCCCCGTTCAAGGTAGAAGGAGAGCCACGTGATGGCGAGGAGAAGGCAACAGAGGAACAGCGGCTCCGAGAGCACCCAAGAATGCACGGCCAGCATGGCCGGCGAAGCAAGGAAGATCAGAGCGCCTCCCAGGCTTGACAACCAGGACTGGGTGCCGCGCCAGATGAGCCATCCCACGAGAAAGACGTTAACTCCGAATAGGCCGGCGTTGAACCAGCGCGCCGCCTGGGTCGTGTCAAGCCCAAGCCCGGTCAGCAGCGCCAGGCACACGGAGAAGAGCGGCGGGAAGTGGGTGATCGGTCGGAAGGTGCCATCGGCTGCAGGACGGGTGAAACCTTCGCCGGCAAGCAAGTCCCGCGCACCGCTCACGTAGTAGTAGCTGTCGCCCCCCAGTCCGCCACCCAGCGGCGTGGTGATGAGCATGACCGCCAGGCCCAACGCGCCCATGGCTGCCAGCCCGAGCATCCACCCGTTCGCGCGGGCCGCAGACCGCAACTCACCCAAGGTGACTCCCTCCCACTCGCCGGCGAAGACCCTTTGCCGGGACCCCCTCCGAAGCCAAGCCGGCGGAATCCAGCCCGAGTCCGCCCGCAGCCGCGCGAGCACGACGCAGAGAGCACCCACCTTGCGGCATGACCCCCGGCCCTCGCGCCGGTCGACGCCTTCCCTCAATTACCGTCCGCACTTGAGGACTCCTCCCGGGGTGTGGGGTACGACTCCCGGTATTCGATGGGCATCACGGGCCGCCGCGAGGGCTCAGAGACCCGCGCCAGAGGGCGGGGGTAGTAGAACGCCTGCTTGAGTTGTCCGGTCAAAGCCCCGGAGAGTGCAAAGCCGCGATACGTACCCCAGAACTGAGCCCAGCGGAACCAAAGGATTTCCCACAGTCTCCGGGACAACGCTCCATCATGCAGGGCATGCCACCCATCGCTGACCACGTTGGAGACGAAGAGCCGGATGAAGTCCGGTAAGCGGAAGTGCTCCTGGGGATGGATTCGTTTCAGCGCCATCGCCTCGCGCCGGTAGCGGTCGAAGACCGCTCGCCGGCTTTCATCGTGAACATGAACCACTTCGGCTTCGGCCCCATAGGACAGCGCATAGCCCTGCCCCAATGCCCACGCCGCCCACTCCAGGTCTTCCAAAGCAGGCAGATCCTCATTGTAAGGGCGCTGGAGCCAGAGAGCCCTGCGGATGGCGGCGTTGGCGTTGTTGCAGAAGGGATGACTCTGGCGACGAAGTGACTCCGCGGGAAACCACTTCGCCAGGATCTGATGCTCGCTGTAGCGGGTCGTGGCGTCGCCCCGCTGCCGCCCGTAGACCAGCCCGACCTGCGGATCCGCGAAGGGCTCAAGCAGTTGCTCGAGCCAGTCCGGGTAGACCGGGTAGACGTGTGCGCTGGCAGTCACAATGAACTCGCCCGTGGCCTGGGCACACCCCAGGTTCAGCGAGCGGCCGAATGAGAACTCCTCCGGCCGGATCGACAGCACCCGCACCGGAAACCGGGAGGCGATCGCCAGGGTGGCATCCGTCGAACCTGAGTCGACGAGAATGACATCGATCGGGCGAATCGTCTGCTGCAGGATGCCCGAAAGCAGGCGGCCGATGTGTGCCTCCTCGTTGAAGGCCCGGATCACGACCGAGCAGCGCACCGACCTGGTCATTCGGTCACTCTGAGGCCTGCCCCGCGGGCGCGGCCAACACTGGCCGCTTGGTAAACCCCATGCTCCCCAGAAGCGCCAACAGCGGCTCGACGGGCACGCGGAAGCGCGCGTCGCCGATCGTCAGCGGCAAGACGATCAGGCAGCCGGTGGAGAGCAGCACGACCGCGCACAGCCATCCTAGATTGCCTGGCTGGAGCCGCCGCAGCCGCATCAGTCCCCGGAACCCGAGCAGGTAGACGGCGGCCGAATACAGCAGACCCCAGAGCAGCAGCGCCGTGCCCAAACGGTCCTCGCTCGCTTGCAGGCGCAGGCTGAGCGCATCGGCAGTCCCGCGCAGGTCGCCGCGCAGCAGCGATTCGAGCAGGCCCGAGGACTGGTACGCCTCCCCATTCAGAATCCCCAGCCACGTGCCGGCCTCCGTGCCGAGCGCCGTGCGGGCGATCCCTTGGAGGGAGACGCGAACCAGGCTGCCCGGGTATCGGCGGACGGCATCCAACGCGGCGGCGAACGCGTCCGGCGACTGGCGCAGCTGCGCGGCAGCCTCGTCGCGCGAGATGCCCCGCGCCTCGCCCAGCGTCGAAGCGGCGGTGTAGTCGACGAAGACGGTGCGGAAGCTGGCAGTCAGCCGGAAGGAGTCGTGGACAAGCAGGTTGCGCGTCTGCCAGGTAAGGACCGGCGTCAGGGCTGCCAGTAGGAGGACGACAGCATTGGCGAGAGCCCGGCGGTGCGGCGTCCGCCTCCACGCGGCAACGAGCGCGCCCACGGCCCAGAGCGGAATCAGGTATAGGCCGATCGGCCGCGTCAGGACCGCCAAGCCGAGCGCCAGCCCGCTGGCCGCGCCGCGGCGCCACGAATCACGCTGGACGGCTTGGATCAACAGGGCCAGCGCCAAGGCCAGCCAGAAGGCGAAGAACGTCTCGGTCATGACCGTCCCGGCCCAGAAGAGCGCGTTCGGGCTGAGCGCGTACAACCAGACGGCGGCCAGGCCGACCCGCTCCCCTCCCAGGGCCCGCGCGGAGCGGAAGACGAGCCAGGCGGTCACGAGAGTCAACAGGATCTGCACCAGGATGACGAAGCCCAGGCGCTCGCCGAAGATCGCCTGCACCAGCGCCAGGAAGGCCGGGTAGCCCGGCGTGCGCAGGCTCTCCTCGTGCTCGGAGGCGTGGAAGCGCCCTTCCAGGCGGATGCTCTCGGCCAGCTCCAGGTAGCCGGCCGAATCGGTCAACAGGCTGCGCTGCGGCGCGGCGAAGCCGTTCCAGACGAGGACCAGACGGGGCAAGAGCAGCGCCAGGATCAGCGCCAGCTGGAGGATCCGCCGCGGACGGGTGCCGGACCCAAGAGACAGCAAGGGTGCAGTCGTCATGCGCCTATCCTCAAACCCGCCCTGACGTTCATGGTGAGGCCGCCTCCGACGCCGTTTCCCCGACAAGGTCATCATAGAGAAAGCCCGGCGCGAATGTCGGCTGCGGACCCTGCGGCAGCTCCCGTATCGAGAAGGCAGCGCCGTCCACTATCATCTCGCCGCCAACCCGGCGCAGCGTACCCCCGCTCGTCTCCAGGAACACGACCTGCCTGCCATCGACAGTCCCGTAAAGCGAAGGCGGCGCCACGACCGTCGAGCCATCGAGACGGAATTGCTCGTCTCCGTTCACGAGATTCGCTTCCCAGCCGGGGGCCAGGCGGAAGAGGCGCGGTGGCGACTCCCACTCGGCCGGGAAGACGAGAATCTGCTCCAAAACCCGCGGCAGGTTCCAGTGATTGGCGTGGATGAAGCGTGGATCCTCCAGCCCGGAGGGATCGACCAGGATCACTGTCCCAGAGGTCAGGTCCGGGCACAGCCCTACGACCTCGGTCCAGAAGCCACGCTGCAGCTCCCACGCGCGCACATAGCTGCGTTGCACCACAAAACCGAAGCCGACCAGCACGGCGAAGTACGCGGCAAGGATCCCCGAGATCAGACGCCTTCTCCCGGCGGTACACGCCAATCCGTAGAGGAGTGAGGCCAGGCACGCCCAGAGCAGCGCCGCTCCGATCACGGCGGCGAAGTGCACGCGGGTATCCCGGCCGCTGATGGCGTAGGCACGGATGGTGAAGGTGAGAGGGTAGGCCAGCACGACCATCAGCAATCCGGCCCCGATGAGGCGCAATAGCCGCCGGGTCGAGTCGCTCAGGCTTTGGAGAGACCGCGCCCGCAGGGCTGCAACGAGTTCTGAAGCTGGAATTGATGCCACCGGTCGCACAAGCCAGAAACCTGCGGCGAGGCCGACAAAGGCGACCGCCAACACCGCGGCCATCTCCGGGTCAAAGGCCTGGAAGACCTGAAGCGGCCGGTAGAGGTAGGTACCCAGACTGACGACAGCCCCCTGGAGCATGTGCAGTAGTGGAACGGTCACGATCGCCGGGAAGCCGAGACCGGCGACGCGCTGCTCGCCAGTTGCCAGCCGGAGCAGCAGCACGGCCGTGAACATCGCTGCCAGGATCACGGCATGGCCTGTGATCTGCCGGAGAAGGGGTTTGCCTCGGCGCGTGGCCAGCAGGGGCGCAGCCAGGAAGACGGGGAAGGCCGTCTCGTAGGAGAGCAGGGACCCCAGAACGAATACATAGGACAGAACCTGTCGATCGGACAGGTAGAGATGCAGAGCGATGAGTAGATAGGTAAGGGACTGCTGCAGGCCAAAGGAGCCAGTTATCCAGGCCTGAGTCGTGTCCGCCCCAAATAGGGCGAAGGCCAGGGCACCGGCGAGCGCAGGCGCGGGTTCGAACAGCCGCCGCAGCAAGCGGTAGGCCAGGCTCGCGTTCAGCGTGAGAATGCCCCAGCCCAGCCAGTAGGCCTGCGGCAGCCCGCCGAGTCGGCCAGCCACCCACGACAGGAGATAGACGAGGCTGTGCTGCAGCGGGCGCCCTTGACCGCCGAAGCTCAAGAGGATCTGCGACACGAATTCGCGCACCTCCGGCCAGGTGGAAGCCATGGCGCGCGTGACGAGCGTGTAGTCGTCCTCATAGAAGCCCATCGAGGCGCTGTGCCAGTAGCGGGCCAACCAGATTACCGCTGTCAACAGGGCAGATACCCCCAGGACCTCGAGTGCGAGAGAGGACCCGGGACGTGCGCGGGCCATTCTCATCCATCCTCCCGACGGACCGGCACCTTTTCCCGCTTCCGGCTAGCCGACTGTGAATGGTGAACCATGCAGAATGCCTCTGACGATCTGGGACAGCTCTATGGAATGAGCGATGTCCTGAACCTCAAACGCTCGTATCCGGACCATGCCTGCATGTTCTGGATATGCCTCCAAGAATCGCGAGAGGTCCAGCGAGGCGTGGTACAGCTCATGGTCCAGGAAGCGGCGGGCGTTCGAGGCAAAATCGGCGGGGACATCGATCACCGATGCGGCCAGGAATAGCCGCAGCTTGTCCAGGTATTCCTGTCGCGTCGCCGGAAAGAAGACCGTCGGCACCTGCGTGTAACGCGCCCGGCCGGCGCACAGCACCGGCGCGCCCATGATAGAGGCCTCCAGCCCAATCGAGGAGTTATAGGCCAGGACGAACTTCGACCGCCGGATGAGCTCATACGAGCTGATGTAGTCGGACGGCCCGAAGAAAGCCACATTCGGTAGATCGAGCACGTGCCGCTCTCGGACCCACTCGGCAACGCTCTCCCGGCTCTCCTTCCATGGCCGATCCTCGTCAGGATGGGCCCGGATTACGAAGAACGTCTCGGGGTGCCCGGCGATCGCGGCGCGTACGTCTTCGAGCCAGGCGAACATGTCCGGATACAGCGTATTGGCGTGAACCTGACTGGTGTCGAAGATGACGTTGGTGAAGACGACCACGGTCTGGCGGTGCTTCCCCATCCGTTCGAGCAGATCGTTCGGCGGCGCCTCCATCTCTGGCCAGAAGCGGATGCCGGCCATGGTGAACTTGCCGTGAAAACGGTCTGAGAGGTAGGCGTCGAGCCGCTCGTTCTCGGCCGGCGTGAGGTCGTACCCGGAGGGGAGATCCACCTCGCGGAAGGTGGCATGACCGTGCGAGAAGAAGGCCGAGTACGGCCGCAGGCCGACCTCGTGGGTGATCACCGGAATGCGGCGGCGCATCCCCACCGCCCGGGCCACCGCCTCCGGATACATGATCCCATTGAAGACGACGAGCGCACGCGGGTTGTGCTCGTCGAAAATCGAGTCGAAACGGCGCGCCAGGCTGGCGGCCGACCTCAGATAGCGGCGGAACAGCCCCCGAGTCGGCTCATCATCCGGCAGGTGATGTCGGCGCAGCGCCCAGCGCAGCCCTGGCAGACACAGTTCTCCGAGCTTGAGGCCGCCGCGCTCCCAGCGCCCGAGGCCCGCCAGGCTCAGCCCGGCCAGTTCCGCGTCGGCCTCGGCCGCAGCCTCGGCCTGGTAGGGGACAGGCACGAAAAGGTCCGCAGGGAACAGATCGCGGCTCATGCGCAGGCATGTCCGGCAGGGGGGCGAGGCCGCGTAGTTGTCGCGCCTCGTCCCCAGGATGCACGGATCCAGCCCGCGCTGACAGACCACGTAGCGAACGGGCACGCCTCTCGCCCGCAGAGCCCACGATGCGAGCAGGCTGTAGGCGGCGTTCAGACTTGGACGATTGATGCGCGTCGAGGCGTTGAAGAAGAGCGCGGGCCGCCCGGCTTCGCCCACAGCGCGAGGGATCTTCCCCAGATAGGCCTCGACGCGGAGGATCTGGCGACGGTTGCGGCGGTCGGCCAGGAACCACCGCAGGCGATTGGGCGCGCCCCGCGTCTTCGACAACACCCACACAGACCCGCTACTCCTCTTCACGCAGCTCTGCCGGCGTCGAGGCCCGGCTCCCGGCGATCGGGCGCACTCATCCCCGGAGGCGTTCCCGCGGATGGGCTGGCAGACTGAAGGGCCAGGAATGCCCCCGGCACGAAGATCAGGATCTGCGGCATGAGCATGAGACGAACCTCGGCCGCGACCGCCAGAAAGAAGTGAACGATGAGCCAGATGGGCGTGATCCACACCAGCCAGCGCCGCAGGACGCTGGGCATGAGCCCGAAGCCGAGCACCGCGATCAACGGGAAGACGCTCCAGGAGCCCGCCAGATGCACCCACGTCTGGCGCTGCAGCACGTTGAAGCCGAGCAGGCCAAGACCGGGAACCTGTCCGTGCGGCAGAGTGATGGGTCTGGGCCCGAGGGCCCAGCGCACGCCCAGGTAGACGGCGATGAAAACCAACACACTCGCGCCTGCGATCAGGAGCGTCCGAGCATCCCATCTCTTCCCCGGACGGTACCGGGCGAGGAGGAACATCAGGACGATGAGCCCGCTGGTCTCCCGATTCAGCGCCGCCACTCCCACGAGCGGGACAAGCCACGCGTCCTTCCCGGAAAGGATCAATAGGGCGGCGCCGAGGTAGAAGATCAAGTCCGAATACAGGTTGAAGGACAGGTCACTGTCAAACAGACTGTGCGTCATGCTCCAGGTCATGACGGCTAGCGCGGCGAGGAGCGAGAGATAGCGGAGGCCGAGGCGCCAACAGTAGAGTGCCGCCAGACCCAAGATCAAGATGTTCTGCACGACGCGAAAGGATAAGAAGCCGACAACCAAGGGATCGGGAACCCCCGCGCCTTCGAGCAAGCCGACCCACCCCCCGACCAACCATTCGGAGAGCACCCGGTACTGGGTCGGGCTTCCAGCATGCCCTTCAACGACTTCCAGGTGCCTTCGCAGCTGCTCGGTCCTCAGGTACTCCACTCCCAGTTTGCCGCCCTGGAAGTACACGCCTATCAGGGCCAGAACGACTACACAAGCCGCGAGGAGACCCGCTCTGGCCTCCCTGTTCTCGAGGCCGAGTCCTCTCACTTCCCCTCCGATCGCGAGACACCGGCGCGGACCAGGGGCTGCATACCGACCCTGCCCATTCAGGGTGTGACTCGCCTTAGTCTCTGCAAGGACGGCAGCTCGCTGGCATAGACCTGCTTGACGCCGTCTCCGAGCGACCGCTCCGCCACACGGATGTACTTCACCAGCCTCTCAAAGCCCCCCGGCTCGACCGAGGCAGCCTGATCGCTCCCCCACATCGCCCGGTCCAGCGTGATGTGCCGCTCGATCAGGCTGGCGCCGAAAGCCACGGCAATGGCCGAAGGCACCAAGCCGACCTCATGGCCGGAGTAGCCGACCGGGCAGGGGAACATCTCGCGCAGGGTCTGGATCATGCGCAGGTTGAGCTCGTCCGGCTCACACGGATACGTGCTGGTCGCGTGGGCGAGGATCAGATTCCCGGTGCCCAGGACCCTCACCGCTGCCTGGATCTGATCCAGGGTTGACATCCCCGTCGAGAGGATGATCGGGCGCCCTGTTCCACTCACAAGTCTCAGCAGGTCGTGGTCGGTCAGGGAGGCGGATGGGATCTTGTAGCAGGGTGGCTCAAACGCCTCCATGAAGCCCACCGAGGGCTCGTCCCAGACGGAGGCGAACCAGGGGACGCCGCTCGCCTTGCAGCCTCGATCGATCTCCTGGTACGCCTGCCGGTCGAACTCGATGTGCTCGCGGTACTGCAGATACGTGACGTAGCCCCAGGGTGTGTCGCGAATCTGATCCCGCTGATCGGCGGGCACGCACAGCTCCGGCGTTCGCTTCTGGAACTTGACCGCGTCCACGCCGGCGTGAACCGCCGCCTCGATCAGCTGTCGGGCGATCCCCAGATCGCCGTTGTGGTTGACCCCGATCTCGGCAACGACATAGACGGGATGCCCGTCACCCACCCAGCGGTCACCGATCCGCATTTCTCTAGGCATGCTCTTCGGCCTCCTTCATACGGCGCATCAAGAGATCACACAGCTCCCGTACTGCCCCCTGCCCACCCGGCCGGCTCAAGATCAGATCCGCCCGCGCCTTGACCTCCGGGTGCGCGTCCGCCACGGCCAGCGCGCAGCCCACAACCGGGAAGCAGGCCAGGTCATTGACGTCGTTTCCCAGATACAACGTATGCGAGGGGTCCAGGCGCCGTTCGGCCAGCAAGGCGGTCAGCGCCGCGGCCTTGTCCTCCACCCCCTGGACCACCGGCAGACCGAGCTTCTGACAACGCGCCGTCACGACCGGATTCCTCTCGGTGGAGAGAACCACGACCTGCACGCCTCGCTCACGCAGGCGCGCCAACCCCCAGCCATCCCCACGATGCGCCGCCACCGCCTCCCGCCCTTCGCCATCGACCCACACACGGTCGTCCGTCATCACGCCGTCGAAGTCAAGCACAACCAGGTCCACGCTCTCCGGCAACGGGCGGGGTCGAGCGCCAGGCCAGACGGCCTCCAGGCCGTTCGTTCTCAGCACCCATTCGGCCCGCTCCCAGTCGCACAGGTTGTCGATGTCCACGGAGTAGCGCGGGTCGAGCACAAGCGGCAGGATGACCTCCCCGCTCATCGAGCCTTTGTGCAGGATGGTTGCCGTCCGGATGGCATCGATGTGACCAGTCTGCCAATACGTCGCAGGCAGCGCCTGACGGGGCATGTTGTACGGCTCATGGAAACCATCGCGAAGCAGCGGCGTCATGCGCCCATCGTCGTTGATGCGCCACATCTTGTAGGGGTTCTGGCCGGACGGGACCACCCCGCGAACTGAATCGGCCTGCGGATTGGCCAGGAGGACCTGGACCGCACGGTCAACGCAATCGATGGGCCGGACGGGGGATGTCGGCCGGAGCTGGACCACAACCTCAGGCCGGTAGCCTTCCTCGCGGGAGAGCCAATCCAGGGCGTGCTTGAAGACCGGAAGATCCGAGGCGTCGTCCGTCGCCAGTTCCGCCGGCCGCAGAAACGGGACCTGAGCCCCATACTGACGAGCAATGTCAGCGATTCCGGGATCGTCCGTGGATACGATCACCCGAGTGACCAGGCTCGACTTCAGCCCGGCGGCGATGCTGTAGGCAACGAGAGGATGACCGGCAAAGAGGCGGATGTTCTTGCGCGGGATCGACTTCGAGCCGCCGCGGGCCGGGACCATCGCCAGGACCTCGATTCGGTCTACCACGCCGTCCAGCCTCCATCGACGACCAGATTGGCGCCGGTCATGTAGGACGAGGCGTCGGAGGCCAGGAACAAGAGCGCCCCGTTCATCTCGTCCTTGCGGGCCATGCGCCCCAGGACCGTCCGCGCCGAGTAGTTGCGGACGAAGGCCTCATCGTGCTGGTTGAACACGCCTCCGGGCGTCAGGGCATTCACACGGATGTCCTTTCCCGCATAGTAGGTCGCCAGATAGCGCGTCAGGCCGAGCACGCCGGCCTTGGTGACCGAGTAGTACACCGGCTTGAACTGCGCCGGCTGACCCGGCTCCTCGTAGATGCGCTGGTCGGGCCCGACCAGGCCGTAGGTCGAGCAGAGGTTGATGATCACACCGCCCCCTTGCCCCAGCATCGGCCGAACGGCGGCCTGCGAACACAGGAACATCCCGGTCAGGTTGACGGCCAGGGCCTGGTTCCACATCTCAAGCGGATAGTCTTCGAACGCGTTGGTGTGCTGGCCGGCCTGGCTCGGGTCGAACTTCGGGTCCAGCGCCGCGCTGTTGACCAGGATGTCAAGCCGGCCAAAGGATTCGACCACCTCCTCCACGGCCCGCCTCACCGAGTCTGGCCGGGTGACATCCAACTCCACCGAGCGGCCTCGGCCTCCTGCCTGCTCGATGCTATCGCAAACGGCTTGAGCACCCGTTGAGTTCAAGTCCCCGACGGCGACGGCCGCGCCGGCGCCCGCCAGCGCCCGGCAGAACTCAGCCCCCAGCAGTCCGGCGCCGCCCGTGACGAGGGCCACGCGGCCATTGAGGTCGAACAGTTCATCCGCGCTCATCTTGCCCACCTTGTGCTTGATCTCCATCGATCCCCTCCACGCCCGCACCCCGTGGGGCCGAGCGCGCCCTCCAGTCGATGAGCAGTCTGCCGATGCCTGCGAAAGTCCCCCCCATTTTCCACATGCCCAACCCACCCAGAACGCTTGTCAGAGCATACCAGACCAGGTAGGCAGCCAGCGTGGCCGCCAGTGCCGTCGCCGGATCGTACTTGCCGCCGAAGGGCAGCACCAGCGCCTGCTGACCGGCGAACTGGAAGACGCCGATGAACCCCGGGCTGGAAGGCAGCGATATTGCCAGAGACAACGCGATGACCATGAAGGCCGCCTCGACCACTGAGGCGTCCGAGCGGAACGCTCGCAGAACACACCAGTACGCGAGGACGTACAAGCCCCAGATGCTGGCCGAGAGCAGCACAGACTGTATGACCACCTTCGGCCGGGAAAGGGGCGCCAAACCGTTCACCAGCTCGCGCCAGCGGGGCAAGAGCGCCCGCAAGAGCGCGCCGGGGCGGCGCTCCTGCAGCCGGGCCAGGACCGTCTCGGTCTGCCGGCGAAACACCAGGACCAGCGCCGTGCCGAGAAGCACGGCCAGCACAATCAGCGCGAAGACTTCCCCAGCCCGGAGCACGACCGTCGGCACGACCATGGCCGGCAGAACCAAGAGCAGCATCACCAGGACCGCGGCCACATCCAGCACTCGCTCTGCCCCGGCCGATGCGGCCACCTGCAGCACCGGCAGACGAGTGCGCTGTCCCAGGACGACGATGCGCACAGCCTCGCCAAGCCTGAAGGGCAGCAGGTTTGTGAAGATGAAGCCGACGCTCTGCGCCCAGAAGGCGTCCTCCACGATTCCCGGTAGAGCCAAGAGAGCCTGCCACCGCACGGCGCGCCCGACGAAACCAGCCAATTCCAATCCTGCCAAAGGCACCAGCCAAACGTATTGCCCGCCGGCCAGAGCCTCGCCGAGCTCCGACATCGGCACCCTGCGGAAAGCCAGCCAGAGGAGCAGCAGTCCTAAGGCAATCCCGATCCATCCTCGCCGTTGCGTGAGGGAAGCGGTTGCGCTCCTTCCCGAATCCTGCGAATGGGATGGGATCCCTTGCACACTCATCCCGTGAGCCTCTTGACACTGCCCGCGGCCGCGGAGGCATGGACCCCCAACGCGATGCGCAACGCGGCAATGCCATCCTCGAGCGAGCAGCGAGAACTTTCTATGCCATCGACCATCGCGATGAAGTGCCGCATTTCATCCAGGAACATCGTGTTGCGCTCGAACCCGGCCGGCGCAGGATGGACGGCCCACCCATCCTGCTCACTTACCCAGCTGCGCAGGGTTCCGTCTGCATTATCCCATCGCACGGTCCCGAGCGTGCCCACGATTTCCATCCAGTGGCAAGCGGGACGCTGATAGTAATCCAGG
>Ga0315275_10004121_pt1 | contig 13550 bp, 7 predicted proteins | sample YL17G03_0_MG_FD_205557 | JGI IMG/M metagenome (GOLD analysis project Ga0315275, IMG submission 205557) | Sediment microbial communities from Yellowstone Lake, YNP, Wyoming, USA - YL17G03_0 | ecosystem: Environmental > Aquatic > Freshwater > Lake > Sediment | place: USA: Wyoming | collected... | reverse complement strand
AAAACATTGCTACCTTCATCCAAGATGGTGGGGGATACATAGGGATCTGCGGTGGAACCGCACTCATAACCGATCTAAAAACAGCTCAGAAAAAACCGCGTACATTTTTAGAGAGACAATACAACAAGAGTTCCCTGGGAGTGACCTGCGTCTCATCCTATTACAGATCACTTGCGTTCCCATTGTTTTATCCATTTCAAAAAAACCACCCGGAGAATATCGGCGCGACCGCGTATGTCTTTTCTTTCGCACCAGGAACAACGATTGATGGTACCAGAATCCATACCGGAGGCGCCCCGTTAGATTTTCAAATACTAAAAAATCATCCGATATTCTCAGATGTCAAGCAAGATACGGAACGAATCCGCTGGTGGGGTGGACCAGGCCTGATAGTACCAGAACACCCTGATCGAGAATTACACATCCTCGCGAAATATCCTAAACAGGATATCTCAGACAATACAAATCTACGGATCCATGCATGGAGATATACCGGAGGCATACATGGCCTTCTTTCAGCGTTCTTCAAAGCAGCACGATACATTAAAAAAGAAAATGATACCTTGAAAAACCTGTTTTTATATACCTATTATCTAGCAGGGAATTGGGAGGTCACTGATAAGATTATCAAGCTAGACTATTCAGACAAACCATGTATCACAGCAGAGATTTATCCGAATGAAAAGAAAGGCAGAATCCTTTTATGTACCGCACATCCTGAATATATGATCTGGTGGAACGGTCATATCAAAGAAAAAAAGTCAGAGGACTTTACCTGCCTTGGGAACGGTCTCTATCAATGGGAGGATATTGCATCCTTAAACAAGGATGTTTCTTCTGAACTGACTCACACTTGGTGGATGGTTCGAAGATTTGTTGCCTGGGCTGCGAAAGTGCCAGACACTGATCTTCCGCCTAGAGAAAAACCTAGGTTAACTCAAGAACAGTCTTTTCTATCGAAAAACGTCTTTTGGGATGGAAGTCTTCAGAATCAGATGGATAATATCTAGAACATAAATCTTACGAGGTTTCCCTGTTTGGTCAAATATCTCGTTAATGTCTTTCGCTCAATGCGAAAGAAACATGGGAGCAAATCGCGAGACACCAATCCGTTTTATGTGCTTTTCTAAATTAAATACGTCCAGTTTTGTAGAGCCATACAACCACAAGAATGACAATAAAGATAATCACACTCAGAGCGACACTAAACCAGGGGGAATCAAGAGGAGTAGTTATTTCTACATAGGGGGTTGTTGAACCTAATACAGGATCATAAATGTAATCCCAGTGACCATCACCATCGATATCGATGAGTTGTTTTTCATCTTGTTCACCGAGATTGGTTTTTGTGTTTGTTGTTGGATTGTAAAAGGCATCGTAGATCCCATCATGATTCGTATCAACGAGATAATACAAGACACCATTGATGGAAACAGTGTGTAAATCTTCTTGTGTGATATCGGCTCCTATCGCTTGATCCATGATATCAGAGACGTTATTCCGATTTGCATCTAACACAATCGTGACCAGTGTTGTATCAATGGCTTGAAGATTGTTTGCATCTTTAACTGTCAGAATAACTGTGAAAGCTCCAGCGGAGTCGTACGGATGTACTGGAGAGACACCATATCCATATGTTCCATCCCCAAAAACCCATGTGTAGTTGACGATACTGGTGTTGATCGCATAGCTTCTCGAACCGTTGAATTGTATCATCTGATAGGTCAACCCGTTATAGGGTCCTCCCGCATCTGCGACTGGTGCTTGTTGCAGGGAAATACCTGTATTAACGATTACTGTCGCGGTATCATTATCTCTGAGATCTTCAACGTCTTGAACTTGAAGGTTGATGGTATAATTTCCAGCTGTTGTATAGATATGTGTGGTTTTTGACGAAGAACTCCAGTTGGTATCCCAGGTCCCATCGTTGGTCCAGTCCCAACGGTACCCAACGACTTCGACATCATCGGAACTTCCAGCTCCGTTCAAAGTGATTGTTTGATTGACATATCCTTTGTAAGGTCCTCCAGCGTTAGCTATTGGTGCCTCGTTATCCGATGATGGAGGAGGACCCTGCTCTCCACCGCCACTACCTTGTGTGGTTGCTTGTGCGCTCGCATAAGTGATCGACCATACACCTAGGGAGGAATTCCAACTCCAAACTCGGTAATAATACTTTGTGCTTGTGCTTAGACCAGTAGTATTGCAGGCAGAACCGGTGTCATTATAGACATTTGTTCCGTCTGATATGTTTATCGGATAGGACCCTGTTTTTCGCTGAATCCTTGTGTAATTCGCATAAGCTCCTTTATTCCATGCGAGATTGATTTGACTAGTGCTGATTACTGTTGTTGTAAGACTCGTGGGTGCAAACGGACCAGTGATGTTAGAGGTACTACTGTTTGTCGTTGACCAAATCCCACTTGAATCATTCCATGACCACGCTCTGAAGTAATATCTCGTGCCAAGAATAAGATTTGATGAAGAACTCGTTGCACCAGTCTCATTGTAGACCAATGAACCATCTGAAATATTCACTGGATATCCGTCTGTCTTTTGCAGTATCCTTGTATAGACCGCATGAGTACCTTTGGTCCATGATAAATTAATTTTATCGATAGAGACGGTTGTAGCGGATAACCCTGTTGGTGCAAGCGGATTACTCCAGGTCGTGTCACTTGCAGTCGCATTCGTAGAGGACCATAGTCTACTTGTACTATTCCATGACCATGCTCTGTAATAATATTGTGTATCTTCCGAAAGATCAGTATCTGAAATTATGTTTGAAGTTCCATTATAGACATTCGTCCCATGGTTGATGTCCACTGGGTAACTTCCAATGTTTCTTTGAATTCTCGTATTTGTCGCATACAAACCCTTTGTCCATGCGAGACTGATCTCATCTATATCGACTGTCGTTGCAGAAAAACCAATCGGAGCAAGTGGAACAATCCAAGTCATGTTAGTCCCACTTGCATTCGTCGTCGACCACAGTCCGCTTGAACTATTCCAGGACCAAGCACGGAAATAATAGCGCACCCCTGGAGAAAGACTCGAATTAGAACAGACCATTCCAGTCCCATTATACACCAAAGAACCATCGGAAACACTCACAGGATAACCGCCTGTCTTCTGCATCACTCTGGTGTGTGTTGCACGAAAACCTTTGGTCCATGACAGATCAATTTGATTAGTATCAACGGTCGTAACCGAGAGGCTAGGTGGAGCCAAGGGACCGGTCCATGTTGAGTTAAAAACACTCGCATTCGTTGTTGACCAGATTTTACTTGTGATATTCCAGCTCCAAGCCCGATAATAATACGTTGTGTTTACACTAAGATTCGTGTTTGGGGATGAAGAACCCGTATTATTATACACATTTGTCCCATCTGAAATACTCACCGGATACCCTGTTGTTTTCCGCTGAATCCTGGTATACATAGCATAACTTCCTTTGATCCAGGATAGATTAATTTGGTTACTTCCTATCGTTGTAGCCGTAAAGCCGGTTGGAGCAAGTGGAATATTCCAGGTTATGTTACTCACAGAGACACTTGTTGATGACCATAATTTACTCGTACTATTCCAAGACCACGCCCTGAAATAATAGTGTACTCCGGTAGAAAGACTCGAATTAGAACAGGCAACACCAGTCCCATTATACACCAAAGAGCCATCGGAAACACTCACTGGATAGCCCCCTTTCTTTTGCATCACCCTTGTATTAAGAGCATGTGTACCTTTGGTCCAGGATAAATCGATTTTATTCACACCGACAGTTGTAGCATGAAAACTAGTTGGCGCAAGCGGAATACTCCATGTCGTGTTACTTGCACTTGCATTCGACGATGACCACAGTCTACTCGAACTATTCCATGACCATGCTCTATAATAATAATGTGTATCTTCATCAAGACCACTATCTGGAATCATACTTAAAGTTTCATTATATACATTCGTCCCGTCGTTGATGTTCCCAGGATAACTCCCGATTTTTCTTTGAATCCTTGTATTTGTTGCATACAAACCTTTTGTCCAGGTGAGAACGATCTCATCTATATCAACAGTCGTCGCAGAGAAACCTATTGGAACAAGGGGAACGATCCACGTGGTGTTACTCGCGCTTGCATTCGTCGTCGACCAAAACTTTGTCGAGTCATTCCATGACCAGGTTCGGAAATAATAGTGTACTCCAGCAGAAAGACTCGAATTAGAACAGGCAGTACCAGTCCCATTATACACCAAAGAGCCATCGGAAACACTCACTGGATAGCTCCCTATCTTTTGCATCACCCGGGTGTAAACCGCATGAATACCTTTGGTCCATGACAAATTGATCTGACTGGTACTGACAACCGTTGCGGTAAAATCAGTTGGTGGTGTAAGAGTGAGATCTCCAGAGACGTGTGTTAAGGGACGTAAGTCACCCCCGGTCGAGATATTTCCCATGGCGTTATAGGGAATGAGCGTATCCCCCAGTGTATCATCATCCCCATCAACCCCGGTGTAATCAGACCAGAAGTTCCCACCAAGATACGAACCACCAATGATGTTCCTTCCTGCAGTTTTTACAACATTCCACGTGTTCTCTCTATTATCCTTAGCATTTAGAGTGTTATCAAAATAATTATTGTAGATAAGACTGCCATAGGACGAATCAAACCAAATCCCCACACTACAATTATCAATAGTATTATTTTTAATAACAGGCTGACACCAATCAGAAATAGAGAACTCTTTTGTTTCTAACCCAATAGAACAAAACGAAATCGAATTATTCGCAATCATGAAAGATTGTACTACTAGTTTATCATTCTCCCCTCCGAACACACACGGACCAATAAATACCCCTGAATCAGAATCGCTAATCGTATTACGGGACACTTCAATATCATGTAATGAAACTACTGAATTACCACTCATTGAATTTCCTAATCTGAAGGACGAGACGTTATCAATAAAAAGAATCCCGTCTCCACCACTACTAATCACATTGTCATTCAACGTGAGATTCCCGATAGAACAAATTGAGGATTCTGAGAGGTTTCCCCCAATTAAGAGTTGTGAAAAATAAATCCCATGTAAACCACTTTGTATCTGGTTGTCGTCAAGGTAAATATCTCCCATCGTAAAGGTCGCATTGTCGTACAACTCGTAGCCAAGATATGAGAATTGCTGGAGGTGCACACCATATTCAGTGCTCTCAATAATGTTATTCACAATCTCAAAATCACCTAATGTGCAACTTGAATCATGATACAGAGTGTCCCCACATTGAAAGTAATCGATCAATAAACCGCTCCCCGCAGAAAGAATATTCGTCGAGATACTTACTTGACCGACAAAAACTTGTGCATTGTTTTGTAACTCGTTTCCAATATCGTCCATATAAAAAACAATCGCATATCCATCGGTGACAGTAATGTGGTTTCCTTCGATATGACATTCTCCTACCGTCAGCGATGCATCATCCCGAAGATCCAACAAGGTTATTTCGCTTATCTGAATCCCATCAGAATTTATGGAAGAAGAACTAATTATATTATTCAGAACGAGGATATCTCCAAACACTCCATTTGTCGTCCCACTCCAATTTTCAACCATGTACTGTTCTAAAGAAAATGCTGCATTGGTTTGGTTAAACACAGTGTTATTGAATACAATGATATCCCCTACCGCCACACCATCATTCTTAAGATTTGTAAGGGAACCAGTGAAAAAAACACCGTTATTTCCACTATTATTTTTATACAAGGTGTTATCGGAGAAATTAAATGTCCCAATCGAAATCGAACCATCTTCTAATCTTTTGATATAATTTTCATTGTACAACACCGCATATGCATGTGAGTCATTCAACAGAAAAACATTATCAGTGATTGTGAAGTCTCCGATTGTCACTGCTCCGCTATGATTTTGATAATTCAATGCAAGGTTCATTATAACCGCGCCATCTAAATCGTTCGTTGTGTTTATTAAAAAAAGATTTCCAACGATTGAATTATCATAAATACGATAATTAGTGTCAATATTGAAATTTGAAGTATGATTAAACTCGATACTATGATTATCGCACCAAAAATTATTGTTCAGTACTGTTAATCCAGAATGATTGCAGAAAATTCCGATCCTAGTCTCAGAAATATTGATATTCTTAATGGTCACATTATTGGCAACGATATGAAAACCAATCCCACTTCCACCTTTTACAATAGGAAGACCTGCGCCGGTATCAATCCCACATATAGTGAGTGATTTGTTGATAATGACATTTTCAGGATAAGTACTTGAGTTCACCTGAATGATATGCCCATCGAGAGTACCAGAATCATAAATTGCGTCTTGAATGGTATTGAAATACTCAGAGGTATTCACATTCTTAACTTCTGGAGGACCAAGAGGACCTTCGGGGTCTCCCACAGCATATTCTTGCCAGTAACTGTTCTGAGGGGATACATTTATAAATTTCTCTTCAACAAACGTATTTTTTGTCATCACATTTGCGAGAGGTACAATAGTAGCTCCGAGTAATAATAATGTTCCAAAAGCAACAATCATTTTCTTATTTTTTACTCTACTAGTTTTGAATTTCATATTTCTTCCTCTGCCACCTGTTCATGTTTATGTACAAGTATTTATAACTGCAAATTCTGACAACCTCTAGTAGGATTTATTTGATATTCCCATCCGAAATCCTTGAAGAGGTGCATCTCACCATCTTTGAGATGAAATATATGAACCGATAAATCTATTTAAAATCTCCTGTCTACGAATATGCTATCGAACATTTCGATATATAAAAAATTGGAGTTATTGTCACTTTTAAGATTTTTCAGGATATGAAAATAGGGCAGGGGATTAGTGCCGCAGGAGGGGATCGAACCCTCGACATCACGGTCTTCAGCCGTGCACTCTCCCAGCTGAGTTACCGCGGCAAAAAAAGATTGTCAAAACTGATTTTACCCAAGTTCTTTAACAATCTCGCTGATGGTTTCTTGCATTTCTTTTAATTTTTGTTTGAGCATCGGGGTTGCTTTACTTGCAGACTCCGTGGTCACCGCGCCCTGTGGGGATGGTTCGATGAGTCCTTCTTGTTCCAGTATACGTAACGAATATCGCACCATATGTTGCGGGTGCTTGGTCAGCTCAGATAATTTAATGATACCCGCAGGTTCATTTTGTTTTAGAGTTTGAAGAACAAGCACATGCCTTTTTAAGATATCGAGCTCAGTCTCGATAACATTGGTAAGAACAATCCTTTCTTTTTTTTCCGGTTTCATTAAAAAACCCCCAATCCTTCGATACTTGTTAACACACGTAATACAAGTTCCTATATTTAAAATCTCTTTTATCACCAGGGTAAAACACGAAGAGTCCATCGTAAAGTACATTAGAAAGAATGTCTTATCCAATGAGGATGACCCAGTACCTAATCACCAAATGGTTTGGAACATTTCTCTGTGATGAAACCACCATTCAGAAAGAAATTCTCTTCCCAAAACAAGACAAAGAAATTATGCAGCGTTTACGCGAGATAGAAAAAAATACCATCCTTGCCGAAGAGAATAAGATTACAAAAGACACACAAGTTATCGTCAATGAGAGACGACTACAAAAACTTGGTACTTACAATAATGAAGACCCTGTTTTTAGGACGCTAGTGATAAACCCAGAAGACTACGGGTTTTCCCAAGCTCTCTTACATAATGCATCGTTGTTGCTCACACAAGAGAGAGTAGATGAACAATTACAAAGCGAGGATTTACAGCTGATACAGATGGTCAATGCACTCGATGACCTTGTTCAGACCGCAAATCTGTTGTCAGAGCGCCTTAGTTGCTGGGCGTTGCTACCAACGGCTAAAAAGAAAGTAAAACCATTCGAGAAAACACTCTCCGTGGTCAACGATGAGATCGCTCGCTTACAAGATCAAATCGAACAGGACATGAACGCAATAGCGCCAAACACCAGTGCCATCATTGGACCACTCATTGGAGCACGACTCATTGCTTTAGCTGGCGGGATGCAAAAGATGGCGATGATGCCTGCTTCGACCATACAGATTCTTGGAGCAGAGAAAGCGTTATTCCGCTTTAAAAAAGAGGGAGGAAAACCACCAAAACACGGTGTTATCTTCCAGCATCCATCGATAAACTGTGCACCAAAAACTGAGCGAGGTAGGATAGCAAGACTCTTTGGAACAAAAATTTCAACTGCCATAAAAGCAGATGTTTTCACCAAGAGAAATATTTCTGATGAACTTCAAGAAGACATCAAAATACGGCTCCAGGAGATAAGAAAGAAATAAAGGACCCCCGAAAAATCTTTTGTTATTCTTCTTGTTTGAGTACTTTGAACTGTTTGTCCTGGAGTTCCTTGATATATTTATCGAGCTGTTGGATCGCAGTGAGCAGTTTGTAGATCTCTTCATCTTCTGGCGCTGGTGGGACAGCAGATTGTGGGAATTTCTCCTTCTTTTTATGAAACTCAGAGGTGTCGTATTTCTTTTGTAAAAAATCACGGGCAGCTTTAAGGTTCTTAATTTGTTCTGAAATCTCTTGAAATTTGTTCATGTTCCCATTCCTTTTCGTCATTTTTCTTTCTCTGTTTCGAGTGCAACTGAATTGGTAATAACTTTTGAGATAATAATAGTTTTGGATGAGTCAGATTATCCCTCTCGTATGGATTCCCTTGTTTTCACCGCCATCCCATGACGGAAGGAGAGCATCTCATCTCTCGTAAGAAGTGTTCGGCCGATCCCCAAGAACATATCCTGTTCATCCACAAGCAAGCATTCGTCAAATGGTCGTAGGTCAGGATCACATTCTGACACAAACTTAGCAAACACGCTTTTTCCCGCTCTTACAAACGGCACTGCGTCATCAGTCACCACCACTCGCAACAAGGGATATTTCATTCTCTTATGCAGCCGGTGGCCACCGTCTATTTTTAATGTGAACAAACCATCTTCCGCACGCATGGAAGCCACATGAGATCCATCACAAATGATATTTCTGATTTTCCCGGTTCGTTTTGATTTTACAATGTGTATCGTCCCAGCAAAGAGTGCTTCGGATGCGCCCTGCCCAAACTGCATATCTACGACTGCAGAGATACGTCTTGCATCAAAGTCCATCGGATGTTTGAGAGGTTCCTCTGGCGTTATCAACACATGTTCATCCCACATTAGTACCTCGGTGTCTCCCAGGAATCGCTCCATGACTTGTTGTGCTTTTTCGCTGGTTTCTTGATCAACACACGTAGGGAATACTGACTGAGCAAGTGGATACATCTCGTCAAGTTCGAAGGGAACAGGACCAAGCGTGGAATGCACAATCAGGTTGACGTTTTTTTTCTTTAGGATGTGTGCCAGTTCCTTTGAATAAAACAGTGAATACGGTTTTGTCCCCTCCGGGAACACCACGGTGGAATGAAACAATGGTTCAAATCTGGTGAACAATCGTGTATGATATCGAAAAATCAAGGGGCGATACATCGTCTGAGGCCCCGTGTAGAATAATGCTGTTTTTTTACTCGTTGGTTCATAGTGTTCAAGCCATTGGAGATGAGCTGGTTCCCGTAATACTCGCAGCGCATCAGACAAAAACGGGTTTGCTGAGGCTCGCTGCTCAACAAGTTCCCAGAGCCAGCCTTCGGTTAATGCGACACGAATTATCTTCAATTCCATGAAACTTACATAGAGATTATGCAATGCGATCTGCAAGGTTCGTTCCTTGGCATCAAGCTCTTTTAGCTCCGTTTTAGAGTATTTCGAACATACAGGACAGCTACAGGGCAATTCGGGGAGATCATCGAATTTCTCTGTTCCCCATTGGAAGATCATACGTCCATCATTTGCATACTTCGCATACGCTGATGAATCGAAGAAATCACAACCAAGGGCGACAGCGAGGGAAAAAATCAGGGGATGGCCAGCACCGAACAGGTGTACGGGTTTAGAGGGATCCAGACCTTGTTTTGCAGCAAGAATACAACGGACCAGATCACTGTATCGCTGGTTCTCCATGAGAGGGACGACGCCACCGATAGGGAAGAAATCCGCAGACAATGCGCTGAGTTGACGTGCGCAATATTCCCGTAGCTCTGGGTACACGGACCCTTGGACAGGACATGCAAGAAGCATCTCTCCTTTCTCAGGGATGCTTTTTCTTGCTCTATCAATTGTTTCTTGAACCCCCTGTTCGGATGTTTCCTTTGTTTGACTTGGAGTACCAAACACATCGAGGATGGTGCCGATATCGCTTCCAATGTCCCGTTGAAACTGTACGATTTCAATCGGATCAAGGTGTACATCTCCATAGACATAGCTCTGAAACGTCCCTGAGTCAGTCATAATCGACCCATCAAAATCAATGAGAGTATGCACCCCAGACTCTAACGCTTTCTTCTTTAATTCTGGGTTTTTATAGATAATATAGGAGTTAGTGATGAGAATATCTGTACCAAATCGTTTCTTCATTTCCTTTGGTGTAATCATCATCTTATTGGGGTTGATGACCGGAAGGAGGTTTGGGGTGGTGACGTTCCCATGTTTTGTTGTAAAGTGGCAGAGACGCCCTGCCGCGTCTCGTTCCTTGATTTCAAAGGTCATTGTTTCTCCAGCATCGTAAAAGAAGCATCCTATTAAGGTTTTAGTGCTAAAAATAATACATGAAAGTAAAACGATCCTGAATTTTCACTGTAATTAGTTACGCAATCTGAAGCGGATCAAGAACTCTGCGCAGGGTGGCAATCGCAGACAGCGATGCCATGTAGCTGGATTGAGGGTTATTTGGATTTGGCATATTCTCCACCTCAGCACGCAGTCTCCCAAACCGCCCATGTGCCAAGATCTTATGACTGATTCTTGTTTCGACAGGATCAGCGACGATTTCTACTTTTGTTTCATCAAAACCAACACCCGCCAATGAGAGACAGGCAGCGACATTGATATTTTTGGGGAATTGCTTTACGGCATCCCGGGCGTTTCCCTTGAAGATCACCGTTCGCTCCTCTACAGATCTCCCAAGGGACGCGGGTGGTTTGGTCGTCACCAGTGTCACACTATCGAGTTTCTCGATATTTGCAGCTAACACTCCATCGATCCCACAGACCGCACCAGAGGGAAGATAGATTTTTCGATTTTGTTTTCGTGCGATGTCCTCAAGTTTTTTACGTAACGTATCATCAAATAAACTGCCGATGCTCATGATAATCAAATCTTTACCCGCTTCAAGGACTGTTGCTGCATATTGAGCGACAGCTTGTTGCGATGCTGCTTCGAAGACGACATCGACATTCTTTAAAAATTCTTCAACTGGTTTAATCGATGCTTTTTTCATCATTGAACAGAGTTTCTTTGCAGCAGCAGGGTTGATATCATACAAGTAGATTTTCTCGATATCATCCATCGCATCAGCTGCTTTTGCGACATCTGTTCCAATAGCACCACAACCGATAATGCCAAGTCTCATGAGTGGATTCTCCCAAAACCTTTAAACAGGAATTACCTATAAAAAATATTGTTATGGACGACATTGATCGATTCCTGCGTGAAGATGTAGGAAAAAAAGGAGATATCACCTCAGATGCGTTGTTTACCAAACAAACAGCACGAGCGGTCATCATCGCAAAAGAGGATTGCGTGGTAGCAGGCTTGCAAGAAGCCCAGCAGGTATTCAAGAAAGTAGGAGCATCAGCGCGATTGCTCTTCAAAGATGGGGCTGCTGTTCGGAAGGGAAACACGGTCATAGAGGTACAGGGATTGATCCGCTCTATCTTAAAAGGTGAGCGGCTGGCGTTGAACATCATCGGGAGGATGAGTGGGATTGCCACGGAAACAAAAAAAATTGTGCAATGTTGTAAAAAGATCAACCCAACGGTGACGATCGCTGCAACACGGAAAACGACCCCGGGCTTCCGCATGTTTGAAAAAAAAGCAATTATCCTTGGTGGTGGGGAACCACATCGCTATGGGCTCTATGACGCCCCGCTTATCAAAGATAATCATCTTAAGATGATCGACTCCATTGAAGAGGCTATCATGAAAATAAAAAGAAAGCTCCCGGGTAATCCTATCGAAATCGAAGTGGAGAATGAAACAGATGCGATAGCAGCCGCTCGATTGAATGTTGCGATCATCATGCTGGATAATTTCGATCCAAAAACTGGAAGAAACGTTGCTCGAAAGATCCGCCAAATCAACCCAGGGATTCTTATAGAGGTCTCTGGGGGGATAACAGCGGATAACATCGAGCAGTACGCGTCCTTTGCCGACCGAATCTCGCTTGGATGTCTGACCCATTCAGTGAAAAATAAAGATTTTTCTTTGGAAATATTTAAGAATTGAAATCAGTTTACAATATTGGTACAGAGCTAATTCTCTATAAAGATGGGGTTTTATTGTGAGGATGGTGGATTAATACATGAAGAAGATTATTGAAGATGTAGTTGCAGCTGAGCAGGCAAAAGACAACGTTGAAGAACAGATCAACGAGGAAGAAAAGAAAACTGTTGGGATGCGGGCGACGAAACGCGATCCGACGTTAAAGGTCGCAGGTGTGAACGACGAGGATTTAGAACAAGTGCTCAAAAGTCTGACGACGACGATTAAGGTTGTTGGTTGCGGAGGAGCAGGGACAAACACCATCACACGCTGTTTTGGAGAAGGAATCAACGGTGCGGAACTCATCTCGATCAATACCGACGCACAACATCTCCTGTTAGCTCAGGCTCCATATAAGATCCTTATCGGGCGACATCTCACCCGTGGTCTCGGAGCAGGCTCACTTCCGCAGGTAGGGGAAGAAGCAGCTAAAGAAAGCGAACAAGACATCCGAGATGCCATCACCCCTTCGGATATGGTCTTTGTCACCTGTGGCCTTGGTGGGGGAACAGGAACTGGATGCGCCCCGATCGTCGCACAGATCGCCAGAGAGACCGGTGCGCTGACCATCGGTGTCGTCACCCTCCCATTCGGTGTCGAAGGGAAAGTCCGGATGGATAACGCAGAAGCAGGGTTGAAACGACTCCGTGAGGTATGCGACACAGTTATCGTCATCCCGAATGATAAATTACTTGATATCGTCCCCAACCTCGCGTTGAACGCTGCTTTTAAGGTCGCTGACGAAGTACTCATGCGGTCCATTAAAGGCATCACAGAGATGATCACCATGCCAGGTTTGGTGAACCTTGATTTTGCTGATTTAAAGACGGTGATGAAACGCGGTGGTGTCGCATTAATTGGTCTTGGTGAAGCAGAAGGGGATAACAAGGCGGTTGATGCGATCACAGAAGCGTTGAACTCACCCTTGTTGGAGGTAGATATCACGGAAGCAACCGGTGCTTTGGTCAATGTCACCGGTGGAAACGACATGACGTTGCGAGAAGCAGAAAAAGTCGTAGAAGAGATCTACTCAAAGATAGACAAGAGCGCTCGGATCATCTGGGGTACGACGATCGATCCGACCATGAAGAAATCAATACGGGCGATGTTAGTGATCACCGGTGTGAAGTCCAAACAGATTATGGGTCCGACGCAACGGTCGAGG
>Ga0315275_10004120_pt1 | contig 13555 bp, 16 predicted proteins | sample YL17G03_0_MG_FD_205557 | JGI IMG/M metagenome (GOLD analysis project Ga0315275, IMG submission 205557) | Sediment microbial communities from Yellowstone Lake, YNP, Wyoming, USA - YL17G03_0 | ecosystem: Environmental > Aquatic > Freshwater > Lake > Sediment | place: USA: Wyoming | collected... | reverse complement strand
TAATGCGGGGGTGTGGTGGGTGGGCGCCGTTGATTGGAACGTCAGGAACTTCCACGGCCATACGTACACGACGAAGCGCGGCACGACCTATAACGCATACCTCATCATCGATGAGAAGATAGCGCTTATCGACACTGTCTTAGGCTCGTTCGCGCCGGAGCTCATCGAGAATATAAGCTCGATAGTCCCGCCCGAGAAGATAGACTACATCATCGCCAACCACGTTGAGACGGACCACTCTGGCGCGATGCCTGCGCTCATGAAGCTGTGCCCAAAGGCGAAGGTCTACGGGACCGAGAAGTGTAAGGAAGGCCTGTATAAGAATTACTACCAGGACTGGGACTTCCATGTGGTGAAGACGGGCGATACTTTGAAACTGGGCAGGCGCACGCTCACCTTCGTCGAAGCGCCTATGATACATTGGCCTGACTCCATGTTCACGTATTGCCGCGAAGAGGAGCTCCTTATGCCGAATGACGCATTCGGCCAGCACATCGCTACGAGCGAGCGATTCGATGATGAGATAGACCAGTGCGCTCTTATGGAAGAAGCGGCAAAGTATTACGCCAATATCCTTATCCCGCTCGGCGCCATCATACTTAAGAGGATAGAGAGCGTGCTTAAGATGGGCATCCCGATAAAGATGATAGCGCCGAGCCACGGCATCATATGGCGTAAGGATCCCATGAAGATAGTCAATGCCTATGTTTCCTGGGCGAAGAATGAGACGAAGAAGAAGGCGGTCATCATCTATGAGACGATGTGGGGCTCGACCGAGATTATGGCGAAAAAAATAGCCGAAGGGCTTGCCGCGTCGGGCGTCAGCGTAAAACTATTTAACATAGCCCAGTCTGACCGCACCGAGGTGGTCAAAGAGATCCTCGACGCCAAGGGATATATCATCGGTTCGTCGACGCACGACAACGGTATGCTGCCCTCGATCGCGGGGTTCCTCGATTTCCTGAAGGGCTTGAAGCCCAGAAACAGGGTCGCCGCGGCGTTCGGTTCCTATGGATGGGGCGGCGGCGCGGTCGCCGGCATAGAGAAGATCATTACGGAGGCAGGTATCGCTTTTGCCCAGCCGCCTATCTCGGTGAAGTACGTGCCGGATGGGGCGGAACAGGGAAAGTGCTATGAGTTTGGTGTAAATTTCGCGAAGAGCTGTCAATAAGAAGGAGGTGTGCGGCGAGGTGAAGAGAAAGCGTGTCGCAAAGAAAAAAGGCAGTGCATATACATGCGGCACGTGCGGGCTTGTCCTGAGCGTTGATGAGAGCTCCGGCAGCGTCGACGCGGCGGAAACTGTCTGCTGCGGGAAAGAGATGACGAAGAAGAAATAAAGGTGGTCCCTCGGACGCTCCCGTTCGTCGCGTCCTTAGGGATGAATTTCGCACCATAGCAAGCACGGACAAAATTCAGGAGGTAGTAAAATGGGAAAGAAATCGAGAGAAATAGCGGGAGTGGACCTGAAAGAACTTATCAAGGACCTCGACAGGGCGTATTGCGACGAGTGGCTCGCGTATTACGCGTGGTGGTACATGGGGCAGACCGTAGACGGTCCGGGATATGAGGACATGTCAGAGTTCCTTCTGGATATCGCCAAGGACGAGCTTGAGCACGCCACAGAGCTCGCCGAGCGTATCGTAGAGCTGGGCGGCCTTCCGACGAATAACCCGCTCAACCTCGTTAAGGGCTCGAACGGCGGGTATCCGGGCGTCATGAAGACCTTAAGCGATTACGACGAGATCATCAAGATCGTTACCAAGGCAGAGGCCGGCGCGATCGAGGTATACGACAAGATCGCGAAGAAGACGTTCGGTAAGGACCACGACACCTATCAGCTCGCCGTCCATATCATGGGCGAGGAGATCGGCCACGAAGAAAAGTTCGAGAATTTGGTCGGCAGCAAGTAAGATTTTCGGCTTCTCCCATGGCGTTTGCTTTTGGGCGCCGCAGGGAAAATTTTACGGGTCCTGCCGCGAGGTGTCCTTTCGCTGCGGACGCTCGCATGGGGTTCACAATTGATACGCTGACAGGCGGGTGTCTGTACTGCCCCATCCCATGCTTCGCGTCCTGGGGCGAGAAGGACACCATCGCGTCACCCGTAAAATTTTCACTCCCGCTCGACACCCAGGCCTCCGGGCTTGGCTAGATGCGGCGGCACTCAAAAGTCGGCAACTGGAAGGGCCGAAAGATTCTCTGGGGATGGAATGGGGCGGCGAGACTTCTGGGCACCTCGCCGTAGCGACGGTTAAAAAATTTTGACACCTCTTGGCGGTCCAGCAAGGCCAATGAAACGTGTCAAGAAAACTTCGGCGGGTCCCGGTTCATTGGCCGTCAAAATTTTTCCCCAGCGAATGTGCATGCCTAATGCACATTCGCGACAAGCGAAGGCGAGTGACCAGAAGTCTCGCCGATTAGGTCAAAGTTGAGGAGAAAAGGTATGGCAGAATTGAAAGATCTGTTTCAGATCGCGGATTGGAGCAAAGAGAAGCACGTCCCTGTGATCGAGGGGCCCGATACCGTCAAGAAGGGCGATGTCGCGAAGATCTCAATAATCGTCGGTAAGGTGATAGCGCATCCGAATACGACCGAGCATCATATCAGGTGGGTAACGCTCTTCTTCCTGGCTGACGGAGAGAAGTTCCCGTACCAGGTGGCCAGGTGCGAGTTTGACGCGCATGGCGAATCGGCACAGGGACCCAATATGAGCACCATCTATGCCAATCCGGAAGTCGTCGTGACCTTGAAGACCGAGAAGCCCGGCATGCTGATGGCGTCGTCATACTGCAATGTTCACGGCCTGTGGTCGAGCTCAAAAAAACTTGAGGTAAAGTAGGCCGGCTGATGATAGAAGTAGATTCGATATTCTTTGACGTCGACGGCACGCTCGTGGATTCCAGGAAGGACATCACGAACGCGATGAACCATGCCCTGGGATCGCTCGGATTCAAGAAGCTGTCGCAGGACGAGATCGTCTCGCATGTGGGCCACGGCGTGAAGGACCTGGTAAGGAACAGTATGGGCGGATGCGAGGACGAAGCGCTTGTCCAGAAAGGGGCCGACCTCTACTGGGAGCACTTCATGGCGCACGCCGTCGATGAGACGGTCCTCTATCCGCACGCGAAAGAGATACTCGACTATCTCAAGGATAAGCGCAAGTTCATACTGACCAATCGTTATAAGGATTTTGCCGAAGCGACGCTGAGAGGCCTCGGCATAATGCATTATTTTGAGGAAGTTATAGGCGGCGACGACGAAGATTGCCTTAAGCCGAACGCCTGCGTTCTCGACAAGATAACGCCTGCGGTGAAGATAGACAGGAAAAGGTCGCTTATAGTCGGGGATATGGACATAGATATAATGACCGGCAAGAACGCGGGCATCAAGACGTGCTGGGTGACGTACGGGCTCGGCAGGATCGAAGACGTCAAGCCGCTGAAGCCCGATTTTATCATCGAGGACCTGATCGAGCTGAAAGAAATCATACAATAGGGGGACGCGATGGCCAAGAAGGTGAATGTGTACAGTACCTCGACATGCCCTTTCTGCATCAGGGCAAAGCAATATCTGAAAGACAATAATATCGAGTTCGTGAATTTCGATGTCGGCGCTGACCACGCGAAGGCCGAGGAGATGATGAAGAAGTCCGGCCAGATGGGCGTGCCGGTCATCGACATCGAAGGCGAGATCATCGTCGGGTTCGATAAAGAGAAGATAAGAGAGTCGCTTGGTATTTAATCGCGTCTTTATTTTACGAGCGACTAGCCACTAGCGACGAGCCACGAATATGTACGAACTCATAATAATAGGCGCGGGGCCCGCGGGCATCACGGCGGCGGTCTATGCCGCGCGCAAGAAGATGAACTTCCTGGTCATCACGCAGGACATCGGCGGGCAGGCGGCGTGGTCGGGCGATATTGAGAACTACACCGGCTACCAGTTCGTGACAGGGCCGGAGCTCGTCTCGAAGTTCGAAGAGCACATGCGCAAGTACAGCATCGACACCAGGGAGGGTGAGGAGACGATCGATCTTGAAAAAGCGGGCGACGTCATCAGGGTCAAGACAAGCAAGGCCGTGTACGAGGCGAAGGCCGTGATCATAGCGTCGGGCAAGGTGTCCCGCGAGCTCGGCGTGCCGGGCGAGAAGGAGTACAAGAACAAAGGGCTTACCTACTGCGCCACCTGTGACGGGCCGCTCTTCGCGGGCAAGGATGTCGCCGTGATAGGCGGCGGCAACTCCGCGCTCGACGCGGCGCTCCAGCTCATGAAGATAGCGCGCAGGGTTTATATCATCAACAATACGCCGAAGCTCGGCGGCGATCCCGTGATGCGGGAGAAGGTCGAGGCGGGCCCCGCCGTTACTGTCTGTAACGACAGTACCGTGACCGCGATCACCGGCGCTAAGATGGTCAGCGGCATAAGGATAACGCGAAACGGCAAGGCCGAATCGATCCCCGTTGAGGGGATCTTCATCGAGATCGGCCTCGTGCCGAACTCGGGGTTCGCCAGGGGCCTTGACAAAAATCAGCACGGCGAGATCAGGATCAATTGCAAGAACGAGACGAGCCTCGCCGGCGTCTTCGCCGCGGGCGACGTCACCGATGTGCCCGAGAAACAGATCATCATCGCCGCGGGCGAAGGCTCAAAGGCCGCGCTCGCTGCATTCAAGTACATAAGTCATCTCCGCAATTAAAGGAGCCCGCGATAGCGGTCTCCACAATCCTATTGACATTCCCCGAAGGCGCTATTATAATCGTATCTCCTTATACAGCTGCAATAACACGCAAAATTCAGGAGAGTACATATGGCAAAGAAGACCATCCAGGATGTCGATCTTAAAGGTAAAAAAGTCCTCATGAGGGTCGATTTTAACGTACCTCTTGACGATAAACTGAATATAACCGATGATATCAGGATCCGGGCGGCCCTGCCGACCATTAAATTCGCCATAGAAAAGGGCGGCAAGGTCATCCTGATGAGCCACCTCGGCAGGCCGGACGGCAAAGTCGTTGAGAACGTGCGGCTGGCCCCGTGCGCCAAGAGACTCGAGAAGCTCCTGGGCAGGCCCGTCACGATGCTCAAAGACTGCGTCGGGCCGGATGTGAAGAAGGCCGTGGACGCGATGAAGCCTGGCGATGTCGTACTTCTCGAGAATCTGAGGTTCCATGCCGAAGAAGAGGCCAATGACGCCAATTTTGCCAAAGAGCTCGCCTCCCTCGGTGATGTATTCGTGAACGATGCGTTCGGGACCGCCCACAGGGCGCATGCATCGACCGAAGGCGTGACCCATTACCTGCCCTCAGTGGCCGGATTCCTTCTCGGTAAAGAGATAGAGTACCTCGGTAACGCGGTCGATAACCCCAAGAAGCCATTTGTTGCCATCCTCGGCGGCGCAAAGGTCAAAGACAAGATCAAGGTCATCGATAATCTCCTGAACAAGGTCGACGCGCTCCTGATAGGCGGCGGCATGGCCTACACGTTCCTGAAGGCGCAGGGGAAGACCATAGGCACCTCCAAGCTTGATAAGGACGGTTTTGACACGGCAAAGGCAGCGCTCGACAAGGCAGCGAAGAAAAATATCCCGATATTGCTTCCGGTCGATCACGTCATTGGCGACAAGTTCGATGCCAATGCCAACTCTCAGGTCGTGGGTGAGAATATACCGGACGGCTGGATGGGCCTTGACATAGGGCCGAAAACGATAAAACTTTTCGAGGATACGCTGAAGGGCGCCAGGACGATCGTCTGGAACGGGCCGCTGGGTGTCTTCGAGATGGACAAGTTCGCGAAGGGTACCGAGGAAATAGCAAAGTTCGTGGCGGGGCTTAAGGGCGCGGTTTCCATCATCGGCGGCGGCGACACGGCGGCGGCGATGTCGAAGTTCAAAGTGGAAGATAAGATGACGCATATCTCGACCGGCGGCGGCGCTTCGCTTGAGTATCTCGAAGGCAGGGGCCTTCCCGGAATAGATGCGCTTAATGATAAAGATTCCGGTTGTTGCTGCGGGGGCAGGGAATGCGCAAGATAATAATCGCCGGCAACTGGAAGATGTATAAGACGATCGACGAATCGATCGAGCTCGTCACGCTCCTAAAGCGCTCGCTCGCCGATATCGATGAGATAGAGATAGTCGTATGCCCGCCGTTCACGTCCCTGAGCGATGTGCACGAAGCGCTGATAGATACGAATATCGCGCTCGGCGCGCAGGATTGCTACTGGGAGAAAGAGGGGGCTTTTACCGGTGAGGTTTCCTGCCCGATGCTCAAATCCGCCGGCTGCCGCTATGTCATCATCGGCCACTCGGAGCGCAGGCAGTATTTCAACGAAACCAACGAGACGGTCAATAAGAAGGTCAAGGCGGCGCTTGCCGCCGGCCTGAAGGCCATCGTCTGCGTCGGCGAGAAGCTCGATGAACGCACAGCAGGCAGGACATTCGATGTTGTGAAGGACCACGTGGAGAATTCGCTTGCCGGGTTGACCAAGGACGAAATGCTCAAGATCGTCATAGCCTATGAGCCGGTATGGGCCATCGGCACGGGCGTGGTTGCCACCAAAGAGCAGGCCCAGGAAGTCCACAAGTATATACGGGATCTCCTTCAGAAGATGTTCGGCACCGACCTTGCCAGGGCTGTCAGGATCCAGTACGGCGGCAGCGTCAAGCCGGAGAATATACGGGAACTTATTTCACAGGAAGACGTGGACGGGGCGCTGGTAGGCGGGGCAAGCCTCAAGGCGGATTCGTTCACGCAGATTGTCAAAGGGTGTTTATAAAAAGGAAGGTACATACATGTTATACTGGATAGTAATAGGAATACATACGATCGTGTCGCTCGTATTGATCGCGGTCATCCTGCTGCAGGCTGGCAGGGGCGGTGGCTTAAGCGAGGCGTTCGGCGCAAGCTCGACGTCGACCATCCTCGGGACGAAGACCTCGGTCTTCCTGAAACGCGCGACGGCGGCATCGGCGATCATCTACATACTGACGTGCCTGACACTGGCAGTCATGACGAGCCACAGGGGGCGCTCACTGGTTGCCAGGGGCGTGATGCCCGTCGCAACACAGGGTGGTTCGGGTGCGCCGAAGCCGTTCGCTGACGACGTGGATTTCTAAAAAAAGGGTCCCAACCTCATGAGCGGGACACTTCTCATCCGGAATCCAGGTACCGCTCATAGAAAAGTGTCCAGGCACCGCGAAGCTTTTACAATACCGCTGATGATCTCGGCGGTATTTCTTTTGTACGCTGCCGCAGCTACGGGCGACGCCGGCAGTCCTGACGCTGTCACAACCGACGCTCCCGCGTACGGCGACGCCATAGTCATCGGTTCCATAGCCGACGCCCGCACGCTCGTTCCCATCCTCGCCTCTGACGGCCCTTCGAGCGAGGTCTGCGGCATGGTCTTTAACGGCCTCGTGAAGTACGATAAGCGCGTCAGGATCGTGGGCGATCTCGCCGAGAGCTGGGAGATCCTGGATGGCGGGCTCACCATAATATTCCACCTCAGGAAGAACGTCCGCTGGCATGACGGAGCGCCCTTTACGGCACGGGACGTTGAATTCACCTATAAGAAACTCATGGACCCGAAAGTGAAAACGCCGTATAGCGGCGACTTCGAGCGGGTCAAGGCCCTCGAGGTGGTCGATGACCATACCGTCAAGGTTTTGTACAAAGAGCCGTTCTCTCCGTCGCTGTCGAGCTGGGGCATGCCGATGATGCCGGAGCATCTCCTGAAAAATGAGGACCTCAACACGACCTCATTCGGCCGAAAGCCTGTAGGCACAGGGCCGTACAAATTTAAGACGTGGAAGACGGGGGAGAAGATAGAGCTCACCGCCAATGACGATTATTTTGAAGGCAGGCCTTATATAAACCGGTTCATATACCGCATAATCCCCGACGATGCCACCATGTTCCTCGAACTCCAGACGCAAGGAGTAGACTGGACGGGACTCTCGCCGCTCCAGTATACTCGTCAGACCGACAATGAGTTCTTCAGGTCCCATTACGCCAAGTTCAAATATCCGAGCTTCGGCTATACCTACATGGCCTATAACCTCTCGGACCAGAAATTCCGCGATATCCGCGTTCGGCAGGCGATCAACTACGCGGTGAACAAGCAGGAGATCGTTGATACGATATTCTTCGGCCTGGGCCGCGTCATCACCGGGCCGTATATGATGGATTCGTGGGCGTATAACAAGGGCGTCAGGCCCGCTGCGTTCGATCCGGCGAAAGCACGAGAGCTTTTGGCTCAGGCCGGATGGCGGGATGCGAATGGTGACGGATGGGCGGAGAAGGACGGCTCTCCGTTCGAGTTCACGCTCATCGTGAACCAGGGTAACGCCGAGAGGCTTCGCACCGCTGAGATGGTACAGAGCTATCTCAAGGCCATCGGTATCAGGATGAAGATACGCGTGCTCGAGTGGAGCGCGCTCATAAACGAATTCGTGAACAAGCGGCGGTTCGAGGCGGTCCTCATGGGCTGGTTCCTGTCGCGTGACCCGGATAATTACGACATCTGGCATTCGTCGAAGACACGCGAGGGAGAGTTCAATTTTATCGGGTATAATAATCCCGAGGTCGATAAACTGCTCGAAGAGGGAAGGCGTACGTTCGACCAGGCAAAGCGGGAGACCATCTATCACAAGGTCCACGAGATCGTCTACGCCGACCAGCCGACGCTCTTCCTGTATTCGGCCGAGACGTTGCCGATAGTCAGTTCGCGCTTTAAGAATATCGAGGTCTCGCCGATAGGCATCGGGTATAATTTTATCAAGTGGTACGTGCCGAAGAGCGAGCAGAGGTACAGATGATACGATATATAGGTAAACGACTTATTGGACTCGTGCCCGTATTCTTGGGGATAACTCTCATCTCGTTCTTCGTCATCCACCTCGCGCCGGGCAAACCCACGGATATCCAGACGAGCCTCAACCCTAAAGTATCCTACGAGGCGAGGATGCGCCTCGAGAAGCTCTATGGGCTCGACAAGCCCATCGGCGTCCAGTACATGGGCTGGCTGAAACGCTTCGCCACCTTCAACTTCGGCCGCTCGTATATCGATGACCGGCCTGTTTCTCAGAAGATCGCCGAGAGGATACCGGTTACGATCCTGATCAACGCGCTTGCCCTCATATTGATATTTGCCATCGGCATACCGCTCGGCGTCATCTCTGCGGTCAGGCGCGGGACGCTCCCCGACAGGCTCGCGACCGTTTTCGTGTTCACGGGATTCTCGACGCCTGAATTCTGGCTGGCGCTCCTCCTTATGAGCTTCTTCGGCATAAGCCTCGGATGGCTGCCGATATCGGGGATAAAGTCCCTCGACTTCGAATACTTCAACCTGCCGGTGAAGATGCTCGATGTCGCGCGGCACCTGATCCTGCCGGTAGCCATCGCCGCGTTCGGCAGCCTCGCCGGAATATCGCGGTACATGCGAAGCTCGATGATCGGCATAATACACCAGGACTATATCAGGACCGCGCGCGCGAAGGGGCTGAAAGAGCCGGATGTCATATACAGGCACGCGCTGAAGAACGCGATGCTGCCCGTCATAACGATCATCGGCCTCTCGATACCGGGCCTTATCGGCGGCAGCGTCATATTCGAGTCGATATTCGCGATCCCCGGCATGGGCAGGCTTTTCTACGAGTCGGTCATGGCCCGCGATTACCCGACGATCATGGGGGTGCTGTCGATAGGGGCGATCCTGACGCTCGTCGGGAATCTCATCGCGGATATAGCGTATTCGTACGCCGATCCGAGGATACGTGTCATAAAAGAAGAATAAATATGGTCAGAGAATTTTTAAATAACAAAATGGCAGTCGCGGGGTTCGTATTCATCACTATCATCCTCGCGTTCGCGATATTCGCGCCTGCGATAGCGCCGTATAACCCGTCGTCGATCGATGCGAAGAACATCCTCGCCGCGCCGTCCGGCGCCCACATCTTCGGGACCGACACGCTCGGCCGCGACATATTTTCGCGCATCGTCTACGGCTCGCGCATATCGTTGTCGATAGGGTTCATCGCGGTCGGCATCGCTGTCGTGATCGGAGTATTTTTCGGCTCAATAGCCGGCTATTACGGCGGCAGGGCAGATTCTATCATTATGAGATTCGTAGACATAATGCTCTGCTTCCCGACATTCTTCCTCATACTCGCGGTTATAGCGATTCTAGAACCGTCGATATTTAATATCATGGTCGTGATAGGCGCCACGGGCTGGATGGGCGTGGCCCGCTTGGTGCGCGCCGAGGTTCTGACGCTGAAAGAGAGGGACTATGTGACCGCCTCAAGGATAATGGGCGCGAGCAATATCTGGATAATCGTCCGGCACCTTATCCCGAACGCGATCGGGCCGGTCATGGTGAGCGCCACCCTCGGGATAGGCGGGGCAATACTGACGGAATCGGCGCTCAGCTTCCTTGGAATAGGAGTACAGCCTCCGACGCCAAGCTGGGGCAACATCCTGATGGACGGCAAATCGACGCTCGGCGTGGCGTGGTGGCTGACGATATTCCCGGGTGTCTTCATATTTCTTACGGTGCTTGCGTATAATCTGTTAAGCGAAGGATTGAGGGATCTGTTTGAACCGCGGCTGAGAAAGTAAGATGGATATAGTGAACGTAAAAGATCTTAAGGTGTATTTTGATTCTCCGCACGGGGCTGTAAAAGCCGTCGACGGCGTAAGCTTTGATATTGACAAGGGCGAAGTATTCGGCCTGGTCGGGGAATCGGGTTCGGGCAAGACGCTCACCGCGCTCTCGATCCTGAGGCTCGTCGCCACGCCGGGGAAGATAGTCTCGGGCAGCGTGATGTTCGCCGGCCAGGACCTCTTGGCGATTGATGAGGAGCTCTTGCGGGCGATACGCGGGTCAAAGATATCGATGGTCTTCCAGGAACCGGCGAGCGCTTTCAATCCAGTCTTTACCATCGGCTACCAGGTGAGCGAGGCCATAACCGCGCACCGGAAGATGGCCGGATGGAAGGCAAGGGACATTGCGATGGAATTCTTGAGGAGGGTCCACATACCGGAGCCGAAGAAGGTCTATTACGATTACCCGCACCAGCTCTCCGGCGGGACGAAACAGCGCGCTATGATAGCGATGGCTCTTGTGAATAATCCGGAGCTTATTATCCTGGACGAGCCGACGACCGCGCTCGATGTCACGATCCAGGCGCAGATACTGGAGCTCCTCGAGGAGATAATAAGCCGCGAGAAGCTCTCTATCCTCTTCATAAGCCACGACTTCGGTATCATCGCGCGGATGTGCGGCCGCGTGGCCGTGATGCATAAAGGTAAGATCGTCGAGACGGGGGATACCCGGCAGATCCTCTCGAGCCCGAAAGAAGCGTATACGGCTTCGCTTTTAGAATCGGTTAGGGCGCTCGCATGATAATAGCTCGGTGTGAAGATATAAAGAAATATTTTCCCGTAACGCGCGGGTACCTTCAGGAGAAGGTGGGCGTCGTCAAGGCAGTCGACGGCGTCTCGCTCGATATCAACAAAGGCGAGGTCTTCGGGCTTGTTGGAGAGTCAGGCTGCGGTAAGACGACACTCGGCAAGATCATCCTCGGGGCGCTTAAGCCGGATGCAGGCTCGGTCGAGCTCTCCACGACCAAATTACAGGCGATATTTCAGGACCCTTATAACAGCCTCGACCCGAAGATGAAAGTTTTTGATATTCTCGCGGAAGGGCTTTTGCTGGAATGGGCTCGTATGAAAGTGGCTAGTCGCTTCCGCCTTCGCCAAGGCTTCGGCGGACAAGCGTGGCTCGTGGCTCGGGTGAAAGAAACGCTTGAACTGGTAAAATTACCAGAGAACGCGCTTACGAAATTCCCTCATCAATTCTCCGGAGGCGAGAGGCAGAGGATCGCCATAGGCAGGGCTATCCTGACAGAGCCCGAGCTCATCGTTTGCGACGAGCCTGTTTCGAGCCTTGATGTGACGATACAGCTCCAGATATTGAACCTTCTCAAAGACATCCAGAAGAGATTTGGGATCACATATTTATTTATAAGCCACGACCTGCGCGTCGTAAAATATATGTGCGGCCGCGTCGCCGTCATGCGGCAGGGCAAGATAGTCGAAGAGGGAAGCGCTGCCGACGTCTACACGCGGCCGGATCATCCGTACACGAAGCTGCTGTTATCTTCCGTGCTCGACATTGATCTGATGAAGCATGGGAGGGTTAAGTAGTGCATATACCCGATGGATACTTAAGCCCGCAGACAGGAGGCGTCCTGTATGCCGTGATGCTGCCACTCTGGATCGCGGCGTCGGAGATAGTGAAGAAGACGCTTAAAAGCCGGCAGGTGCCGTATCTCGCCTTCGGCGCGAGCTTCTCGTTCGTCATTATGATGTTCAATGTCCCGATACCGGGAGGGACAACAGGCCATGCCGTTGGAGGTACGCTCATCGCCGTTCTTCTTGGGCCCTGGGCCGCAATGATAGCTGTCACTGTGGCGCTTGTCGTGCAGGCGCTACTCTTCGGCGATGGTGGCATAATCGCGCTCGGCGCGAACTGTTTCAATATGGCGTTCGTCCTGCCGTTCACCGGATATTACATCTATAAGCTGATCAGCTGGAAGAGTTCTGCAATATCGATCCGCAGGGCATTCGCGGCGGCGATGGGTTCGTATTTCGGACTAGTTATGGCGGCGTTGACCACAGGCATCCAATTCGGGATCCAGCCGCTCCTTTACCATACGGCCGACGGGAAGGCGCTCTACTGTCCGTACGGTCTTAACATCGCGGTGCCGGTGATGCTTCTGGAACATGTCGCTATTTTTGGCTGGGTAGAGGCAATAGTGACGTTCCTGGTCATAAAATATTTGCAAAAAGAAGATCCGGCTTTGCTACAGTAAAGAAAATGCGTTCATGAAGACGATTACAAAACTCTGGATACTGGTACTTGTGCTGATAGCGCTTTCGCCGATCGGTATTTTGGCGCCGCAGTGGCTTAAGGCGGGCGCTGCGTGGGGTGAATGGGGCGCCGGGGAGATAAAGGAGCTCGTAGGATATATCCCCCAAGGGCTCGCAAAATTTTCAGATCTCTGGAAGGCGCCCATGCCGGATTACGAATTCAAGGGTATGGAGAACAGGCCGCTCCGGATAAAAAGCGCGGCGTGTATACTTTCAGGCGTTATAGGCGTCTTTGTGGTAGCAATGCTTGTATTCACGGCAGGAAAGTTATTTACAAGAGGCGGAAAGTGACGAATCTTTTCATAGAGCGTTCGGTCAAAAGCGCAATAAGCTTCTTTAAAGAAGCTATTTTTTCAGACGATGTGGCGCGATCGAAGGGGCTTCTGCAGGGCATTGATGCGCGGGTGAAGCTGGTGTCGCTCGTTCTGATTCTCGTTGCGGTATTATTTGTCCGGACGCTGCCGGTCCTTGCCGTCTTTTACATAATAAGCGTTATCCTGGCGCTTTTTTCCGGGATACGGCTGGCGGCCTTCCTCAAGCGCACATGGTTCTTTATACCGTTTTTCGCGCTTCTCATCGCCATCCCCGCATTTTTTACCCAGGGCCCTGCGGCAGCGATCCTGTTC